>JACCDI010038189.1_pt1 | contig 25025 bp, 26 predicted proteins | sample 7442791 | NCBI WGS metagenome assembly JACCDI01 (sample SAMN15323434, study PRJNA562643) | freshwater metagenome | isolation source: river surface water | place: USA:Blue River Watershed | collected 2017-08-15
CTTCCATTGGCTCCATCGATAGTCTTGGCATATATCTGGCTGCTCTACCTTAAATAAGCACTCATCCCTAGCGTTCATCTGTCAGAATATGCACATGCGTTGGCTAACAGCAGGTGAATCACATGGGCAAGCACTCTCTGCAATTATTGAGGGCATCCCTGCACACGTTCAGGTCGACTCAACATTTATTGATCGTCATTTAGCGCGACGTCGTCTTGGATTTGGTCGCGGAGCACGACAAAATTTCGAGGCCGACAAGATCTCCATCCTTGGTGGCCTTCGCTTAGGAGTTACTCAGGGCGGTCCGATCAGTATTCAGGTCGGAAACTCAGAATGGCCTAAGTGGGAGAAGGTGATGAGTGCAGACCCGATCGATCCAAATGAGATCTCACATCTTGCGCGCAATGCACCTCTCACACGACCTCGTCCAGGACATGCAGATCTCGTTGGTATGCAGAAGTACGATTTCGATGATGCCCGTCCAATTCTGGAGAGAGCCAGCGCCCGCGAAACGGCTGCTCGCGTCGCACTAGGGGCAGTAGCTCGCGCCTTTCTTGAGCAGAGCGTAGGAATAAAGATTCTTAGCCATGTCATCTCAATCGGAACAGTTCGCGTTCCAGAGTCTGCCCTCCTACCTGCCATCGATGATATGGATCGCATCGATGCAGATCCTGTCCGCTGCGCAGATCAGGCAACCAGTGATGCAATGATGAAAGAGATTGAAAGTGCGCATTCTGATGGAGATACTCTCGGTGGGGTATGCGAGATCCTTGCCTACAATCTTCCACCAGGATTAGGTTCTCATGTGCACTGGGATCGTCGTCTTGATGCTCGTCTTGCATCGGCGATGATGGGCATTCAGGCAATTAAGGGTGTTGAAATTGGTGATGGATTTACCACTGCAACGCGACGTGGATCATCGGCGCACGATGAAATTGAGAAGAATGCTCAAGGTCTCATTGTCCGTCGCAGCGATCGAGCTGGCGGTACAGAAGGTGGAATGTCCAATGGTGAAATCCTTCGGGTAAGTATCGCAATGAAGCCAATCTCCACCGTTCCAAAAGCTTTAGATACGATCGATGTTGCAACAGGTGAAGCGGCGAAAGCGATTAATCAGCGATCAGATGTCTGCGCAGTACCAGCGGCCGGCATTGTTGGAGAAGCGATGGCGGCCCTGGTTCTTGCAGAGGCAGTCTTAGAGAAATTCGGTGGCGATAGCGTTCAGGAGACGAAGCGAAACTATGAGTCTTATATGGCTCATCTTCGTTTCAAGTAATTGTGCCTGCAGCAATATTGATCGGTCCGCCAGGTGCCGGAAAATCATCTGTCGGTAAATCGCTAGCTCAAAAACTTAATCTCGCCTTTCATGACACGGACCATCTCATCGAGGAGGCAGTTGGTGTCAGCGTCTCTGAGATTTTTCTCGATAAGGGAGAGCCATTCTTTCGCGAGAAAGAGAAGGAGATCGTCATCTCGGAGATTCAAAATTTCAATGGCGTCCTCTCACTCGGTGGTGGATCTGTCATGGATCCATTGACGGCCGAAGCACTCACCAACTCTGCAGATCCAGTTATCTTTCTCGATGTCTCGCTCTCTAGCGCAGCACCTCGCATCGGATTCAATAGAGATCGTCCGCTATTGGTTGGAAACCCTCGAGCCAAGTGGCAAGAGTTGATGAATATCCGCCGGCCGATCTATGAGAAATTAGCAACCATCACTGTTTCAACAGATTCTGCAACACCTTCTCAGGTGGCAGAAGAGATCCTCGCTCATCTTGCTCCCCGGGAAGGGGCCAAGTGATGAGTGAAAGAATCACAGTACGTGCTGAACGCACCTATGACGTTATCTTCTCCGTTGATTGGCAGCAATCTTTAAACCAACTTACTCAAGACAGAGTGCGGGCTGCAATTGTGACCACTCAATCGATGAAAGAGCGAATTGGCAATCTCGAGGCTGGTGATTGTGAATTCATTTATTGCGTTATTCCAGATGGAGAAGAAGGAAAGAGTCCTTCAGTCCTGCTGCAGTTATGGAATTGGTTAGCTGCCGCTGGCTTTACTCGTAGCGATCTCGTTGTTGGCATTGGCGGGGGAGCGGTCACCGATATCGCAGGTTTTGCTGCCGCTACCTACTTACGGGGAATAGATTGGGTAGCAATTCCCACCTCTGTCGCCGGAGCAGTCGATGCTGCAGTTGGTGGAAAGTCTGGTGCAAATTTAGATTATGGCAAGAACCTCATCGGGTCATTTCACTCTCCACAGCAGGTCATAGTAGATATCTCATGGTTTGAATCTTTGAGCGATAGAGATTTTGCTGCAGGTCTTGCTGAAGTAGTCAAGTGTGGCTTTATTAAAGACCCTGAGATTCTTGCACTTTTGGCAGGACGATCTATTGCAGATCTGCGCTCCAACAATTCTTTGGTTGCTGATTTGGTGAAGAGATCTATTCAAGTAAAGGCAGATGTCGTCGGCGCCGATTTTACAGAGAGCTTCCTCCGTGAAACCTTGAATTACGGTCACACCTTTGGCCACGCAGTTGAAAAGCATGCAAAGTATTCGCTGCGCCACGGCGAATGCGTATCAATCGGAATGGCTTTCATGGCTCATCTGCAACTAGCCCAAGGGTTGATTAGCCAGGAAGTCCATGATCTCCACTTTTCGATTCTCTCCGCATTAGATCTTCCGGTGACATATCCCCAGGGGGATTGGTTGGAGCTCAAAGCGCTAATGTCCATGGATAAGAAAGCCCGAGGAAATACACTTCGCTTTGTGACAATAACGCAACCAGGCACGTGTGACCGTTTAGAGGGCGTTGCAGATAGCGCACTACTTGAAGCTTATGGAAAGGTATCTCTATGAAGGTGTTAGTTCTCAACGGACCTAATCTTTCCCGCTTGGATATTCGTGATTCATCAATCTATGGCGACATGTCATACCCACAACTGGTCGCCCACATTAAGAGCGCCGCGGAGAGCAATGGCTTTGAGGCAGATGTCCGCCAGAGTGATGATGAAGCGACCATCATTTCATGGCTTCATGAGGCCGCAGATGGAAATATTCCTGTCGTTATCAATCCAGCTGCCTTTACGCATTACTCATATGCCATCCGTGATGCTGCAGAATTAGTTAAGGCGCCACTGATCGAGGTACATCTATCAAACCCTCTCTCTCGAGAAGAGTTTCGACATACCTCGGTGATCTCTGGTGTTGCCAACGGAACAATTGGCGGTTTCGGCCCCAACTCATATTCATTGGCTCTGATCGCGCTCAAGACACTCATTTCCTAATTCTTCATAGGGTAAACTTCAACCCTTGAAGCAGGTGGCATAGCGCCATCGCAATGACTGGAGTTCTACTGTGGCGACAACAAATGATCTAAAGAATGGCATGACCCTAGATATCGAAGGGCAGCTCTGGACAGTCGTTGAATTCCAGCATGTCAAGCCAGGTAAAGGCCCAGCATTTGTTCGTACCAAGCTCAAGCAGGTCATGACCGGCAAAGTTGTTGATAAGACTTTTAACGCAGGAGTAAAGGTCGACGTTGCAATCCTTGAAAAGCGCGAGATGAACTTCCTTTACAAGGAAGGCGATGATTACGTCTTTATGGATAACGAGAACTTTGATCAGATGACTATTTCAGCAGCTACGGTTGGCGAAGCAGCGAATTACATGCTGGAAAATACTGAAGCGATCGTTGCTATCCATGAGGGCAACCCTCTCTACATTGAGCTTGCAGCCTCTGTTGAACTCGTTGTCACCTACACCGAGCCAGGTCTTCAGGGAGATCGCTCTTCCGGTGGAACTAAGCCAGCAACCGTTGAGACCGGAATTGAAGTTCAAGTGCCTCTCTTCATCAAGCAAGATGAAAAGATTCTTGTCGATACTCGCGATGGATCATATTTGGGCCGCGCAAACTAGTGTCGGCACGTAGTAAGGCGCGAAAGCAGACACTTGATCTGCTCTATGAGTCAGATATTCGGGGGAGCGATCTCCTGGAGCTTCTGATCTCTCGCGATGTCGTTGAAGAAGGTCCTGATGCCAGACCAATTCGCGAGTACACAAAGTCCCTCGTCGAAGGTGTTGCCGCTCATAAGCGCAAGATTGATGAGCTGATCTCAACCTATGCGCAAGGATGGGATATGGATCGCCTTCCTGCAGTAGATAGAAATATTTTAAGGCTGGGGATCTACGAGATTCTCTGGGTTGCAGAGCTAGAAGATGGCATTGTGATCGATGAGGCACTGACATTGGCAAAGGATTTGAGTACCGAAGATTCAGCCGGTTACATCCATGGCGTACTTGGTCGGATCGCCTCGATCAAAGGCAGCCTAGCGCTCTAACTTTTCTCTAGCCGGATCCCTTGTTGATCTACCCAGGTGCGAAAGTATTTCTTCTCGCCTCTGCTATCGGGTAGAAGTGCAAAGAGAAGGCTGAGAGTTGCAACATCACTATCGCGGATCGAGATAACGGCTCCGCGCCAATCACCGCGATTAGTCGCCACTTCTTTGAGAAATCCCAGAAGTAATTCGCGTTCCGGCGTGAGGGTGAGCGAGTGAATCTTTAAGAGATCATAGATATGTCTTGGCGTATCTGATGTGATGGGTCTGCACGCACTAGCGAAAAGTTCAGATGGGTGTACTGAGAGAGTCTCTGCGATGAGCGACATAGTCTCAACGCTCAGCGAGCGATCGCCACGTTCATAAGAGCCAAGAGTGATCGCTCTGATCTTGCCCCCACTGCGTCGTTCGAACTCCTTTAAGCTCCAGCCCTTCTCTCTTCGAAGGGCCCTGATTCTGGCGCGTACGAGGGCGCTAGCGTTGCTGTTCGATTGCGTACTCATTGCGCCAGCGTATGGAGCAACGCGCCAGCGCTTTCAAAGATATCCACAGCCAGAGGGGGAGAGTGGTAACCTTCGGGCGCATCCTTTAAGACCCGTCCTGCGAGGCGGGGAAGGAGATTTACATGAGTTCAGTCCTGCCTGCACCAGATATGGCGCGTGCCCTTTCTCGCATCGCCCATGAAATTTGCGAACGTAATAATGGTTCGCAGTCGATCACACTTTTGGGAATTCCTACCCGCGGAGCACACCTTGCTCGTCGCCTTGCTGCTCTCATTGAAACAATTGAGAGCCAACCTGTTCAGGTCGGAACGATAGATACGACCCTCTTTAGGGATGATCTTCGCCTGAAGGCTCCACGTGCTCTGATGCCGACATCTATTCCATCGTTAGGTATTGAGAATCGAACTGTTGTGCTCGTAGATGATGTTCTCTTCTCAGGGCGAACGATTCGCGCAGCCCTTGATGCTTTAGGAGATATCGGACGCCCCGCCAAGGTCCAGCTTGCCGTTCTCATCGATCGAGGACATCGAGAACTTCCGATACGCGCCGATTTTGTTGGAAAGAATATCCCGACTGCAATCGCTCAATCAGTGAAGGTTCTCCTCACCGAGACAGATGGCATCGACGATGTCCAGATTTCATCGGAGGAGGGTAAGTGAAGCACCTACTATCAATTGCAGACCTTTCCCGTGAGGAAGCAATCTCTATTCTTGATACCGCTATGCATATGGCCAAAGCCAGTGATACGCCCATGAAGAAGCTACCGACACTGCGCGGGCGAACAATCGTTAATCTCTTTGCAGAAGATTCAACCCGCACGCGAATCTCATTTGAGGCAGCGGCTAAGCGTCTTTCTGCCGATGTCATTAACTTCTCGGCAAAGGGATCAAGTGTGAGCAAGGGCGAGTCGCTCAAAGATACCGCCCAGACGTTGCAAGCAATGGGCGCCGATGCAGTGATTATTAGGCACGGTGCATCAGGTGCACCTGCACGTTTGGCAGATTGTCAGTGGATGTCAGGTGCTGTCATCAACGCCGGGGATGGAACACACGAGCACCCTAGTCAAGCTCTTCTCGATGCATTCACTATTAGAAAACATTTGGGGCAAGGACGAGAAGATCTTCAAGGGATTCGGATCGCAATTGTTGGAGATGTTCTGCATTCTCGCGTCGCTCGTTCCAATGTTCTCCTTCTTACCAAGCTCGGAGCGCATGTGACTCTCGTTGCCCCGCCTACCTTGCTTCCTGTGGGAGTTGAAAGTTGGCCAGTTTCGATCTCTTACGACTTTGACGCAGTTCTTGAGAGCGTAGATGTTGTCATGATGCTCCGAGTTCAACTAGAGCGCATGAGCGAACTCTTCTTTCCTAACGCTCGTGAATATTCCCGTTACTTTGGTCTCAACACTGCCCGACTAAAGAAGTTACACCCTGGTGCGATTGTGATGCATCCAGGTCCTATGAATAGAGGGCTTGAGATCACCGCCGAGAGCGCAGATAGCGCACGTTCGGTCATTATCGAACAGGTAGCAAATGGTGTAAGCGTGCGAATGGCAATTCTCTACCTTCTCCTTGCTGGCGATACCTCGATTGAAGCGGGTGCATAAATGAGTAATGAGATGAAGAGAACAATCATCAGTGGAGGAACTCTTCCTGATGGAACTCAGCGAGATATTCTGATTGTGGACGGAGTTATCACGGCAGTTGGTGAAAACCTCACCGCTCCTGACGCAGATGTAATCAGCGCGCGAGGTGCAATTGTTATGGCAGGACTTGTCGATCTACACACCCATCTTCGCGAACCAGGTCGTGAAGATTCAGAGACTGTTCTCTCAGGTTCACGTGCAGGTGTGAAGGGTGGCTATGTCGCCCTCTCTGCGATGGCAAATACCTCACCGGTTGCAGATACTGCAGGCGTTGTTGAACAAGTCTTCCGATTAGGAGAGAGTGCTGGCCTTCTTGATGTATTTCCAATTGGAGCGGTGACGCAAGGTATTGAGGGAAAGGTTCTTGCGGAAATTGGTGCGATGGCAGATTCTGCTGCGCGAGTGCGAGTCTTCAGCGATGATGGAAATTGTGTCAGCGATCCATTGGTGATGCGCAGAGCCCTTGAGTATGTAAAGAAGTTTGGCGGAGTTATCGCACAGCACGCACAAGAGCCAGCTCTCACCGCTGGTTCGCAGATGAATGAGGGAATCGTTAGTTCGATCCTTGGCTTAAAAGGATGGCCAGCAGTTGCTGAAGAGGCGATCATCGCTCGCGATGTTCTCCTTGCAGAGCATGTTGGTGCCAGACTTCACATCTGTCACCTCACCACAGCCGGTGGTGTGGAGATTATTCGTTGGGCAAAGGCTCGTGGCATTGATGTTACTGCCGAAGTAACGCCTCATCACTTATTGCTGACCGATGAAAGCGCTCGATCATATGACCCAATCTTCAAAGTAAATCCACCATTACGTACGCAAGAAGATGTCATGGCACTTCGCAACGGACTTGCAGATGGAACAATTGATATCGTTGCAACAGATCACGCTCCACACCCTGTTGAAAGTAAAGAGTGTGAATGGCAAGAGGCCGCCTTCGGCATGCTTGGTTTAGAACATGCACTCTCGATCGTTTATGCAACGATGGTTGAGACAGGGTTGATGAGTTGGAGTGATCTGCAAGATCGAATGAGTACGGCTCCGGCCCGTATTGGTGGATATGTAGGACATGGCCGTGAGTTGGCCGTAGGCGCGCCAGCCCACATCACTCTGATCAACCCCAAAGCCCCGTACCGAGTAGATCGTGATCAATTACTCTCTAAATCACGCAATACTCCCTTCCATGGAATGGAGTTCTCGGCAGCAGTTGTTGCTACCTTCTTCCATGGTCGCTTGGTTTACTCTGATTCGATCGTCGCAGAAGGGAAGAGTGCATGAGTAAGGCATTTCTTGTTCTCGATGACGGCCGCATCTTTGAGGGAAAGAGCTGGGGCGCCACTGGTCGTACCTTCGGTGAAGCGGTCTTTCAAACAGGCATGACCGGATATCAAGAGACTATGACGGATCCGTCATATCACCGCCAGATAGTTGTAATGACAGCCCCTCATATTGGCAATACCGGTATGAATACCTTTGACAACGAGAGTTCAAAGATCTGGGTCGCAGGGTTCGTTGTACGAAATCCTTCGCCGATCACGAGTAATTGGCGAAGTGAAGCAAACCTTGGCGATGTGATGACTGAGCAGAATGTCGTCGGAATATCGGGAGTTGATACACGAGCCATCACTCGCCATCTCCGTGATCGAGGTGCAATGCGCGTGGGTATCTTCTCTGACTTAGATCTGACGCGAGAAGAGATGGTAATTGAGGTCCGAAAGAGCGCACAGATGACTGGCGCATTCTTGAGTGAGGATGTCTCTACACCCGAGGCCTATGTAGTGCAGGCAATTGGAGAGAAGAGATTTACCGTCGCAGCAATCGATCTCGGCATTAAGGGAGCGACTCCGCGAGCTATGGCGGAGCGAGGTATTACAACTCACGTCCTGCCTTACACGACAACCTTTGAAGAGATTAAGGCGCTCAATCCCGACGGTGTCTTCTTATCCAATGGTCCCGGCGATCCTGCGACGATGACAGATACCGTCAATCTTGTTCGGCAGATTCTGACTGAGGAGATTCCAGTCTTTGGAATCTGTTTCGGCCATCAAATTCTTGGTCGCGCACTTGGCTTTGAGACATATAAGTTGCAATTTGGCCATCGCGGAATTAATCAACCGGTGATCGATCGCCGAAATAACAAGGTCGAGATCACTTCTCATAACCACGGCTTTGCGATTAAGGCACCTATCGATGGTGAATTCACAACTGTCTTTGGTCCCGGACGAGTGACACACACATGCCTCAATGATGATGTTGTTGAAGGTCTTGAATTACTCGAGCGCGGAGCATTCAGTGTTCAGTATCACCCAGAGGCAGCCGCCGGTCCACATGATGCCGCCTACCTCTTTGATCAATTTGTCGCAATCATGGAGAAGTACCCTCAGAAAGGCAGGGTGTAACAATGCCTTTAGATCCATCTATTAAGAGCGTTCTTGTTATCGGTTCTGGACCAATCGTTATTGGCCAAGCGTGCGAATTCGATTATTCGGGTACACAGGCCTGCCGCGTTCTACGCGCAGAAGGAATCCGCGTTGTCCTGGTTAACTCAAACCCAGCAACAATCATGACCGATCCAGAGTTTGCAGATGCAACATATATTGAACCGATCACTCCGGAATTTATCGAACGCATTATCGCCAAAGAGCGACCAGATGCTGTTCTGGCAACTTTAGGCGGACAGACTGCTCTCAACGCAGCAATCGGACTCTTCCAAGCAGGCACCCTTGATCGCTATGGTGTAAAGCTCATCGGTGCAGATGTTGATGCTATTGAACGTGGAGAGAACCGCGAAATCTTTAGAACGATTGTTGAGAAGGTTGGGGGAGAGTCAGCTAAATCTGTCATCTGTCACACCATGGATGAAGTCCTCGAAGCGGTAAAAATTCTTAACTATCCAGTCGTCATTCGACCATCCTTCACCATGGGCGGGCTGGGTTCAGGTATTGCATTCGATGAGGCTGCACTCCATCAGATTGCAGGCGCAGGATTACGTCATAGTCCAACATCTGAGGTTCTCTTAGAAGAGTCAATCATTGGTTGGAAAGAGTACGAGCTCGAGGTTATGCGTGATTCACGCGATAATGTGGTGATTGTCTGCTCGATTGAAAATATTGACCCCATGGGTGTTCATACAGGAGATTCAATTACGGTAGCTCCGGCGCTTACGCTCACCGATGTTGAGTTCCAGAAGCTTCGTAATCTCTCTATCTCAATTATTCGTGAAGTCGGTGTTGCCACAGGTGGCTGCAATATCCAATTTGCTGTAAATCCAGATAACGGTCGCATCATTGTTATTGAGATGAATCCTCGCGTCTCGCGTTCAAGCGCACTTGCTTCCAAGGCGACGGGCTTTCCAATCGCAAAGATCGCAACAAAGTTAGCTATTGGATATACCCTAGATGAGATTCAAAATGATATTACGAAGGTAACCCCGGCATCCTTTGAACCAACTCTTGATTATGTTGTCGTAAAGGCTCCACGTTTTGCCTTTGAGAAGTTCCAAGATGCCGATCCGCGCCTAACGACGACGATGAAATCTGTCGGAGAAGCGATGGCTATCGGACGATCTTTCCCAGAGGCCTTGATGAAGTCTCTACGTTCACTCGAGCGGAAAGAGGCAATCTTTACCTTCCCGCTGGATCTGACAGAGGCGAAGACGCAGGCGCTCATGAGCAAGATTGCAACGCCAACTGAATATCGATTGCAGCAAGTTCAGCAAGTTTTATGGGCTGGAAAGAGCGTCGAGGAAGTTTATGCTCTCACCAAAATCGATCGCTGGTTCTTAACGCAAATCTCTGCAATCAACGATGCAGCTAGAGAGATCGCACAACCTGGTGAACTCACAACTGAGGCGCTCCGTTTTGCTAAAGAGTTTGGTTTCTCAGACGCTCAGATCGCCGAACTAAGGGGAAGCACTGAAGAAGATGTCCGTAAGATCAGAACCCATTTAAATGTTCGGCCTGTATATAAGACTGTCGATACCTGCGCAGCAGAGTTTGAAGCCTTTACTCCGTACTACTACTCAAGTTATGAAGAAGAGAGTGAAGTAAAGAGTCGAACAAAGCCCGCGGTAATCATCTTAGGAAGCGGACCCAACCGCATTGGTCAAGGAATTGAGTTTGATTATTCTTGTGTCCATGCATCTTTTACCTTGCGTGAGGCCGGGTATGAGACGATTATGATCAATTGCAATCCAGAGACAGTTTCAACCGATTATGACACCAGTGATCGTCTCTACTTTGAACCGCTGACACTCGAAGATGTTCTTGAAGTTATTTACGCCGAGACGCAGGCGGGCCCAGTCTTAGGTGTGATCACACAATTGGGCGGACAGACTCCGCTTGGTTTGGCCGCCGGACTAAAGGCAGCTGGAGTAACCATTCTGGGTACAAGTCCAGAGGCGATCAACCTTGCAGAAGAGCGTGGAGCATTTGGTGATGTTCTTGCATCGGTTGGGCTCGTGGCACCTGAATTCGGCATGGCTTCATCTCAGATGCAGGCGCTAGAGATTGCAGGCAGAATCGGTTATCCAGTTCTTGTTCGTCCATCATTTGTTCTTGGTGGTCGCGGAATGGAGATCGTCTATGACGATGCAGCTCTCTCTTCCTTTATCTCACGCGCGACAGATATCACTCCAGATCATCCAGTCTTGGTTGATAGGTTCCTCGATAGCGCAATCGAGATCGATGTTGACGCACTCTATGACGGAGAAGAGCTATTTCTCGGTGGAGTAATGGAACATATTGAGGAGGCGGGTATTCACTCAGGAGATAGCGCCTGCGTACTTCCTGCCATGACCGTGACGCCACCACAGGCTGCTGCAATTCGTGAAGCGACTCTCAAGATTGCACAGGGCGTTGGCGTGCGAGGTTTGATCAATATTCAATTTGCTCTGGCTGCCGATCAACTCTATGTACTTGAGGCAAATCCACGCGCATCCCGCACCGTTCCATTCGTTTCAAAGGCAACAGGTGTCCCACTTGCAAAGGCTGCAGCCCGCATCTCTCTTGGATCGACAATCTCATCTCTTCGTGACGATGGAACTCTGCCTGCAACAGGCGATGGAGTCGCAAAGGGTATATCGGTCAAAGAAGCGGTCCTTCCTTGGAATCGTTTCAGACGTAGCGATGGACGTGGTGTTGACGCAGTCCTTGGACCAGAGATGCGTTCTACTGGTGAGGTAATGGGAATTTCGGCCAGCTTTGGAGCTAGTTATGCCAAGAGCCAGATCAGCGCATTCGGATCTCTTCCAAAGTCTGGAACAGTGTTTATCTCACTCGCCGACAAGGATAAGAATGATGGAATTGCACCGGCGCAGGCGCTCTTCCGCCTTGGATTCACACTCTTTGCGACCGCTGGTACTGCAGATTTCCTTGCACTTCATGGAGTCAATACAAGTCGAGTGCGTAAGGCATCTGAAGGTCTCGGACCGTACGGCGAAAAGACAATTGTTGATCTGCTCAACGGGGGAGAGATTGATTTAGTAATTAACACCCCAGTTGGTCGTGGAACACGAGCAGATGGTTGGGCGATACGTACAGCCGCAATTCAGCGCTCGATCCCATGTATTACAACGACTGCCGGCTTTAGCGCAGCCGTCGAGGGAATCAAAGTGTTACAGTCGGGAGAACTAGGGGTTCGCCCCATCCAAGATTGGTTAAGCGATAGGCCTGCAACGTAATGAGTACGATCAATAAGAGCGCAACTCAGATTAACGCCACCATTTTGAGCAATAAACGCGTGGGCGCATACCATCAGATTCTTTTGGCGATCGGCGATCTTGCATCAGTCTGTAAACCAGGAAATTTCGTTGCCATCTCTGTTGGAGGCGATTCCTCCAGAATGGTTTTACGACGAGCTTTTGCTATCTCTCGTATCACTCACGGCAGCGCATCAGGTGGTGCGATGGAGTTGATCGTTGCACCCCATGGCTCTGGATCGCGATGGCTATGTGAACAGAGCGAGGGTAGCGAGATTGATATTGTCGCCCCTCTCGGAAAATCATTTGGTATTCCAACACAGCCCGTAAACGCCCTTCTAGTCGGCGGAGGTTATGGATCTGCGCCACTCTTTGGATTGGCAGAAGTTCTCAAAGCTCGCGGTTGCAGAGTTGATATGTTGCTCGGTGCAAGTACCGGAAGCAAGATCTATGCCCCGTTGGAAGGAAAGCGAAGCGCCTCAACGCTCAAGATCTATACCGAAGATGGTTCGATGGGTGAGAGCGGACGAGTTACCGCACCCATTCGCGATCTTCTTGCTCAAGGCGCAGTCGATGTGATCTATTCATGTGGCCCAATGTCGATGTTACGAGCTATCTCAGAGTTAACTGAAGGTACCGATGTCGTGCATCAATGTGCCGTTGAAGAGTCGATGGCATGTGGAATTGGTATCTGTATGACCTGTGTTCTTCCTGTAAAAAACGATGATGGTTCGATCTCAATGCTGCGCTCTTGTATTGATGGACCTGTCATGGATGGAAGCACTGTTGCTTGGGATACCGTGGGCAAAGTTCCTCCGGTGGTTAATTCATGAGCGATAACGCGCTAGATCTATCAACCACGCTAGGTAACGCCTGGTTTCCTGCACCGATTTTTACAGCAAGCGGATGTGCAAGTTCTGGCAAGGAGCTCTCTCAATTCTTTGATCTTCGCGATATTGGTGCAGTAGTTACCAAATCGGTGATGAATAAGGCCCGACATGGGCGACCTACTCCGAGAATGGCTGAGACGCCTTCAGGAATGTTAAATTCGATTGGCCTACAAGGTCCAGGAATCGATCACTTTCTAGCCAACGATGTACCGTGGTTACTTGAGCGAGGCGCAAAGGTTATTGTCTCGATTGCAGGCGAGACGACAGATGAGTACGCGATGTTGGCGAGAAAAGTTCGCGCGGTGCCGGGAATTAGCGCCCTTGAAGTAAATATCTCCTGCCCCAATGTTGAAAATCGTGGGATGGTCTTTGCCTGTGAGAGAGAAAGTTCGGCGCGAGCCATTGATGGTGTGCGCAAAATTATCGGGGGAGAGATTCCCATCATCGCCAAGCTGACGCCGGATGTCACCGATATCACTAGTATCGCTAGCGCTGTCGTCGATGCAGGTGCAGACGGACTAGCACTTATCAACACCGTGCTTGGAATGGTGATTAATCTCGACACAATGAAGCCGCATCTTGGCGGGAAGACCGGAGGCTTATCTGGGCCTGCGATCCGCCCAGTTGCTGTGCGCGCGATCTACCAAGTTCATAGCGCTATGCCGCAGATTCCGATTTTAGGTATGGGCGGAGTCGCTTCAGGTCGTGATGCACTAGAACTCATACTTGCAGGTGCATCGGGAGTATCTGTGGGAACTGCAAGCTTTGGTGATCCAACGGCGATTCCACGCATTCAGCGTGAGTTGGCAACGCTCCTTCTTGCACGAGGCTTCTCTTCTGTTAAGGATGCAGTTGGTTATGCCCATCGCGATGAAGGGAAGTAAGTGATGACTAGCCCAGTTATTCTCGCTGTAGACACTTCAGATTTTGATACTGCGCGAGCATGGATTAACGCAACGCGCGAGAGTATTGATATCTATAAGTTGGGACTCGAGTTCTACTTAACCTTTGGTAGTCAAGGGATTGAAACCATTGCTAATGAAAGTGGCGCTTCGATCTTCCTTGATCTCAAGCTCCATGACATTCCAAATACAGTAAAGAAGGCAGCCGGCGTAGTTGACCATCTTCATCCACGCTTTCTTACAGTTCATGCAACGGGTGGAGCAGCGATGGTTGCAGCTGCAGCCCAAGCCGTCACCCAGACATCGATTACAGCAGTAACTGTCCTTACCTCACTCTCCGATGGCGATCTCGCCCAACTTGGTTACTCAAGCGGTGCTCTGGCAACAGCTGCGAATCTGGCTCGTGTTGCAACTGATGCAGGTGCTACATCGATTGTCTGTTCGCCCTATGAAATCGAGGCGATCCGCGCCGTCGTACCAGCGACGGTTGAGATCATTACGCCAGGAGTTCGTCCAGCCGATGAATCTGTCTCAGACGATCAGGTTCGTACGATGACGCCAGCGCAAGCAATCGCACTCGGTGCTAACTTTCTTGTGATTGGCCGCCCGATAACCTCGAGATGGAGTCAGGGAGCAACGGCAATGGCAGCTCGTGCTGCGCAGATTGTCGACTCCATTAAAGGTTAATTTTCGTCTAGATTACATCCATGAATCGCCCGCCAGTACTCACAGATGAGCAGAGGGCGCTGGCTCTGGAGAAGGCCAAGCGCTCACGCACACGCCGCGCAGAAGTCAAGGCTGCGATTCGTTCGGGTGAATTAACGATTGAAAACGTCCTCGATATAGCACGCAGTGATGAGGCAGTTTCAAAGATGCGCATTGCAGAGTTGCTTGAATCAATTAGCGGTGTGGGAAAAGTCAGAGCAGTTGCAATTTTAGATAGACTTGCAATCTCTCATACACGTCGACTTTTGGGTCTTGGTATCCATCAGCGACAATCACTTATCAAGGAGTTTGCTATTCCACGTCATGATCTTCACGATGGCAGACTCGTAGTTCTCTCGGGCCCAGGGGGAGTAGGAAAGAGCACTGTCTCTCAAGAGATTCGAAAGCGCGAAGATTTCTGGGTCAGTGTTTCTGCAACAACGCGTTCACCGCGCCATACTGAATCACATGGGCACGATTACATTTTTATGAGTGATGAAGAGTTTGATCGAGCGGTATCAAATGGCCATTTTCTGGAGTGGGCATCTTTTGCCGGAGCTCGATATGGAACACCTCGCCAACCAGTGTTAGAAGCTCTGGCACATGGTCGCGATGTACTCCTTGAGATTGATATTGAAGGTGCGAAGCAGGTGAAAGCTAACTGGCCAGATGCGGTTCTGGTCTTTCTTGAGCCTCCCACATGGGAAGAGTTGGTATCTCGCCTCGAGGGTCGGGCGACTGATTCACCGGAGCGGCGAGCAGAAAGACTTGCTTTAGCCCAAGAAGAGATGGCGCAATCGCCCTTTTTCGACCATATCCTGGTCAATGATCAGGTCGATCACGTGGTCGCTAGCCTGATAAGATTGGCCCATTCGTAGCGGCCATTAAGTGTGGCTGACCACGCCTAGGCAAGAGAATCTTTCAAAGTTTTAAGGGGGCAATGATGGACGGAATTACCAATCCACCAATCGATGAACTGCTAGATAAGAGCGGCTCTAAGTACAGCCTTGTTCTCTATGCGGCAAAGCGTGCACGCCAGATCAATGCTTACTACTCACAACTAGGTGAAGGTCTCCTTGAGTACGTTGGACCACTGGTTGAGACACATGTTCATGAAAAACCATTATCGATTGCACTTCGCGAAATTAACGAAGGTTTACTCACAATCGAAAATCTCGATCCTGCTGCAAAGTAATTCTTAGGTAGTAATCGTGTCCGCGCGCGAGGTTATTCTTGGCGTTGGCGGAGGAATTGCCGCATATAAATCCTGTGATCTCCTACGCCGGCTTCAGGACGAAGGCTTTGCAGTCACTGTCGTTCCCACACCATCTAGCCTTAACTTCGTAGGAGCCGCTACATGGGAAGCGCTCTCAGGTCGACCTGTAACGACCACTGTCTGGGAGCGAGTAGATGAAGTCAGGCATGTCCGTTTAGGCAAGGATGCCGAGTTCAACATTATTGCTCCAGCAACGGCTGATCTCATTGCGCGTATCGCTCATGGCCGGGCAGATGATCTCCTGACAAATACTCTTCTGGCAAGTACGGCGCCAACGCTGATCGTGCCTGCGATGCATCCGGCGATGTGGGCTAACCCTGCAACGGTTTCGAATGTGGAGCTCTTACGTCAACGAGGCTACGTCGTCATGGAACCCGATCACGGTCGACTCACTGGAAGTGATGTTGGAGTTGGAAGGTTTCCTGAGACTGTGCGCATTCTTAAAGAGTTCAAGGCAATAACTGATCCAGTTCCAGATCTGGCTGGAAAGAAGATTTTAGTTACAGCCGGTGGCACACGTGAGCCGTTAGATCCCATCAGATATATCGGTAATCGTTCTTCCGGAAAGCAGGGATATGCAATTGCATGCGCTGCAGCAAAGCGTGGTGCGATCGTCACATTGATCAGCGCTAATAGCCAATTAACCCAAGTATCTAATCTTTCGGTCATCAACGTTGAGAGCGCCCAAGAGATGTTTGATCAGGTTGAAAAGAACTTTGATGACTGCGATATTCTGGTGATGAGCGCGGCTGTTGCTGATGCAAAACCTTCACAGGTAAGTGCTAACAAGATTAAGAAGGGCGCATTGTTATCAATTGATTTAACGGCCAATCCGGATATCATCGCAACGGTGTCTTCCCGAAAGAAGAGCCAGGTTGTTATTGCCTTTGCAGCAGAGACTTCTTTAGATATAGCAGAAGGCGAGAGAAAGCTTCTGGCAAAGGGTGCCGATATTCTCTTCCTCAACGATGTTGCAGGGAGTGAGATATTTGGAAGCGGCCACACGCAAGGTGTGATCTTGGTCAGATCGTCCCACGATGTGATCACCCACCATGAAATTGAACGAATCAGCAAAGACACGCTCGCCGATCTTCTCCTTGATCAGGCTCTACATAAGTTAGGTTAGGACAATGTCAAAACGCCTCTTTACCTCAGAATCAGTGACCGAAGGTCATCCAGATAAGATTGCAGATCAGATCTCTGATGCGATCCTTGACTCCCTTCTTTCGCAGGATGCAAAGAGCCGCGTGGCAGTTGAGACGCTGATCACCACAGGTCAGGTACATGTGGCAGGTGAAGTTACAACTGACGGTTATGCAGATGTGATGGGAATCGTTCGCGACACCGTTATTGATATTGGTTATGACTCTTCAGTAAAAGGATTTGACGGAAATAGCTGTGGTGTTTCGATCTCAATCGGTCAACAATCTCAAGATATTGCCCAAGGTGTAAATGATGCTTTCGAACATCGCGTCGATTCAGCGGTAGATCCACTAGACCTCCAGGGTGCCGGCGACCAAGGTCTCATGTTTGGTTACGCCTGCGATGACACGAAAGAGCTGATGCCTCTTCCGATTTATCTTGCTCATCAACTGGCGCAGCAGTTAACTGCTGTTCGAAAGAGTGGAGCCCTGGGATATCTTCGCCCGGATGGAAAGACACAGGTAACGATCGAATATGACGGCGCTAAGGCGATCGCACTCGATACCGTTGTCATCTCAAGTCAGCACGCTGAAGATGTAGATGTTGCCAAGAAACTTACACCAGAGATTATTGAGCACGTCATCAAACCAGTTCTCTCAAAGATCGATCTTCCGCAGAAGGATTTGCGTGTTCTGATCAACCCAACTGGTCGATTTGTTATCGGTGGACCGATGGGTGATGCCGGACTTACTGGCCGAAAGATCATCGTCGACACATATGGCGGCATGGCTCGCCATGGTGGAGGCGCATTTAGCGGTAAAGATCCTTCAAAGGTTGATCGTTCTGCTGCATATGCAATGCGTTGGGTAGCAAAGAATGTTGTTGCAGCAGGCCTTGCTACGCGATGTGAAGTTCAGGTTGCCTATGCAATCGGAAAGGCTCATCCAGTCGGCGTCTTCGTTGAGACATTCGGCACCGAGACTGTTCCTGTAGCAAAGATCCAGAGCGCTGTGACATCAGTCTTTGATCTTCGTCCTGCAGCAATCATTGCAGACCTTAATCTCTTGCGTCCGATCTACTCTCAGACGGCTGCATATGGACACTTTGGTCGCGAACTTCCTGATTTCACATGGGAAGCAACAAACCGAGTGGATGCTCTACGAGCTGCGATCTAAATCTGTCTGTAGGGCTTGATCATGGCCTCGGCGAAGCTTCGTTTAAAGGTTCAGGAGAGCTCAAGACCGCGTCATGATCTTGCTCCAGTTGATCCAGTTGCTCGTATCTGGGTCGATACAGGAGTTCCACACCTCGATTCGGTATTTGATTATTTAATACCCAGCGATCTTGATTCAAAGATCACTCTCGGCGTGAGGGTCTCGATCAACTTTTCAGGTCGTTTAGTCGATGGTTTTGTTATCGAGAGAATCGCATCCAGTGAGAGCCCGCAACTCAAATTTATAGAGAAGGTGCTCTCGCCAATTCCGTTACTCAATGCCGAGATCATTGCCCTGATCAGCGCTACAGCCACGCGTTGGGGCGGTTCGGTCATGGATGTAGCAACCTCAGCGGTTCCACCAAGAGTTGCTGCTGCGGAAAAGGTGCTAGATCTTTCAATTACAGATATCGCTTCTCGAAAAGGCAAAGGTGGACGCTCTTCACATGCGTACTACCTCTTTGCTCCATCTGAGAATCCATTCCGGACTATGGCCACATGGATTGAAAAGCGGCGATCACTTGGGGGAGTACTGATCATCCTTCCCGAGGTGCGAGAAGTGGCCCTTCTTCAAGAAGTACTTGATGCGCTCGGGATCGAACATACTGTTCTCGATGCATCTCTGCCACGAAGTACGAGGTATGCACACTATCTACAGGTCGCTTCAGCTTCTTCGCAGGTAGTCATAGGTACGCGCAGTGCGATATTTGCGCCCGTAAAGGATCTGCAGACGATGGTGATCTACAGGGAGGGATCTCAGTCCCACTACGAAGTGAGGTCGCCCGGTTGGAATACGCGAGATGTTGCAATTATTCGATCTCAATTGTCAGGAATTGATCTTACCTTTGCTGGATTCTCGCCATCATCAGAGGTTTCCTCACTGATCGAGCGCGGTTATGTAACGCTTTCAGGAAAACGCTCCAAGATGGATGCCTCTGCATTTCCACAAAGTTATGGTGAGCTCTTACCCGATCGCATCTTCTCTCCAATTCGCAAAGCGCTCACCAAGGGCAGCGTCCTCTTCCTTGTTCCACGAAAAGGTTACGCTCACGCGATTGCCTGCAAGTCGTGTCGAAATATTGCAGTCTGTCAGTGCGGAGGAAAGATTTCACAACCTTCGGCAGATTCGGCGTTTATCTGTTCACTCTGTAGCGCAAAGAGCGCTGTATGGAGTTGTCCTTGGTGTAAATCAACTCAATCAGTGCTCTTAGGACGCGGAAGCATGAGGTTTGCTCAAGAAATTGGTAGAGCGTTCCCGGGTTTTCCAATAAAGACATCAGATGCTGAGCATCCGGTAAAGGAGATTTTAGATAAGCACGAAATCGTGTTGGCAACTGCAGGAATGGCCCCATCGATTGCAGGCGGATATCAGGCAGTTGTCATCATCGATGGTGACGGTCTCTTTGCTCAACTAGATCTGCGCGCGCAAGAACGTGCACGCGAATCGATAATGCAGGCCGCGGCGATGAGCAATCCGCAGGGAAAAATCTGCGTCGTTATCGATAGCGCCCATCCCATCGTTGCCGCTCTTTCGCGCTGGAATCTATCTCCCTTACTTTCACGTGAGCTACGAGAACGTGAACAGGCGCTCCTGCCTCCCTATGTCCAGGCGCTCACCCTTGATTTCGAACATGGTGATGTCTCAACTTTCATCACAGGCATAAATAGCGCTATTCGTGACGGTCGCATTCCTCCTACAACGAAAGTCTTAGGTCCAAATAAGTTCAGCGCAACACATTCTCGAGTGATCCTGACTGTTGAGGAAGACCGGGCTCAAGAGCTCACGGAATTTATCGTTACATATCGAAGGAAACGCGCTGCATCGAAGAAGTCGGTGCCACAGATGCGCATTGATCCATATTCGCTTACTCCGGCCCTTTCGTAGTTGTGAGTTAAGATAGCCTCATGGCTATTCAAGAGATCCGACTATTTGGTGATCCGGTGCTGGTAACTCCCGCCTCGCCGGTACTTGACTTCGATAAGGAGTTGAGGAATCTGGTCAGCGATCTGATCGACACCATGTTGGATGCTCCCGGCGCGGGCCTTGCAGCTCCTCAGATAGGAGTGCCGCTCCGAGTCTTCACCTGGCACGTCGATGATGTCTTGGGTCATCTGGTCAATCCTACTTTGACGCTTAGCAGTGAACTTCAAGATGGCGAAGAGGGATGTTTATCATTTCCTGAATTGCGATATGAAACACCACGCGCACTTCGCGCAGTGGCGCAGGGATTTAATATGCATGGCGAGCCCATCACAGTTGAGGGCAGTGAATTCTTAGCTAGAGCCTTGCAACACGAGACCGATCACTTAGATGGAATCCTCTTTATCGACCGCATGCCTTCTGATCTTCGGAAATCAGCGATGAAAGAGATTAGAGATTCAGAGTGGTTCGGAAGTTCCATCGATGCGGGTTTTACCCCACAGATTAAGGTCTCTCCTCACAACACCTTCGGAAAAGGTAACTAGTGCGCATTGCAGTTGCTGGAACATCTGCGGTTGCAATACCGGCGCTAGAAGCTCTCTCAAAAAGTTCTCATCAACTCGTAAGAGTCTTTACCACTGGCGATAGAGCTGTTGGCCGAGGGCGCAACATGGTACAGAGTGATGTGGCGTCATGGTCAGAAGGTCACGGGCTAAAGCTGATAAAGGTCGATACCGCAACCGAAATGCGGGAGTATCTGTCGGATGTTGATTGCGTAGTCGTTATTGCTTTTGGAATCCTTCTTCCTCAAGAGATTCTTGATATCCCACGGCATGGCTTTATAAACCTGCATTTCTCTCTCCTTCCACAGTGGAGAGGCGCAGCACCTGTTCAACGCGCGATAGAGAACGGCGATACCGATCTAGGAATAACAGTCTTTGCTCTCGATGCCGGAATGGATACAGGTCCTATATATATAAGTGCGAAGTTCGCTCGCGATATCAATATGAGGTCTGGTCAAGCATTAGATTTTCTTGCCGTTGAAGGTGCCCCACTCTTGCTCAAAGTTCTCACAGATATTGAGTCAGGTGTCAGACCGACCCCACAGAGTGAGATCGGTGCTTCCAGAGCTTTTAAGTTGAGTAAGGATGAGGCGATTATCGATTGGAATAGTTCGAGTCAGCGCATCCATCAGAAGGTCTGTGCCTTCTATCCCAACCCTGTAGCGCGAACTGTATTTCGCTCCTCTCAACTCAAAGTTACAGAGACTTCGCTAGTTTCAGACAGATCTGTCGAGGTGGCGGTAACGCCGGGATCACTCGTGGTCGAGAAAAACCATCTCTATGTTGGCACTGCAGATGGCTTACTTGAGATTGTGACCGTAGTCCCTGAAGGAAAGAGTGAAATGAAGGCAGCCGATTGGGTTCGGGGAGTACGAGCTGTCGACGGTGAACTCTGTGGTTGAGGCCAGACGCAATACCTTTAAGAAGCCCAAGGCCGATCCAGTTCGACTTTTAGTCTTTGATGTATTGACTGAAGTCAATCATCGCGATGGCTACTCAAATCTCTTGTTGCCAAAGGCGCTTGAAAAATCACCATTCGATCAACGTGATAAAGCTTTCGCAACCGAGCTTCTCTACGGAACTCTTCGAATGCAGGGTAGGCACGACTACGTCTTAGCCCAGGTAAGTGATCGCCCTTGGATGCAGGTTGATTCTGGCATCATCGACGTTGCACGATTGGGGTTGCAGCAGATATTTGAGATGCGTGTGCCGATGCATGCAGCCGTCTCGGAGACTGTTGAACTGGCTCGAAAAGTATTGGGGGAGTCGAAAGCATCTTTTGTCAACGCGCTCCTAAGAAAAGTCAGTGCACAACCATTGGAAGAGTGGCTTGCTCCGGCACGGGAGATTAGCGATGATGTCACTCGTCTTTCGATTATTTACTCGCATCCTGAGTGGATCGTAAGTGCTTATTTCGACCTCCTTAGAGATTATGAAGAAGTCGAGAAATTATTGGCTGCAAATAATGTTCCCACCAAACCTACCTTTGTAACCTGGCCAGGTCGTTCCAGCGTTGCCGATTTTCAAGAGCACGGATCTGTCCCGACTCGATTCTCTCCATATGGATTTACCGCAGATGTCACTCCAGGATCACTCGAGGCGGTTCGCCGAAGCAGAGCTGGCGTGCAAGATGAAGGCTCGCAACTAGTGGCTCATATCTTTGCCCAAGCATCAAGTGGTTCACCGTCATGGCTTGATATCTGCGCCGGTCCTGGCGGCAAGGCAGCCTTACTTTCATCTCTGGCTCAAGTTGGCGGCCATTCATTTACCGCAAATGAACTCTCACAGGTTCGCGCCGATCTTGTCTCACGTGTCGTTGACGGCGCTCCAGTGTGGGTGGGAGATGCACGAGCGATCGCGGATCGAAATCAAAACTTTGATGCAATCCTGGCCGATGTTCCCTGCACTGGTATTGGAGCGCTTCGTCGACGCCCAGAAGTGCGATGGCGAAGGAGTGTGAAAGATTTGCGAGAGCTGGTCAAGCTTCAAGAAGAGATCTCCGATGCAGCGATTGCAATACTCAATGTTGGAGGAGTTTTTGGATATGCCACGTGTTCTCCGCACATGGCCGAGACTTCAATTGCCGTGGCCGATATTCTCAAGCGACATCCAGAACTGGAACAGATCGATGTAGCCCAGTATTTACCAGTTGGTTTAGATGCAGCCGTTCGCGATAAATCGCTCTCGCTCTGGACGCAGCGACACAACACCGATGCCATGTTCCTTGCTCTCTTCCGTAAAAAGTCCTAGGTAAGGTGAGGGTATGGGAATCCGCATTACGCCAAGCATCCTCAACGCTGATTTTTCCCACTTAGATAGCGAAATTGCAAAGATTGCTCCTGTCTCAGATCTCCTTCATCTTGATGTCATGGATAACCTCTTCGTCCCGAACTTCACCTTTGATTTCGAGAGCGCTGCAAAGATCATCTCGAATTCTCCGATTCCAGTCGACTCGCATCTGATGATTGCAGATGTAGATCAATTAGCTCCGGCATATGCTCACGCAGGAAGTGCAAGCGTGACGATCCACGCTGAGGCGAGTGAGAACGTTGCAAAGACACTTCGTGCCATCAGAGCCGAAGGGGCCCGCGCAGGTCTTGCCCTCAAGCCGGGAACTGCACTCGATCTCTATCGTAATGTGATTGAGGATGTCGATATGTTCTTGATTATGACTGTCGAACCAGGCTTTGGTGGTCAAAAGTTTATGGATACGATGATGGATAAGGTCAGAGGCGCTCGGAAGCTAATCGGTGATCTACCAATCTGGCTACAAGTCGATGGCGGTATTTCATTAGAGACGATAGAGATCGCCAGAGATGCAGGCGCGGATACCTTTGTCGCAGGAAGTGCTGTATTCAACTCACCAGATCCTGCAGATATGGTCTCTCGACTCAGAGAGTTGGCCCAGAAGTAAAATCGTCGCCCAGCGTCGAGGGTTATCAAGTAAACTCAGCGCTATGAAGAACTTTGATGAGCTCTGGAGCGAATTAGCCGAGAAGGCCGTAACTCGCCCTGCTGACTCATCAACTGTTGCAGCGCTAGATGCTGGAGTGCATACGATCGGCAAGAAAATTATCGAAGAAGCTGGTGAGGTGTGGCTGGCTGCCGAGCACGAGAGCAACGATGCGCTAGCCGAAGAGATCAGCCAATTGATCTATCACCTGCAGACTCTGATGTTGGCGCGCGGGCTAACCCCTGCAGATATCTACAAATTTCTCTAAAGATAATTAAGGAGCATGATGTTAAGAGTTGCGATCCCGAACAAGGGTTCACTCGCAGAGGAATCGATAACGATTCTTAGAGAGGCTGGGTATAGACAGCGCAGCGATTCTCGAGATCTTGTACTTGTAGATAGTGCAAATAACGTCGAGTTCTATTACTTACGTCCAAGAGATATTGCGATCTATGTAGGCTCAGGGGAGTTAGAGGCGGGAATAACTGGACGTGATCTGCTTATTGATTCACAAGCCTCAGCCGTAGAGATCATGTCTCTAGATTTCGCTGCCTCAACCTTTAGATTTGCCGGCCCTGCGGGCTCTTCTCTCTCACTCAAGGATGTCAACGGCAAACGTGTGGCAACTGCATATCCCGGACTTGTTTCAGCCCACCTTGCATCGTTAGGAATTACTGCAGATGTGGTTCGCCTTGATGGAGCGGTAGAAAGTAGCGTCCGTCTCGGAGTTGCCGATCTCATTGCCGATGTTGTGAGCACCGGAAATACGCTTCGGCAGGCAGGGTTGGAGATCTTTGGCGATCCAATTCTTACGAGTGAAGCGATCGTGATTGCGCGCAAGAAAGATCAACTTCCAGAAGGTTTAGAGGTTCTGATCCGTCGCCTGCAAGGCGTCGTAACCGCACGCCAGTATGTGCTTCTAGATTACGATGTAAAGAAGAGCGATATTGATGCGGCCTGCTCGATTACACCGGGTCTTGAGTCTCCAACTATTTCACCACTGCAAAATCCTGAGTGGGTTGCAGTCAGGGCAATGGTAAAGAGAAGTGCGACGAACGAGATTATGGATCAATTGTGGGCGCTAGGTGCACGTGGAATTCTCGTCACCGATATCCACGCCTGTCGTCTTTGATTATTAGTCTTCTTTAATCAAAGTGCTACTTACTTTTTCCTGACTCTTCAACATCTTCACGTGAGATGCCCAGGAGATAGAGAACGCTATCTAAATACGGTGCGCTAAGAGCGCTATCTGCAGCAGCTCGTACAGCAGGCTTTGCATTAAA
>JACCDI010240578.1_pt1 | contig 24988 bp, 14 predicted proteins | sample 7442791 | NCBI WGS metagenome assembly JACCDI01 (sample SAMN15323434, study PRJNA562643) | freshwater metagenome | isolation source: river surface water | place: USA:Blue River Watershed | collected 2017-08-15
AACATTGTGCAAGACACTTTTGAAAGCCTCTGGCTCAATCTGAAAAAGGTGGAATTTGAGAAATGTAAATCCTGGCTCTTTACCACCGCTTACAGAAAAATGATTGACGGAATTAGAAGAGAAAAGAAAATGGTTGAAATGCCCGAATCATACCGTGAAAAAGGAAAAGAAGCCACTCAACCGGATCTCAAAAGTATTCTGAATACTGCGATTCAGAAACTGCCAGAAATCCAACGTTCCGTCATCATGCTCAGAGATTATGAAGGTTACGATTATGCCGAAATTGGCAATATCACCGGCCTTAACGAATCTCAGGTAAAAGTGTACATTTTCAGAGCGAGACAAACCTTAAAAAATTACTTAGTTAGCATAGAACATATTATATGAAACCTATTAACGACGATAATATAGATGAAATCCTTTTTCAAATTCTGGAAGGTGAGATCACCGGACAAGAAAGAGAAAGATTGTTGGATGCCATTCAGGCCGACGAAGCCTACAATAAACTTTGGATGGCATGGCAAAAAACCGTGCTTCAACCAGAACAAGATGAAAGGCCTTTTAACATAGCACCTTTAAAGAAAAATTCTGCTCGTATTATTCCTTTCCACTTTAAATACGCAGCCGCTGCGGCTATTGTCATCACTATTGGTGTGGCGCTTTTATACAATCAAAAGCAGACAAATATTCAGGTAGCAGATATCAAACCTGCAGGCAAAAAACCGGTCATTCAAACCCCTGCTCTCAGTCCGAATTCTGTTAATTCTCCCAACGAATCTTCTAAAGACAGTGCTGTTCCTCTAAAAGAAAAAATCAGATACATCGCACACAAAAATTGGATCAAGCCTCAACCGCTTAACACCGACCCTGTCGTGCCGAAAGTGATAGCCCCTGAAGTTGAACAGCCCTATCAAGAAGAAAAACTGGTGGAATTAAATACCCCTGTATTCACTCAAGATGAGCCTATTCGCAACAGTGCTCCAACTACCGAAAACATTCTCGTAAGTATCGAGAACGAATATACACCAAAACCAGAACTCGAGAAACCATCCCTTTTCTCAAGAATCACGGGAGGCTCTCGCATCAAAATTGAAAATGATTCGACTACCAGAACTTCCAAAAAAATCATCATAGAAAATAAAAAATATCAAATCATCGCAGGCTTTTAATCCATATACATCATGAAAACAATTCAATTCATTATAACCGCATTACTAATCGCTTTCTCTGGCTTATTTGCCAAAGCTCAGTCCAGCTCAGACAGTGTTAAAATTACTTACAAAAACAAAACTGTTTCTGTTAAACCTTTGGGTGACGAAAGTACCACCACAGTTAAATTCAAAGACACTTTGAACAACAAAAAAATAGTGGTTAAAGTGAGCTATTCTGATGACATCAAAAACCCTTCTAATTCAGCAGATAGTAAAATTGATTCTGCCGGTAAAAAGGTCATCGATATCCTCAAATACAAAAACGATAAAAAAAGAAACCACTTCATCGAAACTTCATGGTTGCCAACTTTTGATATCGGATTTGCAAGCACCATGTCCGACAATACTTCAGCTACTGCATATCAACCTAAACTCAGCAAAAGTGCTAATATCAATATCGGTCTGATTCGTCAGGATATGAACCTGTATAACAATCAAATCTTACTCAGTTATGGTTTAAACATCAATAACTATTATCTGAAATATAAAGACAAACAACAGGTGCAATACCTGGATCAAAATGGTCACTTAAAAGTCTATAACGACAGTGTTAATAACTATGACAAAAACCGTTTGGATGTGCGTTATGTAACAGTGCCGGTTATGCTCGAATTTCATGGTAAAAACAACAGATTCAGTCTGGCTGCCGGTGTAGAATTCGGATTCAATGGTCGCAGTACTGCTGTATTAAAAGGTGACCGTAACGCACTCGACTTTAAACAGAAAAATGATAATGACATTAAGATCAATGAGACACAAATGAACGCGGTAGTTCGCGTTGAAATCGACAATGTCTCTCTGTTTGGTAAGTATAGTCTCACTAACATGTACGCTGACTCTGCCTTTGCTCAAGGTCAAAACCCAGGTCAACACCTCTTCTCCTTCGGCGTATGCTTATTCGGAATCTGATTAGTAAGTTTTATAATAACAATTATCAAAAAGGCAGCTCAAAAGGCTGCTTTTTTTATCCAGGTAATCTACTGATGGTCTTTTCCATCATCTTGATCTGATCAGCTACTTCTTTGTTCTTAGGATTCAAATCCTTTGCTTTTTTGAAGTAAGCTTTACCGGTTTTATTCTGCTGTCTCTGAATTTCTATAGAACACAATTGCAGATAAACACTGGCCAAACTTTCTTTATCAGGAATACCGGCCTTAACCGCTTCCAACAAATTGGCTCTGCCTTCTTTGGTTTTACCTTGTCTAAGTTGAATAAAACCCAATTGCATCAGGTTAGTACCACGCATATCGCCTGTTAAAGATGATGTGGTATTCAAACTCTTTCTGATATTGTTTTCTGCACTGCTTAAATCGTTGGTGGCAAGGTTCAAAGTACTTTGCAACATATAATACGCCGAACGAATTGGCTTAATTAACAACTTAGGAAATTTTACTTTATTGATTAATTCTACTGCCTCTTCTACATTACCACCTTCAACCGCATCTTTCACCAAACGCATCGGACCAATTAAGAAGTGTAATAAAATTGAAAAGAAGGCCAATATATAAAGGATCCAAGCCAATATTGGATCGCCGTATACATGCGACAAAACCCCACCAACCACAAGCGCTAATGCTACATATAGTCTGTATAAAATGTATATTCTTAAAACTTTCATCATATTCAATATTATTTAATTGTAACTGGTGTTACTGTGTATCCGGCTTTGCTTAATTGTGCAATCAATCCATCTTCACCTCCCAAATGCCCTGCGCCAACTGCCATAAAAATACCGTATGATGGCATGTTCTCTTTTAAAAAATTCACCCAGGCATTGTTGCGGTTGGTTAATAGCACATCTTTGTACAATTGCATCTCTGGAGAAACAGTCACTGATAAATGGTACAGTTGCTTGCTGGATTGGGCATTGTAACTGCTGATGAACTCGCCAAACTCTTTCTTGGCCTTGCCCATATTACCACAAAAATCCATTAACCATTTAACTTGTATGCTATCTGGAATGGCCTTCAATAAACTGTCCTGATACTCGAAACTTTCTAATCCATAAGTCTCCTTGCCTAACTGCTTGGCCAAATTGGCAACAGTAAAATCTACCGGCATAGGTTGAGAACAACCAATGACCGACTCACTGCTGTACAAATACCCCATCATAGCTATCGGAGATTTGCCATTATAAGTACTGATAGAGTCTTTTAAAACTACTCTGATGACACTATCAACGGTCTTGTACTGCGTCTTATTTAAAAGGTCTTTTAAAGGCTTCTTAACAGGTGCCATGCTCGAAGTATAAATGGCTACAAGTGTATTGTAATCATTCAAATTTAACTCCATTGCCACTACATCAGATGCTTTTGCAGCATCTTGTAATACTGGTGTCATCAAGTTTTCTGGATTGCAATACAAATGAATAGTGCCAAATATATAGCTGGGTTTGCTTAATCCATTGCCACTCACTTTCCATAACAATCCATCGGTCTGAGCAATGGCTTGTGAAGCCAATAACAAACTGAATAAAACGAATGTCTTTTGCAGTTTAATCTTAAATGTTTTCATGTGGATTTTCAGAATTTTCTGTTGGTAAGGTATCTTCAGCTGAAGTGCTTAAAACTGGCTCTGCAGCTACTTCTTCTTCAGGCTTATAAAAAAATCTTTTCTGAAAAATAATGATAGAGATAACACCAATACTGATGGCAGCATCTGCTAAATTAAAAACAGGACTAAAGAAAACAAACTCTTGCCCTGGTTTTATCGGTGACCAGCTTGGATAATGGGTTTCGATGATTGGGAAATACAACATATCTACCACCCATCCCAGTAAATAACCACCCTGGTATTGGTTCATATCCTGATAAATAACACCGTAGAAAACACAATCAATGATGTTGCCTATTGCACCTCCAAGAATCAATGCCACACATACCAGAAAGAATGTGTTGGCCATTTTCTTGATGTGTGTAATCAAATACCAGAATCCAAAAATTGAAACACCAATTCTTAAAATACTCAAAGCATACTTACCATACACATCAAAAAATTTCATCCCGAATGCCATGCCTTCGTTCTCAGTAAAATGCAACTTAAACCAATTGCCAAATATGACACGTTCAGTGTGCAGTATCATGGTGTTCTTTACCCAATACTTCAACCATTGGTCAAGTAAAATAACCAGAAACAATGCCACAAAAGGCAATACCCATTTAATAGCAGGAATACGCTTGGTATCTGTGTTCAATTCGTTTGACAAGTGATTATTTATATTGATTTAATTTAGCCTCCATGCTCAATGTAGCATGTGGAACTGCTTTTAATCGCTCTTTCTGAATCAACTTTCCGGTAACACGGCATACGCCGTAGGTTTTATTCTCGATACGGATCAATGCTGCTTCCAAGTTGTCAATAAACTTCTTTTGTCTGGCCGCTAACTGGTTCAAGTTCTCTTTCTCAAAAGTGCTTGCGCCATCGTCCAGGGTAAGATACTGGTTGGAAGTATTTTCGTCTCCGTTTTCGTTCGGATTCTGTAACGATTTCTGCATTTTGCCGAATTCGTCTTTTGCCACTTCAAGCTTCCCTAATATGATTTGCTTGAACTCCTGCAGATCAGCGTCGCTGTAACGTGTTTTTTCTTTTTCTTCTACTTTTTTCTTAGCCATTTTTTTCTAATTTAATTTTGCAGATAATGCCTTCTATTTCTATTTCAGTTCCTTCTAACATACCTTCTGATGTTACCAGAGTATCTGCTAAAATTTCGCTGCAAATATACGATTTAAAATCCAGTATAGCACCCAAAGTGGATTCGTCAGCACTCACGCTTACCGATATCCTGTCTGTGACATCTAATCCGCTGTCTTTTCGCAAATTCTGAAGTCTGTTTACAAACTCTCTGGCTATACCTTCCTTTTTCAATATATCCGTTATGGTGATATCCAAAGCTACTGTCAGTCCGTTATAACTGCTCACCAACCAACCCGGTATATCCTGTGATGTAATGTCTACATCTGCTAATATCAGTTCAAACTCGGTCTGTCCCAAATTCAATCTTATTCTTCCTTCTGTCTCAATGGTTCTGATTTGTGCCTGATCCATCGCCGCAACAGCCGCCGTTAAGGCTTTCATATTGGCGCCAATCTTTGGCCCAAGTGCTTTGAAGTTTGGCTTTATTCCCTTCACCAATATAGCATTGTCTGCATCCAAATACTCAATCTCTTTGATGTTTACCTCAGATAAAATCAAGTCTTTGACATGCTCCATGCGCTTCTTGAAAGCGGCATCCATAGCCGGAACCATGATCTTTTGCAATGGCTGTCTTACTCGGATGTTTTGCTTCTTCCTCAATCCCAATATCATGCTACTCACATCCTGCGCTAATTGCATCGTTAACTCCAGCTCCTTGTCTATCATAACCGAATTTACTTCCGGAATATTGCTCAGATGCACCGAACTGCCCTGCATTTTTGGATTTAAACTGCCATATAACCAATCACTGAAGAATGGTGCATACGGACTCGCCAATTGAGCCACTGTGGTTAAACAGGTGTGCAAGGTGTCATAAGCTGCCTGCTTGTCATTGTTCATCTCACCTTTCCAGAAGCGTCGTCTTGATAAACGCACATACCAGTTGCTCAAATCATCACACACAAATGTTTCTATAGCACGTGCCGCCGGTGTTGGATCATAATCATCCATGCTCTTGCTAACGCGCTCTATCAAGGTGTTTAATTTCGATAATATCCATCTGTCTAACTCGCTTAATTCTGATACCTGAATGGATCTCTCAGAATTAAATTCGTACTGGTCAATATTGGCATAAATGGCAAAGAATGAATAGGTGTTGTACAATGTTCCGAAGAATTTTCTCTGTGTTTCTCCAATGCCTTCAATGTCAAATTTCAAATTGTCCCAAGGATCACTATTGGTCATCATATACCATCTGGTGGCATCTGCTCCATAGGTAGCAATGGTAGTAAATGGGTCGATGGCATTGCCTAATCGCTTACTCATCTTATTGCCATTTTTGTCTAATACCAACCCATTAGCTACTACATTCTTGTAGGCAACAGAATCAAACAACATTACCGCTATGGCATGCAAGGTGAAGAACCATCCTCTTGTCTGATCCACGCCTTCAGCAATAAAATCTGCCGGGAAATTCTCCGCCCATTTGTCCATGTTCTTTAAACCCCACTGGGCGTAAGGCATGGCACCACTGTCAAACCAAACATCTATCAAATCACTCTCACGCTTCATTGGCTGTCCACTGGCTGATACCAGGGTTATCTGATCTACAAATGGTTTGTGTAAATCGTAATTATCACAACTGATGGTTTGCTGCAATCCCAGCTGAGCATTGGCTTTCTCAACTTCGGCAAATAACTCATCTACTGAGCCAATGCAAAGTTCTTCGCTGCCATCTTCGGTGCGCCAGATTGGAAGGGGTGTACCCCAATATCTACTGCGACTAAGGTTCCAGTCTACCAGATTTTCCAACCAGTTGCCAAATCTGCCTTCTCCTGTTGATTGTGGCTTCCAGTTAATGGTCTTGTTAAACTCTACTAACTTGTCTTTTACTGCTGTGGTTTTGATGAACCAACTCTCCAATGGATAATATAAAATTGGCTTATCGGTTCTCCAACAATGCGGATAAGTATGCTCGTATTTTTCTTTCTTAAATAATTTGTTCTCGTTCTGAAGTTTTAGAGCAATTCTATCATCTACGCTCAGATAGTTCAGCTTGCTGGTATCCTTCATAAAGCCCTGCAAATGCCAACGCTGTTGTTCTGTAGCAGCAACTTTTTCAGCTTCATTGAGATAGTCTTCTTTGACATACTCATCGCCATACAGGAATACACCATCCTTAACGCCTGATAAAAACTTACCGCGCTTGTCTACCATGGTTAGAGATCCAATGCCGTTTTGTTTGGCAACCCTGAAATCGTCTGCTCCAAAACTTGGCGCGATATGCACGATACCAGTACCATCTTCTGTGGTCACAAAATCGCCTGTAATCACTCTGAATGCATCGCCCTCGATCTGATCTCTGGTATTGGCTTCAAATGGCAATAATTGTTCATATCTGATTCCGGCTAAATCTGCTCCTTTTACTTTTCCGATTAGCTCAAACGGAATCAGTTTATCGCCTGCTTTATACTCTGACAATGGCAATTCTGCAGCATTCTGATTGAAATGCTTACTCAGTAATGCTTCTGCTAAAATAACAGTGATAGGCTGATGGCTGTATTGATTAAACGATCTTACCATCACATAATCAATGTTCTTACCTACTGCCAAAGCGGTATTACTTGGTAAGGTCCATGGTGTGGTCGTCCACGCTAAAAAATATACTTCTGTTGCATCTGCACCATACAATTTATTCAAACTCTGAACACCCTCTGCATCTACTTTAAACTGCGCTACTGCCGTCGTATCTTTTACTGGCTTGTATGTGCCCGGTTGATTAAGCTCGTGAGATGATAGTCCCGTACCTGCTGCAGGACTGAAGGGCTGAATGGTATGGCCTTTATACAAATAGCCTTTGTCGTGCAAACGCTTCAACAAATGCCATAAAGTTTCTATGTAATCGTTTTCGTAAGTAATATATGGATGCTCGAGATCTACCCAGTAACCCATCTTGTTGGTTAACTCATCCCATTTGTCTTTAAACTCCATCACGTCTTTGCGGCACTCTTTGTTATACTGCTCAACACTGATGGATTTACCAATATCTTCTTTGGTTATACCTAGTCGCTTTTCCACCTGCAACTCGATTGGTAAACCATGCGTATCCCAACCGCCTTTGCGTTCTACTCTGTATCCCTGCAATGTTTTATAACGACAGAATACATCCTTGATCGCTCTGGCCATCACGTGGTGAATGCCTGGCATACCATTGGCACTTGGTGGACCCTCATAAAACACAAAACGCTTGCTTTCCGGACGCAATTCAATACTCTTGGCAAAGGTGTTGTCCTTCTCCCATTGCTTCATTATCTCTTCCTCGATGGCCGGCCAGTTAACGTGTTTTAGAGTGCGATACATGCTAAAATTTTATAAAATGTGCAAAGGTAACGAATTTTTATCGTTTTTTAATGACCTGCACAAAAGCTTGTTTATAAAATAATAACAAGTTAAAACAATCCTATAAGTGGTTGATTTGCAATAGAAATTAATAGCCGTATTTATCTTTCCAGCGTTTCTTTAAGAAGTCGCGCATCTCGTTTTCTCTGGCATTATTGCCTGGATCAAAAAACTTAGCCCCTTTGATGGTATCGGGAAGAAATTCCTGCTCAACAAAATTACCTGGATGGGCATGTGCGTATTCGTAGTCTTTGCCGTAATCCATAGTCTTCATTAACTTGGTTGGGGCGTTGCGCAAATGCAATGGCACTGGTAATGCCCCTGTCTTACGAACAAAATCCTGCGCCATGTTGATGGCCATATACGATGCGTTACTCTTCATGCTACAGGCCAGATAGGTAACGCACTGTGCTAAGATGATTCTGCCTTCTGGCATACCAATACTTTGAACTGCCGACATGGTACTATTGGCCAATACCAATGCTGTTGGATTGGCATTGCCAATATCCTCAGATGCCAAAATCAATAACCTCCTTGCTATAAACTCAGGCTGCTCGCCACCCTCTAACATCCTTGCCAAATAGTAAACGGCAGCGTTGGGATCACTGCCTCTGATGCTTTTGATAAATGCCGAAATAATATTGTAATGCTCCTCTCCGGCTTTGTCATAAACAATCTGCTTATTCTGCAGTATGCTTTGCACTTTTTGATCATCTATCAACACCGGTGCCTGCTCGTGCATGGCAATCATATCAATGATGTTCAATAACTTCCTCCCATCGCCTCCGCTAAATTGTAACAAGGCGTGATGCTCTTTTATCGCTACTTGCTTGGATTGTAAAAAACTGTCTTGTGCTATGGCCTGATGGGCCATTTTTAAAAGATGCTCTGCGCTCAACTCCTGTAAAACATATACCTGACATCGAGACAATAATGCATTATTAACTTCAAATGATGGATTCTCGGTAGTAGCACCAATTAACAGAATATTGCCGGATTCAACTGCCCCCAACAAGGCGTCTTGCTGACTTTTGTTAAATCTGTGAATCTCATCTAAAAACAATAAAATTCTACCCTGCTCTTTTGAGTCTGAAATGATTTTCCTGACGTCTGCAACACCTGCATTAATAGCACTTAACTGCACATATGGCAACTGCAGTGTTTCGCCAATTATACGAGCCAAAGTGGTTTTTCCAACGCCTGGAGGTCCCCAAAAAATCATACTCGGAATAGCGCCTGAATCCAGATAGTTGCGCAATGGTGCGCCTGCACCGGTTAAATGCTCTTGTCCTACATAGGCTTCTAGTGAATGAGGTCGTACGCGTTCTGCCAGTGGAATGTGTTGCATGTCGCAAAGATACTGCTACTTTTTAATCTGATTCTATGGCAATTTTTAAATAGCTTTGTTCGTTAATCCAATCATGCGTTTTAAGCTGCTACTTTTCCTATATTTCTCTTTGATGCTTCATATCAAAGCCAGCGATATGCCATTTAACTCAATCCATCAGCAGCAGACATCACTTAAAGATTCCATATTACCTGCCATCCATATCCTTGTAGCCCTTTGCGATAATGACTACCAGGGTATAGTACCCGTACCTGCTAAAATTGGTATGGGCAATCAACCCAATTCTAACCTCTATTGGGGTTGTGGTTATGGTGTCAAATCCTACTTTAAAAAAAGTGCCGAATGGCGTTTTATTAAAAAACTTCAGCTGAGTGATTCAACGATCAAAGATTCTGTGATTCTGGAAAGACTTTTATTTAAACACATCGCTACAGGTCAATATCTATTGGCCGATGCCTACAATGGTCGCTATATTAAAAATTGTACGCGCGATTGTATCTTCAGTATCTCCGGACAATTAAAAGATACCATTCATCACCAAAATTCTATAATCGGTATCAATGGAAACGCACGCTTAATCGCATACATTGGTCATAATGGTTTGATGGATTTCCAACTCACAGATTCTGTCTATAATACCGACGGCAAAAAAAGGGACTGCATCATTCTGGCCTGCGTTAGTCGTAATTACTTCAAACCTTTTATTGATAAAGCCAACGGCAATGTGCTGGTATGGACCACCGGATTGATGTGTCCTGAAGCTTATACGATTCACGATGCCTGCGTAGCCTATTGCAATAAGGCGAGTCGCGATACTATCCGAATTAAAGCCGCCGAAGCCTACTCAAAATACCAAAAATGTAGTTTGAAAGCTGCTATGAATTTACTGGTAAAACCGAACTGATTATTGGGCAATGATCAAACGACCATTCACTACATTGCTCAAAGATTCGTTGTAAATCATGAACTGATAGATGCCCGGTTCCAGGAGTCCCGACTCTAACTCGAACACTTCATTCGATGTTTCTAACTCTGCTATTTGTACGCCTGATAAATTAAGAATTTTTATGTGATGCAATTCACCTTTGGGATTGTAGAAATTGATCTTAGAAGCTCCTGGAGATGGGTTGGGATTGACTTCGTAATCGTTTTTTTTAACATCTATCACTACGATGCTGATGAAATTAGAATGCCCCAATCCTGGGTAACTTAATCGATAGTAAATTTTCTTGTTGAGCATGGGCGATTCATCTTGAAAAGCATAAGCCATCGGCTTGGTTAAATTACCACAGATACCACCAATACTGCCAATCTCTTTAAAGTTGATGGAGTCTTCACTTTTCTCGATACTAATCCCTAAACAAACACTGCCACTGGACATTACCCAATCAAGATACACGATGCCTTCTCTGTGCTGAGCACTAAAACGATTAAGTTTGGGTGTAAACTGTGCATTTACAGTTCCCGCCCAAAACAAAAACAAGGCTAAATGTTTGATCTTAAAATATTTGTGTAACAATGTTGTATTGCAAATATACAATATTATCCGGATATCAAAAATAATGCCGATTAGATTACCTCAGTAAGGTAAATGTTGCGCTGTAATAATGATTGCGTCCTTTAAAGTCTTTTACTTTATACCTTACAGCATAAACATCCGTCATTACTGGCTCACCAGCATAGGTGCCATCCCATCCTTTGCCTTCATCGGTTTGGTAAATCAATTCGCCCCATCGGTTATAAATCCACATTGAATATTTGCCATATCCTATGCCTCCCGGCGCAAATACATCATTGATGCCATCATGATTTGGCGAAAATGCAGTAGGTGTATTGAAAACAAATAAATAGCGAATGCTGATAGTTTTATAGAAGGTATCTCTACAACCATAGATATTCCATGCCATCTGACTCAATTTAAATGTGCCACTGTCAGGATAACTATTGGCTAAATTGCGCATGCTTGAAAAAGTACCATCACCCAAATCATACAACACCGTATCTGCACCTGAACTTAAATCGCTAATTTGGATTTCAGGATTGACAATTGTACCCTGATCGGGATCCGTTTTAAAACCAGCAACCGGAACAGGATATACTGTCACGCCACCGGTAGTATCATAATCACAATTATAAGCTGTTGTAATCCGCAATTTGATAGGATATGTGCCATCCTTTTGGTATGTGTGTATAGGCTGACTAAGATCTGAAGAATCGCCATCACCAAACCACCATCTGTATGACATCACTGTAGAACTCGGAACAATACTGCTATCGCTGAATTCTATCGGATCGCCCAAACAAACATTATAAGCCCCAAATCTTACCAACACTGGCGGATAACTGATAACTGTTTGCTCAGTTGAATCCTTACATTTCTTATCACTTTCAACAATCAATTTGACTGTATAATTGCCTGCTCCCGGAAATACATGAGGCGGATCTTTTAATACAGATGTTGTAGCATCACTAAATTTCCATAAATAGCTTTGTATACTGCCTGAACTGATACTGGATCTTGAAAAGAACTTAAATTGGTTATCGACACATTGATTGGTATCCCTTAAATCTGGCACCGGTAATGGGAAAATATCGACTGTTCCAAAAGTATCATAACTACATCCATCCTTGCTTACCACCACCTGTTTAATGGTGTACTTACCTGCTTTGTTATACTGATAATATGGATTGGCAGTGCCACTTGAATCGCCATTGCCAAAATAATACTTCCAAGTGCTAATGCCCGTATTGATATACTTTGATTGATCCTTAATCACCACTACTCCGGAAACACAGGTGTCGGTAGTACTGAAAGATGGCTGTATACCAGAATACACAATGGCCTGCTTGGTAATGGTATCGCGGCAATTATGATTAGAATTCACTACCAATTCAACATCAAATGTATCTCCAATATTGAATCTATGGATGAAATTCTGAGTATTGTAATTCGAACCGTCGCTTAAACGATATTGATAACTGCTGATAGTGCCTTTTCCAATAGATGAACTACTTATAAATGTACTGCTTGTTCCTTCACAAACTGGCGAAACACTGAATTGTGCCACCGGATTAGTATAAGCCTCAAAAGTCTTGGTAATACTATCTGCACAACCAAAGTCTGTCTTAACTTTCAAACTTAAATTGTATACGGTATCCAGCTTAGGCAAATAATTAAACTGATAGCCTGTCGCTGTGTCTTGCAATAGTATCCACTGATATTGTCGGATACTATCATTCACCACAGTAGAAGTATTAATAGTGCGCACACTATCTTTTAAACATATATTTCCTATGCTAAAATCAGCGTTGGGTCTTGGATATACAATAACCGACTGACTAATGGTATCATTACAATTTTTCTCACTTACAGCCACCAATTGAATCTGATAAGTATCAGCACTGTTGTAACGATGTCTAATGTCTGGACCACTTGCGGTATAACCGTCTCCTAAATCCCAAATCAAACTACTGATATTACCTTTAACAAGCTTGCTGCTGTCTTTCAACCTGATGGAATCTCCAAAACATATATCCTGTTTTGCAAATCCGGCAACAACATATGGGTTGAGATAAACAGACTTTTGTAAAGTATCATCACATCCAAAATTACTGCGAACATAAAGTCTAACCGGTGCATCCATATTGCCCATCAAATCGATTGTCCATTCCTTAATTTGCATGGTATCATATCCGTTATATGTCCACTTTCTCTGAACAATACTATCACCATTGATGCTACTGCTATCCTTTAATGTTAATGGCAGTCCTGCACAAGTTTCAGGATACTCAAATTTGGCAATTGGATTATCATGAATACTTATACGTAAACTGTCTTTGGCTTGACACTGCTTGGTGTCTGTTATAATTGCCCGTATAGTTTGAGATTGATATACTCTGGTTATAGTTGTAAACTGCACGCTGTCTTTCACCGCAGCACTTGGTGTCCATTGAATAATATGCTTACCGGTTCCTCCTTTAGAACTGGCTGACAGAATTACCTGATTGCCTTTACATAATGCTGTATCTTTTTGAATCAGTCGCAGCTCTGGCAATTTATACACCTCAACTTTTACGGTATCTTTACTACTACAAAATCCTCTGTAAGTGGTGAGAATATAAGTCTTGAAAATACCAATACTGTCAGTATTCTCAATTACCGCATATGGCTGAGCAACTGTGTCTGAAGCAAACTCACTGCCAGGTGTCCATAAATACCTATAATTGTTTACTTTTAATGTGCCTAATTTTACTGTATCACCACTGCATATTGAGCGGTCAACACCAGCATTCTGCAATCCCGGAACCGGGAATCGGGCGTATGAAAAACTACAACTGCAACTGGCCGAATCCAAAGCAATAAACAAGGCGCAAGATTGCCCGGCTTTTACTTTTAAAGTTTTAGATACATCAATAAACCCACCTTTTGCTAATCCAGATCTCAAAGTGTCTGTCAAGGCCGTAAGGTCGCCAACATTAACAGTACCAGAGCCATTATTGTCATATACAAGTTTGTATACTATGGTATTAGGTGCCGCTATTCTTGAACCTGAATTAATAATTCTATATTGTAATACAATGGTTTCTGAATCGCTGTCTGTACTTAATATTTTCGACTTTAATCCTGAAAAACCAACCGTGCCTTTTACTACAACTGGCTTCTGTAGATTATTACCAGTTACTACATTGATTTTACACTTAGTATTATTTGACACGCAAGTTACTTCTTGCTTTACTGCTGCCTGACTATATAAATCTACTGTACCACAACTCAAATACCTGCCATCGCTGTTAAAACCAAAATCAAAGTACATACTATCGCCAGGCTGAATACTGTCTCTTAAACTAAATTCAACTTCTGTAGCACCATTGATATTACGCGACGTAGTTAAACTATCATTTGGAGCGTTGTAACGGGCTGTGTAAAGAGAAGAATTGTAGCTCATACCTGGTAATAAAATAGCCTGGTATTTGTCTTCTTTTCCGGTCTTACCCGGACCGAGATTAATGATTTTTACTCTAACCTTACTTGGCTTCTCACAAGGAAAAATTGTATCAGATTCTACCTTCAACAAGGTATAATATGGTCGGATAACACCTTTTATATTCAATGGATTACTGATAGCCGGATACACCATGATTGGGTCGCCACAACGGATATTGCCAGAAGCACTGGCTCTTATATAATTACCACTTGAATAATCGCAAGATGTTTTAACCCTGAAATAAATCACAATCTTGTTCTTATTAGTATCGCTTACGCCCTTGAAACCATTGGCAATACTGGTATTCAAACCTGCCAGATTCCACTCATAAGTGGTGCCACTTTTTAAAACAGGATTTGATAATGATGCTTTACTACTTTTATGCGGATATCGTATATAACACGAACCAGGTTCAACCGTCATACCTATTGGTAAATTGATAATAGCTTTTGTTGCGTATCCAGCTGTGGCCCCTATGTTTTCAATGGTCAACGTATATGGGCTCGATGCACACAAATCTGCTATTCGTATCGAGTCGGTTAAACTTACCTGATACTGCGTGTTCTGTGGCTCCAAATACAATGGAATCCGTTCCTTGGCACATGGATAACTGGCCAAATCATTTGGATAACCCGCACAATTCCAACCAGCATATAGAATAATACTATCTTTCTTGCACGAATTATAGATCGCTCTTACTTTAAATTTTCGGGTGGTGTTAAATGGTATTGTTCCCAATTTGTAAACACCGTTCTTTGATGGCATCAAGGTGTCTTTGTTACCGCCATCTCTTATCTGAACTACCTTTATCGCTCCACTGTTATCCGGAGCAAACCAAGTATTGGTATTACTGAAACTGGATGAGTAATTAGTAAAAACTAATTCCCAATCTGCTGTATCCTGAGCCGCATATATTGTAGGTGAAACAGGTTTAACGGTAAATACTGGTTTATTATAGGTCAACTTGTCTGTAAAACCAGAACTCACTGTATCCAGTTTACTGCCTAAAGTGCCCTTACGCTCAAAAATAAAGTCGTATTTAATTAAGCTTGGGGTGCCTGACTGAATCTCGCATGTTGGATCCATTTGAGCAACAAAATACCCGTGAAACCCGTCATCGCTTAAATTAATTACGCCACCTGTAGAGTCTTTAAAATACTTTCCTACTTCAAATACCATCGGATTGGCATTAATGTTTACTGGTCGCAATGAGTCTTTGGTTTCTAATGTGGTTTTATTAGATCCACTAGTTCTGTACTGTGCCATATAGGCATTCTTAAGTTTCATGCCTGCTGGCATATAATATCGAATGGCCTTTATCTTGGCAAAATTTCTGTATTCATAAGGAAAGTAATTATTGCCACCATAACTGTTTCCACCTATGCCCAAATAAAAGTAATTGTTCACATTAATGGTGGCACATGAGTTTAACTGGTAATTATCACTGCAACATGTAGTGAAAAAATACCCGGTTAATATCATCTGTCCCGAGAAAGTATCACACTGAAATTTGTTGGAATTGCTGGTTGGATTATTGACATTGCTGGTGTAAAAACGGTTGCTAAAATTCATGTTTTGAATAGTGCCACCCAAATTACCGTTAACTCTATATTTAACTTTTACCACCAAACTATCATCACTGCTATACCTAAATCCGGATGATACACAGTTTGGCATAGAATCAGTACTTAAATCAATTTTAAATGTGGCATTCGCTCCCGTTACAGTTTTCCAACTTTTGATCTGATTGCAGTTTAATGATAATGTGACGCCTCTTCTCCATACCAACAATTGTATGCCCGCAACATCCAAATTTCTTCCATTGGTAATCGTGCTTTCTATATAGGCATTACGCCAGGTAATGATAGAACTGGTGCGCTTTACAACACCAAAATACTCGGCTTGTATGGTATCCCCAACAAAACATCTCTCTTCCCTTACTCTCAAAGTATCTAAACTACCACTGGCATCGGGCTTGCCATCATTGTCATTATCCGGCCTTCCAAATGTTACTCTCTGTACTTTGAAATTTCTGAACTTCATGCCTCCTGCACAATTGCTAATACAATGTATTTTTAACTGCTGTGTTTGACAATACAAATATATCCACTCTTTGCTTCCACAACTCTTGTCTGGTATGTATTTGATTTGAGTGGTAATACTCTGCATGCCGTTGGATCCACTCTTTGAACAATCTGCTTTCAGATAATAAACCAATTCAGCTCCTGTTAATGATATTGGTACAGGATGCGGAAAATACGCTTTTATAGTGTCTCCGCGCTGTACAATACTATCTGGATTCCAATAGGCAGTTAAATCAGAATTAATAAAATAAAAATCCTTCTTCTGCTTACTATGTACCAGGCCTTTGGGTAATATCAAATCAACTACATATGATGCTGAAGAACTTCGGTTAAGCAGACTGGCCGAATTAATATAGGTTCTAAATTCACCTGTCTGGTTATTTACTAAGTCAGTAGGACTGAATATTGACCCTGTAAAATAATGCTGATCATATACCTTACCCCAGGTCCATGGAAGTGTCTTTAAATTTTTACACTGATCCTTATAATCAGCATAATATGCCCAACTGTTTACCACCATACTGGCATTGCTGCATGGTGGCGGTGTACAAGAAGTTGTATTCCATGTAAGGTAGACCGTATCGTTTGGTTTTAAATCCGGACATTTTACTCTAAACAATCCAATTGGGTAAAGACCTATACATCCATAATATCCGGCATTGTATGAACCGGTAGTACTATCCTTAACTGGCTTGTACCAATTGCCCTTGAAACCAACCTTCATTCGAATTGAACCTGTATCAAAACTCGAAAACATATAGGCATAATTCGAAGAAATTGCCAATCGAGGGGAAACAGCAGGCATATTTCCTGTATTGACAAATCGAACCTCGGATTTAAAGGTGTTATTGTTGTAACAAGTTGGATAAACCGGTAATGGTATGGCTTTTAATGTTGGCGTCTTATTGCTGATTAAGGCTGAACCGGATAACTTACTCACCTGACATGACTTGCCTCCGCAACCCCAACTCAACTCAAAATTGGTACTTAACAGTTTACATCCCCTTATTAAGTTAGAGTCTATGAAAGTGATGGTCTCATTTTGATCCAAAAAAGTATCAAGATTTCCTATCGTTTTAAAATGACTGGTATTAAAAATAGTGATTACAGTATCGCCTTTAAATACCGTGTTGCCTTTGCTTACATAAAATGACTGAACATCTTTTCCGTTGTATCTGGTCAAACGTATTTCTCTTAATGGCCCTTTTCCATAATTGCCTATCGTTACACTTCTGGTAAATTTTGTTGAAACATCTCCTGTATAAGATAAATTGGTAACAGTGCCATACTGAACAGATGGTACCCTAACGGAATATGGAATAGAACTACCAACATCAAAATTACCGGTGTAATCAGCCCTTAAACTAACTGTCGGTGTACTACTGCTATTTAGAAAAGTTAATAAATTGCAGTCTGCCGTTAACAACACTCTAAATTTGGTATTCTTGGCCAAACCTAAATTTGGAAGGCTGAATATTGGCTGATTAAGGTTGGTAATATTGGACTCGCTGATGCCCGTTCCGTTAAATGTGCCCTTGACATAATTGATACCCAATGGCAAAATTAACTTGACTGAAATATTATTAACCGGTCCAGATGATATGTTGTAAACTTCTATAAAGGCAGAATCATTGACACCACAAATAGATAAATTCTTTGGTCCTGAAATAACAAAAGACAATCTATTCCCTTGTGCATTGGTAGTCAATGCGATAAATAAAGAACATAATAGAAAAAAAGTGTTTTTATAATGGTACTTTTTATTCAAGTCAACAAATATATTACTCTCTATCAATTTTTACAAAAAAATAAGAATTTAAAAACTTTGGATATCTTTGCCCTTAATAATGAACGCACAAAGAGATACAACAGTATTTGATCTGATTCAAAAAGAACTACACCGTCAAGAGCACGGCATCGAACTAATTGCTTCTGAAAACTTTGTTTCTAAGCAAGTTATGGAAGCTATGGGCTCTGTACTAACCAATAAATATGCAGAGGGACTTCCAGGAAAGAGATACTATGGTGGCTGCGAAGTGGTCGATCAAATAGAACAATTAGCTATTGATAGATTAAAACAACTTTTTGGTGCCGAATGGGCCAATGTTCAACCCCATAGTGGTGCCCAGGCTAACGCAGCTGTGATGCTCGCCTGCCTTAACCCTGGTGATAAAATTTTGGGCTTCGACTTAAGTCACGGAGGTCACCTGACACATGGTTCTCCAGTTAATTTCTCCGGTAAACTATATGTGCCAAGTTTCTATGGTGTAGAAGAAACTGATGGTCGTATTGACTTCAATAAAATTGAAGAAATTGCTAAAAGAGAAAATCCTAAACTCATTATTTGTGGTGCTTCTTCGTACAGCAGAGACTGGGATTATAAAAAATTGCGCGAAATAGCCGACAGCGTTGGAGCTCTGTTATTGGCCGATATTTCACATCCTGCTGGATTAATCGCCACTGGTTTACTAAACAACCCATTACCGCATTGCCATATCGTAACCTCTACTACCCACAAAACTCTTAGAGGACCAAGAGGTGGTATCATCATGATGGGTAAAGATTTTGAGAATCCATGGGGACAAAAAACACCTAAAGGTGAGCCAAAAATGATGAGTGCTATATTAGATGGTGCTGTATTCCCTGGTACTCAAGGCGGACCGCTTGAGCATGTTATTGCTGCTAAAGCTGTTGCATTCGGTGAGGCCCTTACACCTGAATATAAATCTTACATGATACAGGTGAAAGCCAATGCTGCTGCACTTGCTGCTGCAATGGTGAAAAGAGGATATAAAATTATCTCTGGTGGTACCGATAACCACTTAATGTTAATCGATCTGCGTCCAAAAGGTGATACCATCACTGGTAAACTCGCGGAAAATACTTTGGTTAAATGTGATATCACTATCAACAAAAACACGGTGCCATTTGAAACCCGCTCTCCATTTGTTACTTCTGGTATTCGCCTGGGTACACCTGCTGTTACCAGTAGAGGTATGAAAGAATCTGATATGGAACAAATCGCTGAATTCATCGATAGAGCTTTGATGAACCACGATAATGATGAAAAATTAATGGAAATTCGCTCTGAAGTCAATACGATGATGGCGCGTTTTCCGTTATACAGCTAATTAATGCTGCATTTCCGAACCATATTGCTGTGGTTGGCCTTCTTCCTGATAATTCTCCAACAGGTTTGGGATTATTCTGATAATCTCTACCTTGGAATGATATACAGACTACTTCCAAGCGCCGTATTGCTTCTGTGGTTCCTTATTTCGATTTTCTTTAATGAAACGGAAAAACTGCGATACGATAAATTATCTCTTCGTATCAAAAAACTGCTATTCATTTTAAGACCTCTGGCTAGTTTTACCATTGTTATGGGTGCCATATTTAAACTGCTCTACTGGCCTTTTGGTAATATCGCTCTGGCAATTGGTATAGCACTGATGGCATGCTATTCTACAATCATTAGTATCTATGGTTACAGTAAAACTGATGAACCAAATGATATTATTGATGACTTAAATTAGTGTTTGTAAGGCCTTAGAAAGGGCGTAAATCGCTTTCGTTAGGTGATGCATTAAATTAAGCGTTAATACTCGTAAATGGGCTTAATCTGCTAAAAATTGGCAATATTAGAGGATTTCCTTCTCTTGAAGTTCAACACATATTATAGAACCATATAAAAAACCATTAGCATAAAAAAAGCACCGGTAATTAGCCGGTGCTTTTTTCCATTTAATAAGATAATTATTGCAATACCACGCGCTTGGTTACTACCTCGCCGTTTGCAATTAACTTGATGGTGTATACACCTGCAGCGTTACCGCTCAGATCAACATCAAATTTACCGCTTACTTCGTTGTAGTTCTTGCTGATTACCAGCTGACCCATTGCATTGTAAACCTCGAGTGTTGCAGTTTGTGCTAATGCACCTTGCAAGTCGATGTTCACGATACCATTAGTTGGGTTAGGATATACGCTTACTTTTTCTTCTACAGATTTCAGATCATCAACTGATACTGTGCTGTTGTAGCATTTTGGCCAGTAAGTATAGTAAACCATTCTGGTGAATTCTTCAGATGTATTACCACTTGGATCAGTTACTCTGTATGTAATTGAGTAGATACCTTCTTCCCAAATGTTTACGTTTTGATTAACGATCTCTACTAATGGTAATAATTGGCTTGGGCTGTAGTAGTTATCAGTTGTAGAAAGACCCCACATTGGCCAGATGTTTTCACCTACGCAACCATGGATGATTTCACCCCAAACTTTTGGCGCTTTTGTATCTACTACTTTAACTGTTCTGGTTTTGGTTGAAATGTTACCAGAACCATCAACTGCTTCAAATACTTCAGTATATGTACCTAATACGTTATAGTTAACATTGCTAGATTTTCTGATGATAGAAACCTGACCAGAACCGTAATAGTTATCAGTTACAGTTGCTGCAATTGAGTTGTAAGGCGTTCTTACTTCATGCTCAACAATGTCAAATGTATTCAAACTGATTACTGGAGGAATGAAATCGTCAACTCTGTAGTGTCTAATAGTTGCTGGGTTAGAAATGTTACCAGAACCGTCAATTGCTTCATAAGTTACACTGTATGTAGCTCTCACTAAAGTGTTAACTGGTACAGTCCACCAAGTTTTATTCAGAGTTGGTGTTAAGTCATAAGCATCAGTTGCTGTAGTTTGGTCGATCCAAACACTACCTATCTGAATTGAAGTATCACCAAGTGGATCAACTTCTGGAGCTTTTGTATCTTCAACACAAACATTTCTTGTTTTAGTAACTGAGTTACCGGCAACGTCTTGTACATAGTAGGTAATCACATAGTTACCTACAGTTCTAGTATCTACAGATCCTGTAGTCACTATTGAAGAGTTCAAATTAAATGGTGCTTTGTTGTCAGTTGCTGTTGCACCTGGATCAACATATGGTAGATTGTCTCTTCTTGCTTCTATGCAACCAGATGCACCTGGATTCAATGTCAATACTGGTTTTGTTAAGTCGTTAACAACAATGATGGTACGGATAGCAGGAACTGCTCTGTTTCCAGATTTGTCTGTAACGTTGTACTCAACAGTGTATAAACCTGTTACTGCTGCGTCTAAGTCAGTAGTCATTACTAAGCTGCTGCTGATATCACCTTCTGAAGCATCGTATGCAGTTGCACCGGCGTCAGTGTAGGTAGAACCAACTTCAATTCTTACAGTATCACTACCTAATAAGGTAATTACTGGAGGCATGTTATCATTAGCTAAAACGATACCATAGTCTTCGTACTCACCTGCAGTGATAGGACCGCAAGCAGTGGTGCTTTCATTGTTATAGTTGGCTGCTACACGCAGTCTAGTAGAACCTTCAAATGAAGCTGATAAAGCTGGAACGGTGAAAGTAGTACTGTAAACTTGGTTGTAAGTGCTAGACTCAACTAGGATTTGTTCACCTGCATCATCAAAATCACCATCAATGTTCCAGTCAATCCAAGCTTTTCTGTTAGCTGGATCAACGCTACCATTTCTGGATAACTCAATGGTATATGTTTTACCATACGTCAAGTTTGCCTTTACAGTTTTGCTGTAGTCAGTATAAGATACATCACCAGAAGTAGAATAGTTATTGATTAAGTCGTTAGTTCCATCAACGATACGAACTCTGTTGATACCAACGTCAGAACTTAAAATGTAAGAAGCTGGTAAGCAGTAGTCAAGGGCGCAAATAAATTTGTTTTTAACAACTGTCTTTGTGGTGTTGGTAGGATCTAATGAATTGTATGCCTTTAAAGTAATGGTATAACAACCAGGTGAAGAGAACTTCAATCTTGGTTTTGGAATAGAATCACCAGGAGTAGCATTGTATCTTACAAATCCAGTTCCGTATACAGATGGAGATGCAGGAGGATTCATTAATGTATATGTAGTTGGGAAGATCGTCCACTCAAATCTGTTAGCATTATCACTCATTGGAATCAAAGAAACGATGTCAACATTGATGTTTGGTCTTCTGCTTGACGCAGTGAAATCCAACATGGTTTGTTGATTTGGAGTAATAACGTCTATCGTCTTACAAGTTTTGTTGTTACCAACACATGACTTGATTTCAGCACAAATTTCATACTGGCCGTCTGTGTAGAAGGTATATCTGAAATCTTTACCTGTGTTATTGTTAACCTGCGCACCATCAATTGTCCATTCCCATGTAGGTACGCCTACAATGTTCTGAGTAGTGTTGGTGAATAAAATTGGTGTGCTGTTGTAACTTGGAACCGAATTAGGTTCGAAAGATGGGATTGGAACTGTTGCTGGACCAAGTTCTGAAGTGTATGAACCTGCATAACCAGAATCAGTGCCTGCTGCATCGGCTTCAAACAATAAGTACATGCTACCACTGGTTGCAACTACAGTAGCAGGTGCTTTTGCACCAACTGACCAAGTAGCTAACAAGGTAGTACCAGGACCGCCTGGAGTCTTACCATCCCAAACGCTTAGTTTATCACCTGCATCTTTGAACTTCAAAGTTGTCATTTTCAAAGTAATTTTCTTAGCGTTACATGGAGTAATCTGTAAGTATGAACGTGAACCTAATCCTTGGTTGTTGCCGTAGCTCAAACCTGGTCCACCATCATCAAAAATTGTTCCGGCTGAACTTCCTACAACGTTATCGTTGTTCGGACCGTAAGTACCATAACCTAAATTATACTGTGTAGGCAATGTTACAGTGATGTAACAAACCTTTCTTTTTGTAACAGATGGACCAACATCATTTTTGCTGGTTAATACGATGGTGTAACAACCTGGAATATCAAATGCAAATTCTGGGTTTTGAGTGAACTCTGTACTACCATTACCCCATGGATCTGAATATACCTCTCCTGTTCCTAAACTTGGATAGAAACCAGATGATGCATAGGTAGTTGAATCGTAAACATCCCAAACCCAATCCCATGGACCGTTTGTTGAAAGGTCATAAAGTTTCATTGAACCATATTGCTCAATTGTTACTCTATCAGCAACAAAATCAGCAACAGGAATTGCAGTAGGAGCAACAACATTCAAACATTTTACAATTGAATCTGCGCCTAAACAGTTAGAAGATTTTAATTTAACACATTTGTTGCCCGGAGTTGTCCAAGTGTAGTTAAAGTTAACACTGTTCGGAGCCTCAATTGTTCCGTCATTGTTTGCATCCCATCTGTGTGAAATGTATCCTGTTGGATTGCTGTTGATGAATTTAACAACCGCTTTTACCCAAGCAGAACTTGGAGCGATAAAATTGGCATTAACTGAACTTGGTAACTGTAAGTTTACAGTATAATCTTCGGTCTCACCCCAAGTGTAAGTACCACAAGCACTACCTGGGTTTGATACTGTACCCTCAATCAATACAACCCTCATTCTGGTATTACCAGGAGTGATGTTACAAGGAACTGTCCAAGTGTAGTTAAACACTTGGTTAGCACCGTTTTTTGATTGAGATGTTGGAGAAACAGCTTCACCAGATTCAAATGTATTGTTCTTGTTGTAGTCAATCCAAGCATTACACTGATAGGTATAGTGACCATTACAAGTACTCTCTGTAATTGTGATGGTGTACTGTCTGCCTGCTGATAAATCAACAGGTGTCAAGGCTGTCCAGTCGGTATATGTCTGACAGGTTGGTGCACCGGATACATTGTTTAATGTAACAGTGTTACCTTTCAGATAAACCGAGGCAATGTCCTCGTCTGCCGTAGATGTTGCGTTGGATGTACAATACTGGGCAGAAGCAGTACTGAATCCTAAAAGAATAAACACTGCCAGTACAAAGTACCGAACAAAGCTCATCTTTCCATTGTAGTAATTAGTAAACTTATTCATATTTCTTATAATAGGTGGGCAATTTAATATCATTTTTTTGATAATTTTTTTTCATATGGTCTCTTTAAGTTAAATTATCAATAAATGAACTGTATACAGAATTGTTTTTCAAAACCTTGAGATCTTATTTATAATAATTACAAATAAGGGACAATGATTCAAATCACATTGCTAGTAACTGTCTTTATCAACTGATTTAGATTTCAAAAATATATAATAAATTTAATATTTCATTATATTAGAAAGGTAATTGACAGCTTTTCAACACTAATATGACACTAAGATGACAGCAAAAAAAAAGCGCACCAGCTTTAGCCGGTGCGCTTTATTATGAATGATTGATTAATTATTGCAGTACTACGCGCTTGGTTACTACCTCGCCGTTTGCAATTAACTTGATGGTGTATACACCTGCAGCGTTACCGCTCAGATCAACATCAAATTTACCGCTTACTT
>JACCDI010422524.1_pt1 | contig 24958 bp, 23 predicted proteins | sample 7442791 | NCBI WGS metagenome assembly JACCDI01 (sample SAMN15323434, study PRJNA562643) | freshwater metagenome | isolation source: river surface water | place: USA:Blue River Watershed | collected 2017-08-15
ACTGGGGCTGGCGCGTGCCCTTCGCCCTTTCCGGCATCCTCGTCATCGTTTCCTATTTCATCCGCCGAAACATGGACGAGTCGCCACTCTTCTCCAAACTCAAAGCAGAAGGGCGACTCTCCGAAAACCCCTTAAAAGAAGCCTTCGTGAGCAAGGAAAACCGCCGCTTAATGCTCATCGCGATGTTCGGCGCTATTGTAGGCCAAGGAGTTGTCTGGCACACAGGTCAATTTTATGCCCAAATCTTCATTAATAAGATCCTGCAGGTCGATTTCATTACTACTAACCTCATAATCGCCGCAAGCTTAGTGGTGGGGACGCCTCTCTTCGTCTATTTCGGCAGCTTGTCTGACCGCGTGGGTCGCAAGAAAGTGATGCTGGGTGGGATGGCCCTCGCTGCGCTCGGGTACTACCCTTTATTCTCTTGGATGGCCACCATCGTCGCTCAAGAAGGCACTTTAATCAACGGATCCATCTTCCTAACCTGGACGGGCAAGCTCGAATTAGCTTTCATTTGCAGCTTATTGGTGAGTTTCGCGGCGATGGCCTACGGCCCGATCGCCGCCTTCCTCGTCGAACTTTTCCCGACGAAAATCCGCTACACCTCCCTTTCCATCCCTTATCACTTTGCTAATGGGGTGTTCGGCGGTTGTGCCCCTTTCGTGGCCACCTGGCTGGGATCGATCACACATTCGAATTTCGCTGGATTGTTCTACCCCATCGCCCTAGCGGCCTTAACGGTCATCGTGGGCGTGATTTATTTACCAGAAACGAAAGGAAAAGCGCTGAGTGACTAAAATAGGATTATTTCTTTACTTGGATGGACATAAATCCAAATGTGTCCATTAAATAAATATCCTTTGGCACGAAACCAATTTGGGGGTATCTTTGTTACCGTGAATTTGTTTTTCTGAACACCCTTTTTGTGTGACTCAGGATGGCGAAGCCTTGGAGAAAGAAAAGAATAGAAGATTAGTGTGGTCCAGACGGCCAAATCCTATTCATGGATATACATAAATCAATAAATCATTCATTTTCGGGCGTTAAATAGTTTTATTTAAAATCTCCGATTATTTATGATCGTAAAAAAAATAGATTCTGGTGCGCAGTTTAGTGTGCATTAATCTCAATCCAAATTTTTAGCAAAATGAGTATTAAAATAATTAATTTCCCTAGGATAAATGATCCAAGAGGGAATCTTACTTTTATAGAGGCATTTAATCAAATACCTTTTGAAATTAAAAGAGTTTTTTGGACTTACGATGTGCCGGGAGGAGAAGTTAGGGGCGGACATGCTTTTAAAAAACAGGAAGAGGTTATAATTGCATTAAGTGGAAGCTTTGATGTTGTTCTTACAAAAGATAATGAAAAATTGGAAAAGTATTCTTTAAACAGAAGTTATTATGGACTTTATTTACCAGCAAATACTTGGAGACACATTGAAAATTTCTCAACAAATGCGCTTGTATTACATGTTGTAAGTGAAATCTACTCTGAAGAAGACTACATTAGAGATTTTGATAAATTTAAACTAATTTATAATGAAAGTTAATAATTCGGTTTTTGATTGTAATATCTTGCATTTAGGCCAACATGGAGACAGAAAAGGACATATTACATCCATAAATAATTTTACAGAAATTCCATTTGCAATTAAACGTATTTTTTATTTGTATGACATACCAGGAGGAGAGTCTAGGGGAGCTCATGCTCATAAAGAATGTCATCAGTTTTTAATAGCGGCAAGCGGGAGCTTTGAAGTTTTATTAGACGATGGAAAAACTAAAAGACAAGTATTGTTAAATAGTCCAAATCTTGGATTGCATATTAAGCCTGGAATTTGGGCATCAGAAATAAATTTTTCATCAGGGTCAATTTGTTTGGTTTTGGCATCACATCAATATGATGAGTTTGATTACATTAGAAATTATGATGAATTTTTAAACTTAATATAAGCACTTTTATGATTCATAATTTGTCTGATGTGCAAACATTAAATATTGGAGTTAATACAAATGTATGGCAATATTCAATTATATTGCCAGGTGCGATAATAGGTAGTAATTGCAATATCAACTCACACACTTTTATTGAAAATGATGTTATCATTGGAGACTTTGTAACAGTTAAGAGTGGTGTTTATCTTTGGGATGGAATCGTAATTGAAGATTATGTTTTTATTGGCCCTAATGTAACTTTTACTAATGATATTAGGCCGAGGTCTAAACAATATCCTAAAGAGTTTGCCAAAACTAAAATATTAAAACATGCTTCAATTGGAGCAGGCTCAATAATTATCGGGGGTATAATTATAGGTGAATATTCAATGATAGGAGCGGGCTCTTTAGTTACAAAAAATGTTTCAGCTAGAGCACTTGTAATTGGATCTCCAGCAAAGATTGTTGGATGGTTAAATAATGATGGGTCTAAAATGGAAAAGAAAGGGAATTTCTATAAAGACAACAATGGAAATTTGTGGATTGTTGAAAATGAAAAATTAAAACAAATTCAAAATAATAATGATAAAATTTCTTGATCTTCAGAAAATTAACTCTATTTATTCCGATGAGTTAAAAGCTGCTGCATTAAATGTTATTGATAGCGGGTGGTATCTATTAGGGGATAAAGTAAAAGAATTCGAAACTAATTTAGAGAACTTTCAGGAAGGAGGGGTGGCAGTAGCGGTTGCAAATGGATTAGATGCAATACGCTTAATATTGCGTGCTTACAAAGAGCAAGGTGTATTAAATGATGGAGATGAGGTAATAGTACCCGCAAATACTTATATTGCCACTGTATTAGCTATAACTGATAATAACTTAGTTCCGATTTTCGTAGAACCTTCCAATGATACTTTAAATTTAGATTTAAACTTACTTGAAAATGTGGTTACAACAAAAACTAAAGTCATTTTAGTAGTACATTTATATGGTAGAATTTGTTGGGATAAAAAATTAACGGAATTTGCAACAAAATATAATTTAAAAATAGTAGAAGATAACGCTCAAGCAATTGGAGCAAAATGGAATGGTATTCGTTCTGGAAGTTTAGGAGATGCTTCTGCATTTAGTTTTTATCCTGGTAAGAATTTGGGAGCACTTGGCGATTCTGGCGCAATAATAACAAAGGATTTAGAGCTAGCTGGAATTATTCGAGCTTTAGCGAACTATGGATCGGAGCAAAAATATGTGAATAAATTTCAAGGGTTAAATAGCCGAATGGACGAATTACAAGCGGCATTTTTAAATGTTAAATTAAAATATCTTGATATTGAAAATAGCTACAGGCGAGAAATAGCGAATTATTATTTGACAAATATTCGAAATCAGAAAATTTTGTTACCACCTAAGTCTATTTTAGAGGAAAATGTTTGGCATCTTTTTGTTATTAGAGTCGCTAACCGCGAAAAATTACAAACATATTTACTAAATAACGGTGTTCAAACGCTTATTCATTATCCAATTCCATTATTTAAACAAGTGTGTTATAGGGAGTATAATTCTGTTTCAATGCCGATTACAGAAAAGCTACATGATGAAGTACTAAGCCTACCAATTAGTCCTGTTATCACTTTTGAGGAAGCAGAGGTTATTGTAAAATTAATGAATGAGTTTTAAGCGTTTAAAAGTGCAAAAAAACAATAAATACTTTATTTTTTTAAAAGATTTTATTTTTTTCGGGTTATCATCCGCATTACAAAGTCTTGTTGGTTTTTTATTGTTGCCTTTTTATTCACGATATATTGGGACAGAAGATTTTGGTGCATATTCATTAATTGTATTTTATACCACATTAATAAGTTCTTTTTTTTATTTTGGAACAACTGCAAGTTTAAATAGGTTTTATTATTCATCAGTTGAAAATCAAGATTATAAGAATAAAGTTATTTCATCGAATTTATTGATAACAATATTAGGTGCAATATTTCAATTGACCTTATCTTTAGTATTTATCAATATTATTTATGGCTGGATATTTTCAGATAAAAGTTATTTTTATGACTTTAAACTTTTAATCTTTGCAAGTACTTTCGGATTGATTTCTAACTATAATTTGGCGGTACTAAGGGTTAAGAGTAAAAGCAAAGTTTATTTTACTCTTAATTCAATATCATCATTTTTAAACTTAGCCATTACAATTGTCTTGCTAGAGAAATTTAATTTAGGGATTAAAGCACCTATCGTAGGCTTATTATTTGGGAATATAAGTTTGCTAGTTCTGACATTTTTATTTGGTTATTCAGATTTCAAATTTAAATACGATTATAATTCCATAAAACAATGCTTTAGTTTTGGGTTTAGTATTATATTTCTTGGACTTAGTTTCTCTTTCCTTGATTGGGTAGATAGAATTATTTTAAGTAAGTTAACTTCCTTAAGCAATGTTGGAATCTACTCATATGGTTACCGAATAGGAATAGTAGTTTATGCATTTTTTTCTGTACCATTTTCAATGGCATGGTCTACAATCAGAATGCAAAGACTTAGCACAGAAAACTATGATACATTTACATCAAAAATAATTACAATATACTCGATAATTGGTTGGACGCTAGTTTTGATTATTAGTATTTTTATGTCTGATATTATTCAGGTTATTGGAGGCAATCAAGAATACTATAAATCACTAAGTGTAATACCTATTATATTGAGTGCTTATTTAATTTATGGATATGTATCCATATTTGATATTGGAATTTTTGTGTCTAAAAAAATTTATTTTTATCTCATATCATTTCTGTTTTGTATAATATTTAATATTGGATTTAATTATCTAACTATACCTCTATTTGGGTTTGTTGCGGCAGCGTATGTAACATTGATTACCTATATTATTTATATATTGTTGATTTATTATTTTTCAAACAAGTATATAAAAATAAAAATACAATATTTTGAAATGGTTAAAATAATTTTACCTGTAATTATTCTCTTATGTTTAAACAATACAATTGAGAGAAATGATTCGAAATTATTAACTAAAGTAGTTTTAGTTTTAGTATACCTATTTTATTTAATAAAATTTGTCATAAATCCAGAAGAAATAAAGAATTTGTATGCAAAATTACTTAATAAATAATTTATGAATTATATTATTCAGACATTTAAATTTGGATTAAAATTTTTATTTCGCTTGTTAACTAGAGTTATTAATTTATTTTTAAGGTGTGATAAAAATCTTATTTTATTTCACAATAGTAATTTGTTGGGCTATAACGATAATGCAAAGTATCTTTTTGAGTATTTAAGTTTAAATAGTGATTATAAATGTATATGGGTTACAAAAAACATTCATTTACATAATTATTTGATTTCAAACAGTTTTAATTCAGTATATCATCCTAGTATTCAATCTATTTTTTATTATTTAAGATGCTCTGTGTGTGTATCTGGAGAAACATTGCCGCCAGATGGCTTTGGGTTTTTAAACAATAATGCATACAAAATCTCTCTCTCTCATGGTTATGGGCCACGTTCAACAAATTCGGCTGATGGCAAAATGTTTAAAAGTAATCTTGATGTAGTTAAAGCACTCAATAAATTTAATTTAATGGGTTTTTCGTCCAATTATACTCAAATGCTGATTGGAAGAAGTCTTTATTTGATGCCTTCTTATAAAACTTATAAAACTGGTATGCCTAGATGCGATCAGTTGCTAGACAATGAAAATGTACTTTTAAGTTGGAACGAGAAAAATATTTGTAAATCAATTTTTGACAATGTTACTACAAATTCAAAGATCTATCTTTATGCCCCTACTTGGAGAAATAATGGTGAAACTAATTTTCCATTATTGGCAAATTATGAGAACCAAATTTATGAACTTAATAAAGTATTAAAGGAAAATAATTCTTTTTTGATAATTAGTGCACATCCATTGAGCCCATTTGATATAGATCTTTCTAAATGTGATAGTATTAAATTGTTTAAAGATAATTTTAGATTTGATATCTCTAATTTATTGAAAGAAGTTGATTGTCTGATTTCAGATTATTCATCTATCATTACTGATTTCACTTTACTAGATAGGGATATATTATTTTACATGCCAGATTATGATTATTACTTTAACTATGGTTTAAATGAAGATTTTATAAACAATTTGCCAGGTTTAGAAATTAATTCTCTGAATGATTTTTTAGCCATAATTAATGGATATAAATATGAACGTAATAGTTTAGTTAACTACAACTTTCTGAATTATAAAAATAAATACTATGATATTGATGTATTAAATTCATCACATATTTATTTAAATATTATCGATAAAATTTTAAAATAACTATTAATGAAAATAGGATATACTACTGGTGTTTTTGATTTATTTCATGTTGGCCATGTTAATTTATTAAGAAATTCAAAGGCTATGTGTGATAAATTAATAGTTGGGGTTACAACAGATGAGCTTGTTTCATATAAAAATAAAAAAGCTGTAATACCTTTTGAAGAAAGAGCCGAGATTGTTAGAAATTGTAAGCATGTAGATGTTGTTATTGCACAATCTAATATGAATAAATTTGAAGCTTGGGAAAAGCTTCGTTTTGACTATATGTTTGTTGGAGATGATTGGTTTAAAAGCGATAAATGGAAAGAAATACAAGACCAGTTGGAGAATGTAGGTGTTAAAATTATTTACTTTCCTTATACGAATGGAACTTCGTCAACTCTTTTAAATGAGGTCTTGTTGAAATTAAGACAAAATAATTAATAATATGTGTGGAATATTAGTAAAGGTTGGTAATTCAGATGATTCTAGCTTTATTGAAGCCTTAAATTTACAGATACTTAGGGGGCCTGATAGTTCGGGATTTACTAGAATTGGAAATATTAGGTTTGGACACAGAAGATTGAAAATTATAGATTTATCCAAAATTTCTGATCAGCCAATGCAGGATCTAAATGAAAGGTATACAATCGTTTTCAATGGTGAAATTTATAATTTCAGAGAAATTAAAGATGAGCTTATTTCTCTTGGATATAAATTTAAAACGGATGGTGATACAGAGGTGATTTTAAATGCATATGATGCTTTTGGCCCTAATGCCATTGATAGATTTATAGGGATGTTTTCATTCGTAATTTATGATATTATTAAAAATTGCTTATTTGTTGCAAGGGATAGATTAGGAGTTAAGCCTTTATTTTATACACAAAATGAAAATGAATTTTGTTTTTCTTCAGAAATTAAGTCAATACTTAAATTTGATGAGAAAAAAAGAAAATTGAATTTACGTGCAGTGAGTTCTTATTTATCATATCGTTATCCAATAAATAATGAAACTTTTTTTGAAGGAATTAATGTTTTCCCTCCAGGCCATTGGATGAATATTGATTTGACTAATAATACTTCATCTATACAAAAATATTGGGATTTACATGAACAGTTCAAATTTCAGAAAGTTGATAAGGGCGAAGCTTTTTATCTTAGAAAGTTAAAAGAATTGATAGAATCTTCTGTTAAATATCGTATGATTTCAGATGTGCCCGTTGGCGCATATTTGTCGGGTGGAGTAGATTCAAGTATAGTTACTTATGAGATGAGTAAATTATCCAAAGAACAAATTAAAACATATACTATTGGTTTTCCAGATAATGGATTTAATGAGTTTAGTTATTCTAAATTAGTTTCAAATCATTGCAATACAATTCACAAGGAAATTTTACTAGGTGAGCAAGGCTATTTTTCTGCAATGGAAGAATTAATTAGCTTTAAAGATGCGCCGTTAGGTGTTCCTAATGAAGTTCCTCTTTATTTAATGTCTAAAGAATTAAAAAAAGATGTAACTGTTGTTTTATCTGGAGAAGGTGCAGATGAGATCATGTTGGGGTATAGTAGAATATTTAGTTCAACAGAGGATCTTAATAAAATATTAGACCCAGATATAGATGATGAAATACTAACTAAGCTTTTCAAAAAATATGGAAAGGATCTTCCTATTACCGAAGTCAGTCATTTCTTAAGTTTGTATCAGTATTGTTCATCTAGTTTTAAATCAAATCTATTTCATAAGAATGTAGATTCTGAGAAAATTGAGAACGAACTAAATTCTGTATTTGAAGAAAAATTTAAGATAATAGAAGGTGAGTCATACCTTAATAAAATGATGTATTGTTTTGAAACGATCCATCTGCCAGGTTTACTAAACAGGCTTGATGTGACTACTATGGCTGCTAGTGTTGAAGGTAGAGTGCCATTTGTCGATCATCGTCTAGTAGAATTTGCATGCTCGGTGCCTAATCATTACAAGTTAAAGTGGAAAGAAGATTTAGAAATATTAAAAAATAAATTAGGCGACGAAATGGCTGAGATATTTAATACTCCGAAATCACTTCTAAAAAAATCTTATGAAAAGTGCTTACCTCATGAAATTTTATACCGAAAGAAAATGGGATTCCCAGTTCCTCTTGATAATTGGATGGGAACAGATTTTAAGCAATTAGCGTATAATAAAATTGTGGACGGATATTTAGTAAATAATAAATTAATTGATAAAACGTTTTTTGAACAACTGATTAAAGATTATGAAGAAAATAAAAATGATATAGGAATGAAAATTTGGATGATATTTAATTTGGAACTTTTTGTCTCTAAATATTTTTAGTTTGAGAGATCAACCTTCTTTATGCTTTTATTTTCCTTATATTGAGATTTCTGGCGTACCTGTACTTTTCTATAGATTAGCAAATTCAATCGTTCAAATTTCCAATATAAAAATTTTTGTAATTGATTATGAAAATGGCGCAATTGCCAGAAATTTAATTAAACACGAAAATTTAATACTATTACCTTTTGTTGATGGAAAAAAGATTTCACCGCCTGAGAATTCTGTTTTAATTATGCAGTCAATTCTGCCTTATGCAATCAGGGATGAACTTGTTGTACAACCCAATACCAAAATGCTATTTTGGAATTTGCATCCTGATTGTTTGGTTCCGTATTTAATGCCCTTACCATTTTTGAGAAATTTGCAAAATAAAAATTTCAAATTTTACTTATTTTTAGTAAAACTCTTAAATCAGTCATTAATAACTAATTTGCAAAAATTTGTAAAAGATTCCGTAAAGAAAAAATCACTTTTATTTATGGATCAGGCTAATTTAATAAAAACGAAAAAATATTTATTTCTAGAGTCATTAGATGTGGTGTTTTTACCGTTGCCTGCTTTAGGTTCTAAAATTAAAAGGAATATTTTTTTGCAAGATTTTAAAACGCTTGAATTTACTTGGGTTGGTAGATTATGCGATTTTAAATCTTACATATTAATATATACGTTAAGAAAATTATGTATTCTTGCGGAGAAAAATAAGATTAAAATAAAATTCAGTATTATTGGAGATGGGGCTTTTAAAAAAATGATTGGAGGCCAAATTGTAAACACTGATTGGTTTAATGTTGAGTTTTTAGGTTCTTTAAGTCCTGATTTGCTTAATAAACATTTGCTTAATAATACAGATGTTATGGCTGCAATGGGCACTTCTGCACTCGAAGGGGCAAAATTGGGAATTCCTACAATTGTCCTAGATATTTCTTATTTTCCTGTTTCATCTGATTACAAGTTTCGTTGGCTTCATGAAACTTTGAATTTTGACCTAGGGCATGATATGACAATTGATGATTTTGAAAAAAATAATCTTAGTCTAGAAAAGATACTTCTGGATGTAGTAAATGACTATCATATACTCTCAAACAAAGCATATAATTACTTTAAATCTAATCATGATATGGAGTATGTTATTAATAAATTTTTAAGTGCTACCCAAATTTGTGAGTTGAGATTTTCGGATATTCCTCCATCTATTTTAAAGAAAAGTATACTCCGACAGGCTTATTATTTTATCAAGCGAATTAAATATTTATTTTATAATTTTTATGGTATCTAAAAATTTACGTTTATCTAAGTCAGTTATTGGGTTAAGTGAAGCTAATGAAGTCACCAGAGTTTTATTAGAAGATGGTTATCTTGGCATGGGCGCTGAAGTTGGTAAATTTGAAGCTGAAATTGCTGATTATTTAAACGTTGATGTTAATAATGTTATTTGTGTAAGTACAGGTACAAGCGCACTTCATTTGGCAGTTGAAGCGGTTGTCAATCCTGGAGAAGAAGTATTAGTTCCATCGTTTACGTTTCTTTCATCCTTCCAAGCTATTTCTGCAGCAAGAGCAATTCCGATTTCTTGTGATATTTATGAAGAAAGTTTAACAATTAATATTGAAGACGCCATTAATAGAGTTACAAATAAGACCAAGGCTATAATGCCTGTTCATTATGCAAGTAATCCAGCATATTTAGATAAAATTTATGAATTTGCAAATAAATATAATCTTCGCGTAATAGAAGACGCTGCACATTCTTTTGGATGTTCGTATAAATCCCAAAAAATTGGATCTATTGGAGACATTGTCTGTTTCTCATTTGATGGAATTAAAAATATTACATCCGGTGAAGGAGGAGCAATAGTTACTTCAGATAAAACGGTTTTAAATATCGTGAGAGATGCAAGATTACTTTCAATTGAAAAAGACTCAGATAAACGCTATAAAGGTCAAAGAAGTTGGGATTTTGATGTCACTCGACAAGGATATAGGTATCATATGAGTAATATTTTTGCAGCAATTGGCAGAGTTCAATTGAAAAGATTTGAAATAGAATTCGCTCCTAAAAGGAAAAGTTTGTACAGAAAATATGTAGAATTATTACAATTAAATTCTAATATTGTTTTGCCAGTTCAAAATTCTGACGCAAATATAGTTCCTCACATATTTTGTATTCGAATTCTCAATGGTATGCGTGAAGGATTAAAATTAGCACTTGAGGAGTCTAATGTGCCAACAGGAATTCACTATAAGCCGAATCATTTATTATCATTCTATGGAGCAGGAGAATCTAAGCTGCCGATAACCGAAAAGATTTATAGTGAAATTTTAACCCTACCTTTACATCCCGAGATAGAAATTCGTGACGTAGAAATAATTTGTAAACTAATAACTAATTACCTTAATAAATGATGAAAACAATTTTATTAGCAGGTGGCTTAGGAACTCGACTAAGCGAAGAAACTACTCTCAAACCAAAACCAATGGTAGAAATTGGAGGAATGCCAATATTATGGCATATAATGAAAAGTTATGCATATTATGGGTTTGAAGATTTTGCTGTAGCTTTAGGTTATAAAGGAGATGTAATTAAGGAGTTTTTTCTTAACTACAAACTTCATAAAAGTGATATGGTTCTCAATTTGAAGTCTGGCTCAGTAAAATTTGAAAATGATTCCTCAGAAAATTGGAATGTAGGAATGCATGAAACGGGGCCAAATAGTATGACTGGAGGGAGGTTGTTAAATTTAAAAAAGCTCTTTAATCCAGGGGACATATTTATGCTAACGTATGGTGATGGAGTATCTGATATAGATATAAATAAATTAGTTGCTTTTCATAAGTCACATGGTAAAGTTGCTACTTTGAGTGCCGTTCGTCCACCTGCTAGATTTGGGTCAATTCTTATGGAGGATGACGGCCAAATTTTAGAGTTTAAAGAAAAACCCCAAGTTGGCGAGGGCTGGATAAATGGAGGATATTTTGTTTTCGATTACAAAATTTTTGATTATTTAGCTGATGCAAGTACAATACTAGAAAGAGAGCCTTTAGAGAATTTGGCAAAGGAGAATCAATTAATGGCATACAAGCACGACGGTTTTTGGCATTGCATGGATACTATAAGAGATCGCGATAATTTAAATGAAATTTGGGCAAATAATAATGCTCCTTGGAAAAAATGGTAAATTATGTTTGGAGATATATACACAAATAAAAAAGTATTAGTTACAGGTCACACAGGATTTAAAGGGACTTGGCTAACAACATGGTTGTTAAATCTTGGTGCGGACGTTGCGGGTTATTCAATTGGAATTCCTACAAATCCTTCTCATTTTGAAGAACTTCAATTAGAGCAAAAAATCAAACACTATTTGGGAGATATAAGGGATTTCGATTATTTTTTTGAAGTTTGTCAGGATTTCAAACCTGATTTTATTTTTCATTTAGCCGCTCAACCTTTAGTTAGAGAATCTTATATTAACCCTAAGGAAACTTTTGAAGTCAATATGCTAGGTACATTAAATGTATTAGAGGCTATTAGAAGGCTTAATGAAATAATAAAAGTTGGGGTAATTATTACCAGTGATAAGGCTTATGATAACGTAGAGTGGGTTTATGGATACAGAGAGGATGATAAATTAGGTGGGGAGGATCCATATAGTGGATCAAAAGGAGCAGCAGAATTAGTTACGAAATCTTATATGAATTCATTTTTTAAAGAAGGTTTTCCTAATATTTGTACAACTCGTGCAGGTAATGTAATTGGTGGAGGTGACTGGGCTAAAGATAGAATTATTCCAGATATTGTTAAATCCTGGTCTGAAAATAAAGAAGTAGAAATCAGAAGCCCATATAGTACGCGTCCATGGCAGCACGTTTTAGAGCCATTGAGTGGATATTTATGTTTAGGGGCTGAATTATATAAAGAGAATTCAAGATATCGAAACATGTCTTTTAATTTTGGGCCTGATTCTAAGGTTAACAAGAATGTTGGAGAATTGATTGACGAAATGAAAATTAGATGGGATAGTAGCCCTGGTTGGATTAATAAATATATTGATGATGGGAAGCCGGAAGCAAATTTACTTAAACTTAGCTGCGATAGGGCTAATATATTATTAAATTGGTATCCTGTGATGGATTTTGTAGAAACAGTTGACTTTACAATAAATTGGTATTTAAATTACTACAAGAGTAAGAGTAATGTTTTTGAATTTACTAAAAAGCAAATTGAAATTTACACTTCAAAGGCAAAAGAAAGAAATATCTTATGGTCAGTGAATTAACTAAATATGAAACAGAAATAGATGGGTTATTAATTACTCCGTTAAAACAGATTAAGGATGAAAGAGGGGCCGTTTTTCATTTTTTGCGTTGTGACTCAACAAATTTTAAAAATTTTGGAGAAGCATATTTTTCAATTGTTTACCCTAGTGTTATAAAAGGGTGGAAAATACATACTAAAATTCATCAAAACTTATGTGTTCCACATGGACAAATTAAATTCGTAATTTTTGATAATCGAGAATACTCCTCAACAAAAGGTGTTATAAAAGAAATTATTTTAGATAATGATTTAAATTACAATCTCTTAAGTATGCCAAATGGCCTATGGTATAGTTTCAAATGTATAGGGAAAGACGCTTCTATAATTTCGAATATTATAGATTCTCCCCATGAGCCTGAAGAGTCAAAGGTATTGCCTTTAAACACGAATGATATCCCATATGATTGGAAATGTTAAAACCCCTTTAGTGAGTGTTATTATAAATTGTTATAATGGAGAAAAGTATTTAACTGAGGCTATTGACTCTGTTTTTGCTCAAACCTATACAAATTGGGAGATTGTATTTTGGGATAATTGCTCAACAGATAATAGTGCTGGAATAGCAAAAAGTTATGGGGAAAAAGTAAAGTATTATTCTTCTTCTATTAACACTTCGCTTGGGGAGGCAAGAAATAATGCTATTCAAGTAAGTTTAGGAGACTACATTGCCTTTATTGATTGTGACGATGTTTGGGCAAACTATGAAAAATTGGATTTGCAAGTTAAGTTCTTAGAAGATTTTCCAGATTACGTTTTATGTTTTGGAAATATGATTGAAGTTGATGAGAGAGGTGTTTTTTTTAGGGAAGTAAAAACGAATATCAAAAACGGATACAATTTTCCCCAATTATTGAAGCAGTTTGATATAAGTATTGTAACTACAATGATTAGAAAGGAAATGCTTACTGATTCTAAATTAATGTTTGATTCAAATATAAAGGCATCAGAAGAATATTGCTTGTTTATGCAACTTGCAAGTATTTACAAAATTGGAGTGATTAATGAATTTCTAGTAAAATATAGAGTTTCAATGAATTCTCTTACTTCAAATTCGTTGAAAATATTAGGAAGCGAGCGAAGATATACTTTAAATAAAATTATAGAAAGTAATTTAATCTTGTTTAATAATTATTCGAAAGAATTTAAAATTGCATTCGCTCGTGCAGATTATTATGACGCAAGATATTTTATGCAGAAGAAAATGAGAAAATCAGTTATAAAATTATTGTGGAAAAACATATTTTTAGATTTTAGATATTTTATATTATTTATAGTTTCATTCTTTCCTTTCAGTGTTTGGGATTTTCTACATGTAATTAAAAGAAATAGGGTTTGATGCAAAGTATTCGTTTGAAATTTTCATTTGCCAATCCCCTAATTTTATACGTAGTTATTTGGAGTTCAACTTTATTATTATATTCAATTGAAATAACAAAAAATATAAAAGGATTAAATTCAAGTACTGAATGTTTAATTAATTTTTCAATACTAATCTATATTTTAATAAATATTATTATTCAGTTGTTTAGAAGTAGAAATAAATATAGTATTAGGGAAAAAGTACTAATAAATTTTAATAATGATTTACATCGATTTAATGCGATTATTAATAAAATATTTACGATATGGTTGATTTTTAGTCTATTTGAAATATTATTATTTAATGGGGTTCCCTTAATATCTGTAGTTGTATTAGGGCAATTAGAAAAAGATTATTCAAAGTTTGGACTACCAACTCTCCATGGTTTACTAAATGCATTATATTATACTTATATGGTTGGTACATTTATAATGTATCTTATCACTAAAAGGAAAAAATATTTGTACAGAGTATTGATATTTATTTCTTGGCCTATTTTATTGATGTCTAGAGCTTCTTTTTTATGGGTTTTGTCAGAATTACTTTGTGCTTTTCTTTTACTTAATAAAATTTCTACCCGTAAATTATTAATAATATTTTCAGGGGTAATACTTTTTATATACCTTTTTGGGGTTATTGGAGATGCAAGAATAGGAGAAAATAGCAATTTTAAAACTTCTAATTTTGTTAGCGAAAAGTATGAAAATATTGCTGAATCGATTCCAACTGGATTTGTGTGGGTATATTTATATGCGACTACTCCAATTAATAATATTGTAACTCAAACTGACCAAATTAAGCCTAAATACGATTTTAAATATACCACTTTAGGATTAATACCATCTTTCATTAGATCTAGAATTTATACGGATGATGATAAATATGGATTTGTTCTTGAAGATGAAGCATTTAATGTTTCTAGTTTTTTTTCAAATTTTTTAAATGACTTTGGTGTTTTGGGGGCATTAATTGTTGTAAGCTTCATTTTTCTTGGATCTCTAAATTTATATTACTTGTGTTTTACAGGTAAAGTTGGATACTTGATTTCATATTCTGTAATTTTTTATGCGACGTTGACTAGTATTTTTTTTGACAATTTTTTTAGCCTTGTCACTATTTTCCAGATTTTATTAGGGGTATTTATTAATTACATGTTATATAATAAAAGAGAAACTTATGTTTAAAAACAAAACATTATTAATCACTGGTGGAACTGGCTCATTTGGTAATGCTGTTCTAGAAAAGTTTTTGGGTTCTGAAATTGGTGAGATTAGAATTTTTAGTAGAGATGAAAAGAAGCAACACGACATGCGCGTTTCTTTAAATTCTAATAAAGTCAAATTCTACATTGGTGATGTTCGAGATATTAGTAGTATTGATAAGGTTATGAATGGGGTTGATTTTGTTTTTCATGCAGCTGCCTTAAAGCAGGTGCCTTCATGTGAATTTTTCCCTATTGAAGCTGTGAAAACTAACGTATTGGGAACAGAAAACATATTAAATTCTGCCATCAGACATAATGTTAAAAAAGTTATTTGTTTGAGTACTGATAAAGCTGTTTATCCAATTAATGCTATGGGAATTTCCAAAGCTATGATGGAAAAAGTGATGGTAGCACGTTCAAAGGAGTCAGGCAGTACAATTTTAATTGGGACTAGATATGGTAACGTAATGGCATCCAGAGGTTCTGTGATTCCATTATTTTACGAGCAGCTTATATCTAAGCAGCCACTAACTGTTACGAATCCAGAAATGACAAGATTTATGATGACTTTAAAAGATGCTGTAGAATTAGTTTTGTTTGCTTTTGAAAACGGTAATTCTGGTGATATTTTCGTTCAAAAATCGCCCTCATCAACAATTGGAGAATTGGCAGAGGCAATGGTTAAAATATATAAGTCAGATCAAAATGTTCAAATTATAGGTACGCGACATGCAGAGAAACTCTATGAGACATTGTTGTCAAAAGAAGAAGTATTGATAGCCGAAGACCTTGGTAATTATTTTAGAGTGCCTGCAGATAATAGAGATTTAAATTATAACAAGTATTTCACAGAAGGAATTGAATCTGAAGGCTCAATTGAGGATTATCATTCACATAACACCAAAAGATTAACTCAAAATGAGCTTATAGCATTATTAAATAGTATCGGATATAAATAAATATAGATGGCGAAATTAAAATTAATTACTGTCCTAGGTACAAGACCAGAAATTATTAGACTTACTGAGATTATTAAATTAGCAGATGCTAGTTTTGATCATATTTTAGTTCATACTGGTCAAAATTATGATTATAATTTAAATGAAATTTTTTTCAGTGAATTGGGGCTTAGAAAGCCCGATCATTTTCTGGGAGTTGCTGGCAATCACCTTGGTGAGACTATTGGGAATGTTATTTCTAAATCGTATGAAATTTTTTTAATGGAAAAGCCTGATGCGCTGTTAGTATTGGGAGATACAAATAGTGTATTATGTACTATTGCTGCTAAACGACTTAAAATACCAATATTTCATATGGAGGCTGGGAATAGGTGTTTTGATCAAAATGTCCCTGAAGAAATTAATAGGAAAATATCGGATCACATAAGTGATATAAACCTTACTTACACCGAACACTCTAGGCGATATCTATTGAGTGAAGGGTTTAGAAAAGATCATGTTTTTGTTACAGGTTCTCCTTTATTGGAGGTTTTATTAAGGAATAAAAGTAATATTCAAAACAGTAATATTTTATCAAATCTAAATATTGAAAAAAATAAATATTTTGTAGTAAGTGCTCATAGAGAAGAAAATATTGATTTGAATGACAATTTTAATATTTTAGCTAATTCAGTTAATTTGGTTGCAGAAAAATACAAATTACCCATAATATTTTCTACCCACCCCAGAACCCAAAAACGGATAATTGAAAAGAATATTCAATTTCATCCATTGGTAAATAATATTGCTCCATTAGGTTTTTTCGATTACGTAAATCTTCAACAAAACTCTTTATGTGTTTTATCAGATAGTGGTACAATTAGTGAAGAATCCGCGATGATGGATTTTTCAGCAATTAGTATTAGAACTAGTACAGAAAGACCTGAGGCAATCGATGCGGGCACAATTGTTTTAGGAGGAATTAAATCTGACGAGGTGTTGAACGCTTTAGATATAGTTTTAAATACTAATAACACTTCTATCAAAAAAAATCCGTCAGAATATTCAATTAATGATGTTTCATTCAGGGTTATAAAAATAATTCAAAGTTACACTGCAATTGTAAATCGTGTCATTTGGAATAAAGCATGAAAAAAATAAAAGTTTTAATTCTTGGATCAGCTGGAATGGCAGGTCACATTATTAAAAGATACTTATCGGCATTTAATAAAACATATGATGTTTATGATATTGCAAGATCTGAATCTGACAATCGACGTCCAACTTTTATTCTGGATGTAACCGATTTCAAAAGCCTGAGTAATGTTATTGAAAATTTGCAGCCTGATTGTATAATTAACTGTATTGGAATATTAAATAAAACAGCTGAGGGTAGTCCAGATTTGGCAATTTTAATTAATTCTTATTTACCCCACTTTTTGGAAAAAATTACAAAAAATAGCCACTGTAAGGTACTTCATATTAGTACAGATTGTGTATTTTCTGGATTAAAGGGAGGCTATTTAGAATCTGACTTAAAGGATGGAGTAGGTTTTTATGCTCAATCTAAGGCCTTAGGGGAAATTGTCAATAGTAAAGATTTAACGATTAGAACCTCAATTATTGGTCCTGAACTTAATACTTCGGGTATAGGCTTACTTAATTGGTTTTTAAATCAAAAAAATCAAATAAGTGGTTATAATTCTGCATTTTGGAGTGGTGTTACTACATTTGAACTTGCTAAATTTATCCATTTTGTTTTGACTTCGAATAGCACGTTAGAGGGGATATTCCATCTAACAAATAATACAAAAATTGACAAATTCTCTTTACTTGAAATATTTAAATCAGTTTTCAACAAAACGGAATTAATTATTAATGCAAATGGTAATTATAAAGTCGATAAATCATTAATAAACTCTAGAACCGATATAGATTATGTCGTGCCAAATTATTCAGAAATGATTCATGAAATGCGCGATTTTATGATTCAGAGTGGAGAAAAATACTATTATGAATTTTAATTGGATTAAGTCTGTATAATGTCAACTACATGGATTGTTACGCAACTATTTTTCCCAGAAGAAACATCTACAGCCTATATAATGACAAGGATTTCAGAGGTGTTATCTGAAAAAGGTTCTGTTAACGTAATTTGTGGGTCATCAAGTTATCATTCAGAGAGCTTAAAAACGAATAAAATTTTAAGTGAAAATGTTAATATTTTTCATGTCAATACTCCGTCTTTAAATAAGAATAATCTATTTTTTAGATTTTTTCTTTTTTTTTATTTTACAATTGCAGTTTTTTTTAAAATAATGCTGAATGTAAAGAAAAATGACAAACTCATTTTAGTTACGAATCCCCCGACATTATTGATAGTAATTGGGTTATTAAAAAGGATTATAAAATTTAATTTAATTATTATTCTTCAAGATATTTTTCCTGAAAATGCTGCAGTCACAGGTATTATAGGAAAGAAGTCAATTATATATAAGTTTATTCTTTTTATTATGAATAAAGGGTATTCTTATGCGGATAAATTAATTGCATGTGGATCGGATATGTCACAGCATTTCATAAATAAGGGGTTGGAGCCAAGTAAGATTTTTGTGATTCCAAATTGGATTGACCAAGAACTTCTTGATATAAATGTTACTGTAGACAGGAATGTGTATTTTGATTTAGATTTAAAAGGAAAAGTTGTCCTAGAGTTTGCTGGAAATGTAGGTCGAGTTCAAGGATTAGAGCGTTTTTTAATAGTATTCCACAAGGCAATGAATCCCAATTTAATTCTTTTAGTAATTGGAGATGGTGCTAACAAAAATGAATTAGAGAAATATGTTCGGGAAAATAATATTTCCAATGTTTATTTTTTCAAAACGAAGCCTAGAAGTGAACAAGCAAAGTTCTTAACTTCCTGTGATGTAGGATTAATAACACTTTGCGAAGGAATGTACGGTTTAGGGGTCCCATCCAAAGTATATAATCTGATGTCTGCTGCTAAACCAATCTTTTATATTGGAGATAAAAACTCTGAAATTGATAATTATATCAAAAAAAATAAAATTGGTTGGAGTTTCAATTGGCAGGATGAAGAAGAGATTTTAAATTTTCTTGCCCAAATTGATTGTTCAATTGATTTTGAATCAATGGGTAATAATGCAAGAAACTTTGCTCATAAAAACTTCACTGAGGCTAACATATTATCACAATACAAGATGGTTTTAAGTTGATAATGATGAAAATATTAATTACCGGTTCAACAGGTTTTCTAGGAAGTAAAATACAAAATGAACTTAAAGGGCATGATATTAAGTCTTTATCTAGATCAAGGTCGACCTATAATTTTGATCTTGCATCACATGTTCCCATTTTTGAGAGGCGATTCGATTTAGTTATTCATGCAGCAGGGAAAGCACATAGCATGCCTAAAAATGATATCGAAAAACAAGAAATTTTTAATATAAATGTTGAGGGAACTAAAAATCTGTTAGAGGGATTATCTAAGTCAAGTGAACCCAAGTACTTTGTTTTTATCAGTTCGGTCTCAGTTTATGGCGATGAATTTGGATATGAAATTAATGAGAGTAAATCATTAGGAGCCTCAGATACCTATGGTTTAAGTAAGATTGAAGCTGAGCAAATGGTATTAGCCTGGTGTGATAAAAACAATGTAATCTGTACTGTACTTCGATTACCTTTGCTTGTAGGAATTAATCCTCCGGGGAATTTAAAATCTATGATAAACGCGATTAAGAAGCGATTTTATTTTAATGTGTCAGGTGGCTCTGCAAGAAAGTCCATGGTTTTAGCTTCGGATATTTCTAAATTTATTTTAGCTGCAGCTGAAGTAGGAGGAATTTATAATCTTACTGACGGTTATCACCCGAACTTTAATGAATTGAGTCATTTGATTTCTAAACAATTAGGTAGGAGATTTGTTCCTAATATCCCATTGTTTGTTGCAAAGTTTTTAGCTTTTATTGGAGATAAATTGGGGCCTGAATTTCCTATAAATTCAAACAAATTAAATAAAATTACTTCATCGTTGACATTTGATGATTCAAAAGCGCGTAAAGCTTTTGGATGGAATCCTACCCCTGTTCTAAAAGGTTTTAAAATCAATGAATAGATTAATTGCATCAATAGTGTGTGTTGTTCTGTCACCAATCTTTCTTGTTGTGGCTTTGGCTATATTCATTGAAGACGGATCACCCATATTCTTCAAACAAAAACGAGTAGGCATTAATTATACTTTCTTCTATATCTACAAGTTCAGAAGCATGAAGAAGAATACACCGAATGTGGCGACGCATTTATTAGAAAACCCCGAATCCTATTTGTTGAAAATAGGAGGGGTGTTACGGAAATTGAGTTTGGACGAATTACCTAACCTCATCAACATCATCAAAGGAGAAATGGTATTCGTGGGACCCAGACCGGCCTTATATAACCAAGACGATTTAATGGCCTTACGGGTCGCAGCAGGAGTAGATAAATTGAAGCCAGGAATCACAGGCTGGGCACAGATTAATGGTCGTGACGAGATTTCTCTTGAGGCTAAGGTGGCATTGGAGAAAGAGTATCTTGAGAGAAAGTCGTTTTGGTTTGATTTAGTGATAGTGGTGAGGACTTTTACTTCCGTATTATTTAGTAAAGGGGTAGCGCATTAAATTTTGATATGATTAACAAAGAAAGCTCGCTAGATGGCGGGCTTTCTTTGTTATTAAAGATTACCATTAAATAAAAATGCTTTTCCTCCTTACCGCCAAAGCATCGCTTCTCCCAAATTTTAGTTAAATTTGCTTAACTATATATGTACCAAAATACTTTAGTATGAAATTATTCAGTCGAATTCTTCTGACCCTTTCCTTTCTTGTACTTGTTCATGCTGCCTTCTCGCAAGCAAAACGTAAAGTGGAAGACCTAAGTGATGAAGAAATTTCTACCTTTTTCGAACGTGCCCATTCCAGTGGAATGACGGAAGCTCAATTAGAAAAGGCCGCAAAAACGCAAGGTTATACTTCGGCAGATATCGCAAAAATGCGCAGTCGTTTAACTCAGTTAGGGGATAAAAAAACCAAGGATAAGGCTACTGATACGAAGTCAAAGACTACAAACAAGCGCAGTGTTTCCGGTAGATTAAGCACGAAAAAAGGATCAAAAAAAGGAGTCAATTCAGATGAAGAAGACACCGAAGATGTTTCGATGGAGGAAGAAGAAATCGTAGATTCTACCTTGTTGCCTAAGAAAAAGATTTACGGGGCTAACCTATTTAATAACAAGAAATTAAACTTCGAGCCTGATTTGCGCATTGCTACTCCGGTGAACTATACCTTAGGGCCAGATGATGAATTGAATATTGATATTTTTGGCGAAGTGATGGACAATTATACTGTCACGGTTAGTCCGGAAGGAACGGTGAAAATCCTGAACTTAAGTCCTATTTATGTCAATGGATTAACGGTAGAAGCAGCTTCTGCACGAATTGTAAGTCGTTTGAGACAATTATACCAAGGCTTGAATCGTCCAGGAAGTGGATCGTCTGCTATCATAACACTCGGTAATGTACGTAGCATAAAGGTGACCCTGGTAGGGGAAGTGGAGAACCCGGGTTCATACACCATCTCTTCTTTGGCTACCGTATTCAATGCCTTGTATTTAGCGGGAGGCCCTAACGATAATGGATCGTATCGTAGTATTCGCGTGATTAGAAATAACAAAGTGGTTCGTACGCTAGACTTGTACGATTTCTTGTTAAAGGCAGATCAAAAAGACAATATTCAATTAAAGGACCAAGACATCATTCGTGTAGGTGATTTTGATTCCCATGTGGAATTAGCGGGTGAAGTTAGACGTCCCATGGTTTTCGAGGCTGTAAAAGGGGAAACATTAAAAGACATTCTTCGTTATGCCGGAGGCTTCACAGATAAGGCTTATACGTACTCATTAAATGTGCGGAGAAATACTTCTCGTGAATTAAAGTTGTTGAACATCACGCAAGATGAGGTGGCTACTTTTCAGCCTCAAAATGGCGATTCGATTTCTGTGGGTAAAATTATCGAACGCTATGAAAACCGTGTGACGGTGAGTGGAGCAGTATTTAGACCGGGTGTTTTTGCAATTGAAAACGGTTTAACGACGGTAAAAGAGTTAATCAAAAGAGCTGAAGGGCCACGTGAAAATGCGTTCTTAAATCGGGCGACTATTTCCCGCAGAAAAGAAAATTACGATCCAGAAATGATCTCATTTGATTTAGGTAAAGTGTTGAGAGGTGAGCTTGCTGATATCGCCCTGCACCGAGAGGATTCCTTAACAGTATACTCCTTAGATTCATTACGAGAGAACCAGCGGGTAAGTATTTATGGGGAGGTGAATAAGCCGGGTATTTTTGAATTCCGAGCTGGAATGAAAGTGGCAGATTTAATATTGTTAGCTAAGGGATTCAAGGAAGCAGCGAGTTTTGCTAAAATTGAATTATCCCGTCGTGTTATTACACATGGAAATGATGATGCGACTAAAGAGAAAATTCAAGTAAAGACTTTTGATATTGATGGTAGCCTAAATATCAGCAACGAAGCAAGTCAATTCGAAATAAAACCATTTGATATTATTTCGATCCGTCGATCACCTAATTATGAAGTACAGAGAAGCGTGACGATCGAAGGTTTAGTCAATTTCCCAGGTCGGTATGCCATTCCTAAAGATGATCAGAAGATCTCTGACTTGATTTTTGAGGCGGGTGGATTGAAGCCTGAGGGATATTTAGATGGTGCTATCTTGTACCGTGATTCGACAGTGGTGGGGGTTAAACTTTCTGAAGTTCTAAAAAATCCGAATTCGAAAAACAACTTACTCTTAATGGAGAATGACCGCTTAGTCATTCCTCGTGTATTAGAAACTGTGAAGCTATCTGGAGGGGTGCAAAACCCGATTGCCATCGCTTTCGTAGAAGGCTATACATTGCAGGACTACTTAGATGGAGCAGGTGGGTTTACCGACTATGCTGACAAGAAAAATGTATACGTGAAGGCGCCTAATGGAATTTCTACGAAGCGAAGACGTGTACTTTTCTTCCGAATTAACCCGAAGGTGGTTCCTGGATCAGAAATTGTTGTTCCTGAATTCCCTACGAATATGAAGAAAGGTTTAACGGCGGGTGAAGCGGTAGGTCTATCGTCTGCCCTTATTTCAGTAGCGCTAACCTTGACCACATTGATTAACAATTTGACTAAATAATCTCCATGTCTAACATAGAAAATAAACAAATAGAAGATAACGGGGAAATTTCGATCAATTTTGGTGAGATATTCCGAACGCTAAAGTCTTATCGCATCTTAATTGCGACCTGTGCTGTATTATTCGCCGCTTTAGGGGCAATTTATTCATTGACACAACCCAATGAATATTCTTCGAACGCAAAACTTTTACCGGAATTAGATTCTAAGTCTGGCGCTGCAGGCGGTATGGGGGGCTTAAAATCCCTAGCAGGATTAGCCGGCGTAGACTTAGGGGGAAGCTCTTCTGGTGCAGAGGCCATACGTCCTGATTTATATCCGAATATTGTACAAAGTGCACCTCTTTTACAAGAGGTGTTGAAGGCTAAGATTTATAGTACGAAGCACAAGAAATGGCAAACAGTTTTGGACTTCTTGTCTGAAAAACAAGATGCGGCCCCGCTAGATTTAGGCGGAGATCCATCTGAGGACGATGTAGCTTCCGATGTTAAATTAGACAAGGTTCCTTCCTCAGCGCTATCTGCAGATTTAATCAAGTTAAACAAGAAAGAACAGGCAGCTATCAAAAAATTGAGAGCATCTGTCGTATTAGAAATCGACAAAAAATCCGGCGTCATTTCTTTAACGACTAAATTAACGAATCCAGTTGCAGCGGCTAATATTACTTCTTTAATACAACATTACTTAACAAAGTATGTGACGGATTACCGTACACAAAAGGCAAGACAAGAGTTGTCTTTTTTAGAAAAGCGTCTGTCGGAGTCTCGCGCGCGTTATGACCAGGCTCTATTTACCTTAAGTGCTTACCGCGATCAAAATATGAACTTGTTTATGAATGTGGCGAAAGACCGCGAGAAGAAATTGCAATACGAGGTAGATATGGCCTATAACTTGTACACAACAATTAGTGGGCAATACGAAGAGTCGAAAGTTAAATTACACCGCGAGACTCCAGTATTTAAGGTTCTAGAGCCTGCTCAGGTGGCTGTTCAGAAGGATGGACCTAAGCGTAGTTTGATTACGATTGGGTTTATGTTTGTGGGGGTGTTTGTGGCGTTGATTTATGTGTTTTTTAAGACGGTTAACTTGAAGGAGCTGTTAGGTTAAGAGAGGAGAGTCGCCTACGGCTTAGTCGACTTCGTCTTAGTCGTCACTTTGTGACTTAGTCATTTTATATATAAAGAAGCTCGCGTATGGCGGGCTTTTTTTGTTTTTATCCTCCACTCAATAAATTATCAATCATCTTATAAAATAAAATAGTAATTTTATAGACTGGTTTTTTGTCTTCGGACT
>JACCDI010324904.1_pt1 | contig 24893 bp, 16 predicted proteins | sample 7442791 | NCBI WGS metagenome assembly JACCDI01 (sample SAMN15323434, study PRJNA562643) | freshwater metagenome | isolation source: river surface water | place: USA:Blue River Watershed | collected 2017-08-15
TTCTGCACTATTTAAAACATCATATGGTTTACTCGCTACTTGCTTCGCCAATTGTGGTTGAGGACGAAGTGCTTCAAAGGGTCTAATTATTGCCATGGGCGCAAATATCGTTCTTTTTTTGGAGTAATAATTTTTTTGTTGAACCTCTTTACCTAAAAAAATTAGGAGAAATTTTTCATTAAATCACAAAAAGCCTGTACACTGCTCATTGGCAATGCGTTATACATACTTACTCTTATTCCTCCCACGGTTCTATATCCTTTTACGCCAATCATGCCTTGCTGTTTACACAATTCTAAAAAAGAATTTTCTTTTGCCGGATCAGTTAAAAAGAAAACCACATTCATAATACTTCTGTCTTCTTTTTCAATGGGACAATAAAATGCGGGATGTTCTTCAATGGTTTTATATAACAAATCTGCCTTAGCATTATTTCGCTTTTCCATTTCTTTTAATCCACCTTCTTTTTCAATCCATCTTAAGGTTAATAAACTTACATAGATAGAAAATACAGGGGGTGTATTTAACAATGAACCCGCTTCGATATGTTTTTGATAATCTAAAATCGCTGGAATTTTTCTATTGACTTTTCCCAACAATGCTTTTTTCACCACCACCATGGTTACACCTGCAGCACCCATATTTTTTTGCGCACCTGCATAGATTAGATCAAATTTTTTGAATGCAGTAGGGCGACAAAATATATCCGAACTCATATCTCCAATTAAAGGCACATTTACCTGTGGGTATTGATGCCATTGGGTTCCCTCTACTGTATTGTTGGTAGTGATATGCAAATAACTAGTTCCTGCAGGAAGCGTTAATTGTTTATTTAAATAGGTATGTTTTTTATCGGAACTGTCTGACACCACCGTTACTGGACCAAATAATTTGGCTTCTTTCACCGCTTTATTTCCCCAAACTCCGTTGTCGCAAATAGCAGCCATCCCATTTTCATCCAACAAATTCATGGGCACTTGCATAAATTGCATGGTAGCCCCTCCTTGTAAAAACAAAACCTCATATTCATCTCCAATATCCATTAATCTTTTTACCGTTGTCTTCGCTTCTTCTATCACTTCTACAAACCAAGAAGTTCGATGTCCTATTTCTAAAATAGATAAACCTGTATTGTTAAAATTATGAATAGCCGCCGCGGCTTGCTCTAAAACTTCTTTAGGTAATATGGATGGTCCTGAATTAAAATTGTGCAATTGCATTGGGTTCAAATGTTTATATAAGATTCTCTATGGTTGATGCTTCTTCTACCAATTCTATTGCATCTGCTTCCTCCATCGTAGTGACACCGCCCGATACCACATACTTCATTGCTTCAGAAGCACTAATTCCTTTTGGTAATTTTTTAATTTTTGTTGGAGGTACAATATAGGTGATACCAGAAATCGCATAAGAATGCGGAACATATACAGTTAAGTAATCATTCATTCCAAAATGCGCAGCATTTTCTTGTGTAATAAATCCTATTCTCCACACATCTGCGGCATCCACATTGACCAAGACAGGCACATCAAATTTTTTCTTATTTCCAGCGAATGCTTCTAAGAAATCTTTTACCGAAGAATAGATAATTTTTATACCCGGTGTCTTTTCCAATACCTTATCAAAAATCGAAACGAGTCTTTCTACAAAAAATAAAGAAGACAACCAACCCACTAACAACACCAAACCAATCGCTACCACAAATCCTAGACCGGTTACTTTAGGGATTTGACCATTGACAGCAGCAAATTTTACCGGGAACAAAACATTTAAAAGGTTGGGTAAAAAATTGTCCACCCAGTTAAATAGGCTAACGACCACCCAAATGGTCACCCCAATAGGTGCCAACAGCACCACCCCTTGAAAAAACAGTTGGGCAAAAGTGCTCAAAAGCTTCTTTCGACGAAAATGCTCCCTAATAAATTGCATTGATTGTGGTTTAGGGGTCAAATTTCCGCCTTTTTTACCATTCAACATAAAATTTAAAATAAATAGGCTCGGAAACTGTGAAAACGATAATAGTTTCCGTAGTTTTGCGGCTCAAATTGAAGTATGGAGAATCGTATATTATTTAAAGCCAGGGACTTAATGACCAGAAATGGGGTGAAACACATTACCATGGACGACATTGCCTCCCAATTAGGCATCAGCAAAAAGACCATTTACCAGTTTTACAAGGATAAAGAGACACTGGTGATGGCCGTTGTGAATCTTGAGTTGGAAGAGCAATCCCTAAAATGTAAAAAAACCCAGGAAGAAGCAGAAAATGCAGTACATGAAATGTTCATGATTTTAGAAGACATCCAACAAATGTTTAAAAACATGAACCCAATGACCATGAATGAATTGGCCAAGTACTTTCCGGAAGCTTTTAAACGCATCCAAACACATAAGGATGTTTTTATGCATCAAATTATTAAAGACAACCTTGCTAAAGGGGTGGAAGAAGGACTGTATAGAAAAGATATAGATCCAGAAATTTTATCTATCTACCGTTTAGAAACCAGCTTTGTTCCTTTTAATACACAATTGTATCCTTTTAGCAGATTTGATATTGGAAAAGTAACCTTACAAATTATTGAAAATTTTGTGTACGGTGTGATGTCCTTAGAGGGTATCAAATTAATGGAACAATATAAGGATCAGGTTGCCAAAGCACGCCAAATGAAAGCAACTAATAATTCAGAAGACCCTATTGAAATAAAAACCAATCAACGTAATTAATACAACAAGCAATAAATAAACAAAATGAAAAAACTATTTTTCTTACTCCTAAGTCTTACTGTTGCTGGTCTTATACATGCACAGGAAGCAGACAAGATAACACATGCGTTCAGTTTGGATCAATGTGTGGACTTTGCACAAAAAAATAATGTACAAGTAAAAAATGCATTATTGGCCGTTCAAGTTCAGGCACAAACCAATAGAGAAATTGCAGCCGCTGCATTGCCAACCATTACAGCTAGTACCAATCTTGTAGACTATACACAAATACCTACTTCCTTATTGCCTGCTCAAATTTTTGGCGGTCCTGCTGGAACCTTTATTCCAGTGCAGTTTGGAACCAAGTATAATGCTACCTATGGGGCCAACATGCAGCAATTGCTTTTTGATGGCCAAGTATTTATTGCCTTAAGAGCAAGAGCTACTTCTATGGATTTGCAAAGAAAGAATGCGGCCTTAACACAGGAAAATATCAAAGCAAATATTTATAAAATCTATTATCAATTGTCTGCTAGCAAAACACAATTAAATATTTTAGACGCCAACATTACCCGATTAAAAACCTTAGCACGTGATGCACAAATTATGTACAAGAATGGTTTTGCTGAAAAACTAGATGTAGATAAGGTAAATGTTCAATTGAACAATTTAGAAACTGAAAAGATAAAAGCCAATAACAGTGTTGCCATTGGGTATATGGGTTTAAAAATGTTAATGGGCATGCCTGTTAAAGACAGCTTGGTGTTAACAGACGTCATTAATGAGAAAAGCTTAACCAACGATATTTTAACAGAAAACGATTTTCAATACAATGTGCGAAAGGATTTTCAATACTTGAACACGGTTAAGAAAATGAATCAATTTAATGTGAAGCGTTATCAGTTAAGCAACCTTCCTACTATTTCCATGGGAGCAAATTTTTCCAAAAATGCACAAAGAAGCAAATTTGACTTTTTTGAAGGAGGCAACTGGTTCCCTACTTCCTTAATTAATTTAAATATTAGCCTACCTATATTCAATGGGTTTGCTACCGATGCCAGAATTAAGCGCACAAAAATTGAATTGAAACAAACGGAAAACCAAATAGAGGCACTTAAAAATAGCATTGACAACGAAATGAATCAGGCTAAATTAAATTATATGTCCTCTGTAGCGACCGTGCAGTTCCAAAAGAAAAATATGGAATTGGCGGAGTCGGTTTACCAACAAACTAAAAAGAAATTTGAAGCAGGCACAGGTTCTAACACCGAAATTTCTGCAGCACAAGCCGATTTAGTGAGCGCTCAAAATAATTACATGAATGCTTTATATACTGCCTTAATAGCTAAAGTAGATTTATTAAAAGCAAGTGGAAAATTATAATCTCTACATCAAAATCTTTACAACAATACTTTAAAATAGATAAAATGAAATCAATAAAAACTTTTTTAACCCTTAGCCTATTCGTTTTGGCAACTGCTTGCGGTGGTGGAGACAATACAATGGAAGCAAAACAAAAATCTTTAGCGAGCTTGAAAAAACAAGCTCTTGAAATAAATGCACAAATTATAGCATTGGAGAAAGAATTAGAAAAAGCAGGTGGCATGGCTGCAGCAAAAGCTATTTTGGTGGCAACGGATACCGTTAAAACAGAAACCTTCACTCACTATATTGAATTACAAGGTAAAGTAGAGTCTGAAAGCGTTTCATTTATTACGCCACGTGCCGGGGGTGGTCAAGTAAGAGCCATCTATGTTAAAAGAGGAGACAATGTAAGAAAAGGACAATTGTTATTACAATTAGACAATACCTTAATTAAACAAAGCGCTGCGGCGGCTGCTCAAAATATTGAGACCTTAAAATCTCAAGCGGCTTTGGCAAAATCTGTGTACGAAAAACAAAAAAATCTTTGGGAACAAAATATTGGTAGTGAAATTCAATTGATGACTGCAAAAACAAATGCAGACGCTTTAGCAAGTCAATTAAAAGCCGCAATGGAACAATTGGGTATGGTTCGTGACCAATTGGCATTTACGAGCATTTATAGTGATGTAGAGGGTGTTGCAGAAGAAGTGAATGTGAAAGTAGGTGAATTGTTCATGGGGCCAGGTCAAATTAAAATTGTAAACACTACTAAGCTTAAATTAACTGCTCAGGTTCCAGAAAACTATGCAGGTAAAGTAAAAGTGGGTACAGAATTAACCTTAACCTTCCCAGATATTCAAAAGACCATTAATAACAAAATAAATGTGTTAGGTAATGTCATTGATCCGTTAAACAGAAGCTTCTTTATTGAATCTAAATTACCTATCGATAAAAACTTTAGACCCAATCTTTTGGCTCAGGTTAAAATAAAAGATTACGAAAAGAAGGATGCCATTAGCATTCCAGTAAACTTGTTGCAAAACGACGAGAAAGGAAAATTTGTATATGTAGCCGTTGTAGAAGGGGGTAAAATGATTGCGCGTAAGAAAATAGTTGCAACCGGAGAGTTTTATGGCAATAATATCGAAGTGCTTAGCGGTTTGGCTGCTGGCGAGATCTTGATCACAGAAGGCTATCAGTCTATCTATGATGGTCAATTGATCACAAAAACCATTAAATAATTAAAAAAGCACAATCGATCCATATGTCGACACTTAACAATATAAAAGAAAAGTTTAAAGAATTTAAACCTACTTCTTGGAGTATCACCAATAAAACATCTATCTATTTGGTGATGTTGTTTATTAGTCTTGGTGGTATTTACCAGTTTTTAACCTTACCTAAAGAGCAATTTCCAGAGATTGTAATTCCTACCATGTATGTTCAAACTGTATATGTAGGTAACTCTCCAAAAGATATTGAAAACCTGGTAACACGCCCTATCGAAAAACAAATTAAGGCCATTACCGGAGTTAAAATAAACAAGTTTACTTCTGTTTCTCAGCAAGACTTCTCTGCTATAACAGTAGAATTCAACACTAGTGTGAAGCCAGATATTGCTTTGCAAAAAGTAAAAGATGCAGTAGATAAAGCAAAGACAGATTTACCGAATGACTTAACACAAGATCCACGTGTAATTGAGGTGAACTTTAGTGAGCAACCCATTATGTATGTGAATATAAGTGGTAATTACAGCTCGGTACAATTAAAGAAATACGCAGATGATTTAAAAGATAAACTAGAGAACATTACCCAAGTGAATCGTGTAGATCTAGTGGGTGCGCCTGAACGCGAATTTCAAATTAATGTTGACAATTTTAGAATGCAAAGTTCTGGAATCACTTTTGATGACATTACCTATGCTATTCAAAGAGAAAACCTAGACTTATCGGGTGGCCTACTAGAAGTGGGCAATATGCAGCGTAATCTTCAATTAAAAGGTCAACTTAAAAATGCAAACGATATTGCAAATATTATTGTTCGTAATACTAGCGGTGCGCCCATCTACTTAAAAGATGTAGCTACTATTAAAGATACCGTGAAGAAAAACGAAAGCTTTGCACGTTTAGATGGAAAAAATGTATTGACTTTAAATATCATCAAACGTAGTGGAGAAAACTTAATTGAAACTTCTGATGCGGTAAAGAAAATCGTAGAAGAAGCTAAGTTAACCAGCTTGCCTAAGGATTTAAACACAGTAATCACAGGTGACCAAAGTATTAAAACAAGATCTTCTTTCACAGAATTGGTAAACTCTATTGTGATTGGGTTTGTGTTGGTATTGATTGTATTGATGTTCTTTATGGGTGTTACCAACGCCTTCTTCGTGGCCTTATCGGTACCGTTAAGTATGTTTGTTGCGTTTGTATTTTTACCTGCAGGTAACTTATTAATTGGCACCAATATTACTTTGAACTTCATGGTATTATTTGCCTTATTATTTGGCCTGGGTATCATTGTAGATGACGCCATTGTGGTTATTGAAAATACACACCGAATTTTTGTGCAAGGCAAGGGTAAATTAACGGCTACCACGTCGGCGAAGATGGCTGCTGGTGAAGTATTCATTCCGGTATTAGCGGGAACGGTTACTACCTTGGCACCGTTCTTCCCTTTACTCTTCTGGCCGGGCATCATTGGTAAATTCATGGTGTATTTACCAGCGATGTTAATATTCACTTTGGCTGCTTCTTTAGTGGTTGCGTTTATCATGAATCCTGTTTTTGCGGTGGACTTTATGAACCACGAGGAAGAAGACGCGAACGAGCGTATGATGAATAAAAGTAAAATCTTTAAAAAGAAAAATTTCTGGATTCCAATAGGCTTGGGATTGGTACTAGACCTTATGGGAGCCACCTTCTTAGGCAACCTACTTATATTCTTTATGTTATTAGTAGTTGCGAATAGATATTTCATCTCCGATGCAATCAAGCGTTTCCAAGAACATACTTTGCCGAATATGATGGATTTGTATGAACGTATTTTAAGAAGGTCATTAACCGGATGGAGACCTGTTAAATTATTGTTTGCCACTTTTGGATTATTAATCTTCTCCTTTATTGTTTTTGGAATTAGTGTAGGGACAGGTAGAACGGGTATTGAATTTTTTCCACAAGCAGATCCTAATCAATTATATGTTTATCTAAAACTTCCAGTAGGTTCCGAAGTAAAACACACGGATTCTATTACGAAAGTGTTAGAAGCAAAAGTGAACAAGGTTTTGGGCACAGATAATGGCAAAAAGAATCCGGTAGTAGAATCTATTATTGCTAATATCGCAGTGGGTGCAGGTGATCCAATGACGGGTGATAGAAGCACAAGGTCTGAACTAGGGCGTATACAAGTTAACTTTGTAGAATTTGAAAAGCGGGATGGCGTTTCAACCAAGCCTTATTTGGATGCTGTACGTAAGGAAATGAAAGGCATTCCTGGTGCGGAAATAACCGTAACACAAGAGTCTAGCGGCCCACCAACAGAGCCACCAGTAAATATTGAAATTCAAGGAGACGACTTTGATAAGTTAATCAAAACAGCTGTTGGCTTGAAAAACTATTTAGACGCTGCGCAAATTCCTGGTATCGAAGAATTAAAGATGGACGTGGATTTACAAAATCCTGAATTAACCTTAACGATAGACAGAGACCGCGCTTTAGTTGAAGGCGTATCTTCTGCACAAGTGGGAATGCAAATTCGTACTGCTTTGTTTGGTAAAGAAATTTCAAAAATCAAAGATGGTAAGGATGAATATAAAATTCAATTGCGCAACGAAGAAATGCAGCGTAAGAATTTAGTAGACTTATTAAATATGCGTTTATCCTTCCGAGATATGGCTGCTGGAGGGATGGTTAAAAACATTCCAATTAGTTCATTGGTAAAAGTAGAGCCAACCAGTACTTTGGGTAGTGTGAAAAGAAAAAATCAAAAAAGACAAATTCAATTGCGTTCTAATGTTTTAATGAACGAAGGATACAATCCTACTGCGGTCAATGCAGTAATTGCGCAATACATTGAAAATTATAAAGGCATCGCAGATGGGGTGACGGTAAAACAAACAGGGGAAAACGAACAACAACTTGAAACCGTTGCGTTCCTAGGAAAAGCATTGATTATTGCATTAATGTTAATTTTATTCACCTTGGTTTTACAATTTAACTCCATCTCTAAGTCGGTTATTATTTTAACGGAGATATTATTTAGTATCATTGGTGTGTTGTTGGGATTTGCATTAACAGGTATGAAAGTATCTGGTATCATGACGGGTCTTGGTATTGTTGGACTAGCAGGTATCGTTGTTAAAAACGGTATCCTAGTGATTGAGTTCGCAGATGAATTAAGAAGCCGTGGCTATAAAACAAGAGAAGCGGTGATACAAGCTGGTAAAACAAGAATTATTCCAGTACTCTTAACTGCACTTGCTGCCATCCTTGGTTTCATCCCAATTGCAGTGGGATTCAATATCAACTTTGTCACTTTATTTAGTGAACTAAATCCACATATATTCTTTGGTGGTGATAACGTGGCGTTCTGGAAGCCATTAAGCTGGACCATTATTTTTGGATTGGCTTTTGCATTCTTTATGACTTTGTTCATTGTCCCTGCCATGTATTTAATTGCAGAAAGATTGCGTCGTCCAATGCGCCGTCAATTTGGTGGCAAGTGGATTAGCATGTTAGGTATACCTCCTTTAACGTTTGTGTTTATTCCATTGATGTTTGTGAGCACATGGATTCACAATAGACAAGTGAAAAGAAGGACTGCAAAAAACAACGCAAATGGCGATGCTGTTTTCAATGGCTCTTGGTTTTAACCACGCATCCTTAAAACATAGGTTTTTAAATTAAATTGTAACCCCTCGAATATTTCGGGGGGTTTTTTTATGTAGATGAATTAGTTTTGTAGTAGTATTATTGTATCAATACATTAATACGTTATTCATTACTAGTTAAAATTTAAATTATGTCAGTACACGAAATAGACTATCAAATTTTTGGCGAAGAAATGCAATACGTTTCTGTGGAATTAGATCCTCAAGAAACCGCTATCGCTGAACCTGGTGCTTTTATGATGATGGAAGATGGGATTCAAATGGAAACCATTTTTGGAGATGGCACACAACAAGACAGTAGTATTTTAAATAAATTATTCCAAGCTGGTAAACGTGCTTTGGTGGGGGAGAGCTTGTTCATGACAGCTTACACCAATACACAATATGGGAAAAAGAAAGTAAGTTTTGCCTCTCCTTATCCTGGAAAAATTATTCCAATGTTCCTGCCGAATCTTGGGGGTAAAGTAATTTGTCAGAAAGATGCATTTTTATGTGCTGCTAAAGGTGTTAGTATTGGTATTGAGTTCCAACGCAAACTAGGCACAGGCTTATTTGGTGGAGAAGGATTCATTATGGAAAAACTAGAAGGCGACGGTATGGCTTTTTTACATGCTTGTGGTCACGTGATTGAAAAAGATTTACAACCTGGTGAAGTATTGAAAGTAGACACGGGATGTATCGTTGGTTTTACATCAAACGTGAATTATGATATTCAGTTTGTGGGTGGCATTAAAAATACCTTATTCGGCGGTGAAGGCTTGTTCTTTGCAACGCTCACTGGACCAGGTAAAGTTTGGATACAAACTTTGCCTATCAGCCGTTTAGCTGGACGCATCTTAGCTTATGGAACCTATAAACGTAAGGAAGAAGGCAGTATCCTTGGAGGCATAGGAAATATCCTTGATGGAGACGGTTGGAAATAAAAAATAAGCCATAAAAAAAAGAGGCGCCACTTACGTGGTGCCTCTTTTTTTTATCGATAATTATATTATTCCTTATAAATACTATTGCTTTATAAATGAATAAGTATAATAGCCAGGATTACTTAAGTTCAACTCTACTTTATAGGTACCTGCGCCAAATTTTAAATTAGCACCGCCAGCTTCTAATACACCATCACCGCCGTCGTCACCCATATTGATATCCCAACCACTATTAGCTCTAAATTTCAACTCACTTTCAGCAGCTAATACCAATGTTCCAGTCCACTTTCCATTGCTGTATGTTAACTGTGTATCTGCACTGCCTCCCCATCCGCTAAACGCACCTACTATACCCCAAGTTGTTCTTGTAGCAGAAAAGTCGTTATTAACGGTGTTTGCATTTATCATATAATAACCAGCACTAGCAACACTTAAGTTAGGAGCATTTCCTGCTGAACTCATTTTTCCTGCAGTACCTGCACCATAAGCAGTGCCCGCCCAGTCTGGTTGGTTAGTTAATTTAAATTCAGAAGCTGCATTAAAGAATACAAACCCAGAGTATTTACCATCTTTAGCTGGAGAAGCCAATGTTGGTGCTGAACTTGGTGTCCAGCTTTGATAGCCACCTGGTACATATAAACTTGCATAGTCTTTATCTAAAGTCACTGTAAATTTACCAGCTTGGAAATCAAATTTAATCGTATAGATTCCTGTTACTTCTGGTGAGCGGAAATTGTCAGATAAATTAAATCCGAAATCACCACCATTAGCAATACCAAATTTATTATTGTCCGCAACAGAATATTTAGTATCCCAACTGCCATTCACTGGCAAAGCTAAGTATTGTTTTCCTGCAATTAAATAGAATTTACCTTGGTATGTAACAGAGTCTACTCTTGTAAATTGTTGTGTTGGCACCGGTACTGGATTATTCCAGCCGCCTGCAGTTGCATCACCAACTAAGAATAAAGTCTTAGAAGCTGGTGGTGTTACTTTTGGAGGCACCACATATGGAGTCACTGTTAAGGTCAATACATTTGAAGCAAGCTGTTCATTGTTGTTTGCATAAGAAGTAACTAAACGAACATCCACTTTATAGGCTGTATTGTATTTGAATCCCATGTTCAATAAAATTGCATTTAAGTCTTTTGCAACCATTGAATGACTTGACTTATTTGTTAATACAATTGATGCTGCTTTTGAGAAATTACGACCACTTGAGTCAATTTGTATTACATATTTAACTGTGCTAGAATCTGTAGCATATTGTGGGTTTGTCCAATTAAAGGTCACCACTGTTGTTAGTGAATCAACCACTTTTGGTGCAATAGTAGTTGCAGATGCCTGCAATTTAGCAGTAACACCATTTTTATAAACTACTAATGGTTCTACTTTCTCACAAGCAAATAAAACGATTGCAAGTGAAGCAGTAAATAGGAACGTTTTTAGTATTTGTTTCATTATTTAATATTTTACTTTATTACAACTTATTGTTTAGTTACAGTATATGTACCGGCTTGGAAGTCGAATACAAGTTTATATTTACCTGCAACAGCTGGTGCGTCAAATCCTGGATCAGCATCTTTTTTCTCAAAAGTACCTGAGTTTGCATCCCCAGCTAATTTTTTGTATTGAGTTCCCCAAACACCTTGCTCTTGAATCAATTTGTAATTACCAGTAGATAACATATCTACTACTAATTCATATTGTGTATCAGAAACTTTTGTGAATTTTTGACTCACATCAAAAGGAGCAGGTAATGGATTTGACCATCCTGAAGCAAATGCGTTACCAACAACCCATAATGTTCCAGCAGTTGGTACTGGTACTTTTGGTGGAGGTGCATAAGGTAATACTTTAAATACCAATTTATTTGAAGCTATACTAGTGGCTTTACTTCCTATAGAAGCAATAACACGCATTTCTAATTGAGCAACTCTTCCTGTTCTAACTTTTAAATCAGAGATTAAAATATTAAACGCTTTTTGAGTATAGGTTACAGTTAGATCTTGGCTAATAGATACTGTTATTTTATTTTTTCCATTGAAATTTGCACCTGCGGTGTCAATTTCTAAGCTGTAAGAAACGTTATGAGAACTTACACCAGAGGCAAACTGATAATTTGGATTTGACCAGCTAAATGTTACGGCGTTATCGTTTTCGGTATTAAAATTTAATCCGATGCTGTCTTTTACAGATGCAGCAAATACTGGAGCAGTTCCACTTACAAAAGTATCTTTTGCTTCATCCTTTTCACAGGAAACAAAAAATACTATCGCAAAGCTCAAGTAGATTAATGATTGAATAATTTTTTTCATATAATTTATTTTAGTCTTTTAACAATGGTATTAATACCCTGTATTTTGTTTAAGATTTGTATTGGAAGAGATATCAGCAGAAGGTATTGGATACAATTTTCTCCATGCATCAACACTAGTTCCACTTTTTACACCACCTTTCCAAGGCCATAAATACGTAGACTCAACAAATCTATTGTATCTAATTAAGTCAGTTCTTCTAAAACCTTCCCAATATAATTCTCTGCTACGCTCATCTAAAATAAAATCAGTAGTTAATTGCGATGCGGTAATATTACCAGAAGTATTACCATATGCTCTTGCACGGATTGTATTGATATAACCTAATGCAGTTGCTGCATCACCACCAGTGCCACCTCTTAAAACAGCTTCTGCATAAATCAAGTACATTTCACTTAATCTAAAGATAGGAAAGTCAATATCAGTCCAAACTAAACTTGATCCTGCTGTACCATCTGCTTTAATATTTCTAAATTTAGTAATTGCGTATCCATCTGTAAACTTAGTTAAGTCATTAATATCAGCAGATTGTCCGGTAGTATAAATTTGAGCACGCTTATCTGTTGCACCTGTTATATCAGCAAATTTATCAGAGAAAGCCTTCGTTGTTCTTATACCACTCCATCCACCATCCACACCAAACTGAGAAGCAGTCATTGAACCGCCAATAGCAGCATGCGTTAAGAAGGTTGTTCCACCCCAGTTTTGTGTAAATCTTCCATCATAATTTATAGTCAAGATAAATTCTGAAGTATTTACATTGTTGTCTGCTCTCATTAATTTAGTGTAATCACTAATTAAAGTATAACCAGCATCAATTACTTTTTTAGAATACGTAATTGCTTCTGCATTTTTTGCAGCACCAGTATAAACTTGTGCGTTTAGATATATTCTAGCAAGTAATGCCCAAGCTGCAGCTTTGTCTGCTCTACCATACTCATTCTTTCTAGCATCTACCAAACCTGCTTCAATTGCTTTTAATTCAGTTTCAACATAGCTAAATAATTCTGCTCTTGTTTTTTGTTTAGGTAATGATGCACCTAATACATCGGTTTCTGTTACAAATGGAACATTACCGAATAAATCCATCAAGATTGAATATTGATACGCTCTTAAAAAACGTGCTTCAGCTCTATATCTTTTAACATTATCAGCATCTGCACCAGTAATACCTCTAGCAGTTAAATTCGCATCAGATGATTGTCTGATGAAATCGTTCGCCAAAGTAATTTGGTAATAAGAACGATAATACAAACCTGTTAACATAGGATTACTTGAAGACCAGTTCATGTTGTGGAAATCCTGAATACCAGGATCACCCCAAGAAACAACAGCCTCGTCCGTACTTAATTCCTGTGCTTTCCAATATAATCTAAGAAAGTCAGAAGTACCTTCGTCAATCCCTTGAATATCACCATTACCAGCAGGACCACTATTTCCAGTTAATGCAAAACTTGCATACATTTTTGCAAAGGCTTGTTTGTAGCCAGCTGCGTCTTTATAAACCAAATTAGCGGTAACATCATTGGTTGGTAACAAGTCTAATTGCCTATTACAAGAAACCATGATAAAGACCGAACAAAAAATGGCTATTACTATTTTCAATTTATTATTTTTCATTTTTCTTTTATTTATACGAATGAATGAATTAGAAGTTAAGGTTTAATCCCAAAACAAAGGTTCTAGGACGAGGGTAGAAATTATTATCAATACCTCCATTAACTTCTGGATCTAAACCTTTGTATTTTGTAATAATAAAAGCATTTTGAACATTTGCATTAATTCTCAAATTTGCTTTGTTATTAAATAACTTTCCAACATTGTAGCCAATATTGATATTGTCCATACGTAAGAAAGAAGCATTTTGTACATAATAGTCAGATAAATAATAATTAGATCCATCACCACTAAATCCAGTTGTTAAGTAATCTCTTGATCCATTATTAATATAACCAATTGGATTTAAGAAGTTTCTTAATGTACCACTGCTAGAAGCTACGTTATTATACATATAGTTTCCAACATTCGCTCTTAATACAAATCCAGCATTCCATCTTTTGTAAGTTAAATTAGAACTTGCTCCAAAGAAGAATTCAGGATTGTTGCCTTTGTATTGATACAAATCCTTTTCATTGATACTTCCATCTCTGTTTAAATCAGCAAATAAACCATCAATTGGTAATCCTCCTGCATCATAAACTTGCTTAAATACAAAGAATGAACCTCTTTGGTATCCTACTGATTGTATTAAAATAGTATTACCAGTACCACCACTTATTCCACCAAATCTTGCACCTGCATAATTAGGATCTTCAGAGATAGTTAATTTAGTAATTTCATTTTTGTTGTAGTTACCGTTTAATGAAACATCCCAAGTTGTTGTTTTATTCTTGATAGGTTGGAAGTTTAAAGTAAGTTCAACACCTTTATTTTCCATGCTACCTACGTTTGCAACAATTTTGTTACTAAAGTTAGTACCTGCTGGTTGGTTGATTTCATTTAACAAGTCGGTAGTTGTTCTATTATAAAGTTCAACTGTACCGCTTACTCTATTGTCAAACAAGCCAAAGTCTAAAGCTACGTTCGCAGTAGCCGTTTGCTCCCATTTTCTGTTATAATAATATCCATTTGGACGGGAAATCGGAGTGAAGGAATTTCCAAATTGATATTGAGCAGTATTAGAACCTAAATTATAATAAGAGATATAGTCATAATAACCAATTCCGTCTTGTTGTCCTGTTACACCATAACTAGCTCTTAATTTTAAATCAGAAACTACAGTAGAGTTTTTCAAGAAATTTTCTTCTGATAATTTCCAAGCGATTGCTGCTGATGGGAATACAGCATATCTGTTATCTGGATTAAACTTAGAAGATCCATCCTGACGAACCGAAGCTGTTAAAATATATTTATTAAGAATATTCAAATTCACTCTTCCTAAATAAGAAGACAAGCGATATTCAGGAATATCATATTCAAAATTTGGAGAATTTACAACAGTTTTATTAAAAGTTAAATCACTAAAATTATAGTTTGTGGTCTTATAAGCTTGGTATTCATAACCAGCAACCAATTCTAATCTTGAACTTATCGCCTTAATGTCTGTAGCATAGTTTAAATAAGTATTTACATAACTATTGTTTCTTGTTTGACGATATTGGTTATTGATACCACCGTGAAATCTATTTGCAGGATCTTTGAAACGCATGTAAGAAGAAGCAGCACTATCATTGATTACATCCGTTCCCTTGCCTTCTGCATTATCCAAACCAGTATTCACAATAACATGTAAATCAGGCAAGAAGTGTACTTTATAATCAAATAATGCACTTGCAATTTGTCTTGTTACTTCGCTATTGTTTTGTCTTTGTTCTAATAATCCTAATGGATTTTTAGGAGATAATGATTTTAATCCATTAGTAGATTTTGGATCTAACCATTCCCACCATCCTCCAAAACGCATACTTGGACTTTCAACAGGTTTGGTTGGATCAAAAGAAGTAGCTGCGCCAATTGCACCTTGATCGGCAAAACGACTTTGGCTACTAGATAATTTTAAATTTACATTAACGCTTAAGTGATTGTCAAAGAATGTTGGGCTCAAATTCAATCCCACAGTTGTTCTCTTTAATTGATCTGTTTTTAACACCCCTTTTTGATTCAAATCACCTAATGATAAACGATATGGTACATTTTCAGTAACACCAGAAATACTAACATTATTTTCGGTAGTTATTGCAGTTTGATAAATTTGATCTTGCCAATCTGTATTTGCATTACCTAGTAAAGCTTTTAAAGTTGAAGATCCTTTTTCATTTACAATTTTTCTAATTTCATCTGCATTTAACACTGCAGCTTTTTTAGTCACATTTCCAACACTTAATTGAGATGTGAAATCTAATTTCATTGCACCTTTCTTACCTTTCTTAGTCGTAATTAAAATTACACCGTTAGATGCTCTAGCACCATAAATGGCAGCAGCAGATGCATCTTTTAAAACTGAGAAAGATTCAATATCGTTAGGGTTAATCAAAGCCAAAGCATTTGCTTGACCTGAAATTCCACCACCATCAATTGGCATACCATCAATAACAATTAAAGGATCATTACTTGCATTTAATGAAGCACCACCTCTAATACGAATAGTACTTCCAGAACCTGGAGCACCATTGTTACTAATGATAGACACACCGGCAACTTTACCTGCAATTAATTGTTCAGGAGTTGTGATTGCGCCTGTATTAAAGTCTTTTGAAGTTACTGTTGATACAGAACCAGTTAAATCTTTTTTTCTAACTGAACCATAACCAATCACTACCACGTCACTTAATTGATCTGTGGATTGTGATAAAGCAATGCTGACGTTGTTTTTTCCAGCAATTTGAACTTCTTGAGTTGCATAGTTTAATAATGTAACAACCAATGTAGTTTGATTAGAACCCACATTGATACTAAATGTTCCATCAGCAGCAGTTGTAGTTCCTTTGTTAGTTCCCTTAACAGTAACTGAGGCAGCTACCAAAGGCGAGCCGTCTTTTGAGTCAGTTACTTTACCTGCAACTGTTCGTTCTTGTGCAGATACTGAAATACCAATGATGGCAAACAGTGTAACCACAAGTGTTTTTTTAATGTTCATAGATTTACAATTTCAAGTTAAATAATTGTTAGTTTTTGTTTATTTGTTAGTTTGTTGTTAAAAATTTTAGAATTTTTTGTTTTTGATTGAGTTGTATAGTAAGCAAATATACACCTGGTATACTAAATATAGTATTTTTATATATAAAGAATTTTTGGAAGCCCTTTTGCTGATAGCCAGTATAAATTATCCCCAAATCCTGCCCCTGAGCCGAATAGGCACGAATAGTTACTTTGCCACTTTCTGGTAGGTTGTATTCTAATACTGAATTGGTTTTCAATGGGTTAGGATAAAAATTGGTTTTCATATCCAATACAGGGATATTCAGATCCAGTAAATTGGTAATGACCTGTGTAGAGATGTTTTTGTTCGCATAGACCAAATACTCCCCTGGTTGTAAGGTCACCGAGGCGCTACCATTAAGGACACCTATGAATTTATTGGAGTATACACTGTACCAAAGACCATCAGAAGGGAAGTTTACTGTAGCTGTTTGAGGGCTTAAATCAAAATTTCCAATAAGTACTAGCTTTATTGAATCGCCATTAAGTTGTACCGATTTAAATAAACCAGAAGTATTTAATGTATATCTATTTGATATAAAGTCATTTGCATAGGATGGGTTTGATCTTAGCTTTAAGAATTTTGCATATGCATCAAATAATCCTTTTCTATTTGTATTGTTATAAAAATCCCATCGAATAGGTTTGTCGGACAATCTACAATCATTAGAAATCGTTAAATTGGTACATGTATTAATTGAGTAGTTGTACCCTAACTCACCAAATTGCCACATTAATTTAGGACCTGGTACTAATGCCCAAAAAGCAGCAGCCATTTCGGTTCGTTTTAATGCTGTAGCCGTGTCTCTTGTATTATGTGCGCCATTTGTATTTCCGAAATTAATATTTTTATACATGATCCTTTCTTCATCATGACTTTCCATATAAGTCACTAAGTTCTGCCTGGTCCAACCTCTTCCATTAGCAAAGGCCCCATTCAAAGAAGCGTCCGAGCTAAAACCCATAGTAGATTGATTAAAATTATGATTGGCATTACCCCAAAGCAACATACCATAATTAGCCAACTCTGTTTCTTCGGCATTGTCTGCAAAATGCTCAAGTATACAATAACTATTTAAAGAAGTTTTTTGCATAGTGTCATAAATGCTTTTCCAAATAGCAATTCGTGTTGCATCATAGTTACCCCAAGCTCCCACATTGGAAGGATTATTTTTTTGTGTAAACCCTTTTGATAAATCCCACCTAAATCCGTCAATTTTATAATTGTTTAACCAATGTTTTACTACCCTTGAAACCAATAATTTAGTCGCTTGTGATTCATGATTCATATCATTACCCACATTAAAAGGATGTGTAGCCGCAACATTTAGCCATGGATTATTGGCTGCTGGTGCATTATTTGTTCCATCCCAATACATTTGGGCCAAAGGAGATGAACCAAATACATGATTCATTACAATATCTAACACCACAGCTATTCCTTTGGCATGTGCTGAATCTATAAATTCTTTAAATGCCATCTCGGTTCCATAATATTTATCTAACGCGAAAGTGAAATTTGTGTTGTAACCCCAACTATTATTGCCTTCAAATTCTGCAACAGGCATTAATTCAATCGTGTTTATGCCCAACCTTTTAAAATAATCCAAACTGTCACGAAGCTCATTAAAATTTTGATTTTTTACAAAGTCTCTAATGAGCACTTCATAAATAATTAAATTACTTTTATTTGGTCGTACAAAATTATTATTCTTCCAGTTGTATTTTGGTTTCGCTGTTTGCAACACACTTACAATGCCTGTAGTTTTACCAACTGGGTATGCTTTTAAATTTGGATAGGTTGTTACTGGAATAAATTTATCGTTATTTGGATCTAATACTTTTTCTGCATTATAGTCTGCCACTTTTAAATTACCATCGATCAAATATTGATACGCATATTCTACTCCAGGTGTTAACCCATTTAATTGAATCCAAAAACGCGTGCTGTCTTTTGTCATTTTCATTGCATTGGATAATGCAACCGACCAATTATTAAAATCGCCCACTACATTAATACTTTTTTTATAGGGCGCATATAAAACCAAAATAACCGAAGTATCTCCAGGCAAATAATTAACGCCATCAACAGCACCCAATGGCAGGTCCTCTAATACTTGATTGTCATTCACGTAAAACTCAGCCGTATCAGTATCTGTAAAGGAATTACTAGTTCCATTTAAAAAAATCTTTTGCGTACCTACTTTATTGATTACTTTATATGCACTTATCGTATTTGTATTACTTACAGTAGATAAAACTGTGTCATTATAAAATATTTTTAAATTAGTGTTTTGATTTGATTTACCATTGATAAAAATAGTATCACCTATTTTTTTAGAAAGGGGTTCTACTTTTTTTAAATAAGTGGGCTGAAATAAAGGTGTGTCAATTTTAACATGTAAATTATTGTCATAAACATCTAAATACATATCCGAACCATCTGCATTTCTTAAAACATTATTACCCGTAGCATCTCTAAACAAAATTGCAATTTTTACAATTTTCTCACTTGCATCTGTAATGCCAAAAAATGATCTAAGATTCGTATTAATAGTATATGACCACTTATTGTTTCCAAGCGCAACACATTTAATCTTTGCATCGGAAGTGCCCCAAGTGGAAGCAACATATTTCCAATCTGCACCGCTGGTACTAAGGGAGGTAATTACGCCTATATGAACAAAAATATCACTGGTATTTCCAATTAATCTTTTATTTCCAAAAGACGCATCGGCAATAATTGTCGTAGAGGCACTTGTTTCAGTTAAAAAACTAGGCGAGCTAACTAATAGCTGTGCATTAGTTTGTAAAGTCAATACAATTGATAAAAATAAAAAAATCTTCTTCATTGAAAACCCAAAATGTAATCGGGGAAGTTTTGTAAGATCCTAAAATACTAAAAAAAGCTTATAAACTTAACTATAATATTTTATGATGATTATTGATTGTTTTTTGTTTAATAGCTGATGGTAAAAATTTCAACTTATTTTAAAAAAGGGTCTAATGCAATGGTTGGTTTACCAGTATTATCAAATGCACCTAAGCTATATCCTTGCCAATTATTATAAGATTCTGGTTCCCAATAAAAGACCCCTAATCCATTGTTTCCTTTTACCGATTTCACTTTAGTTATTAAATCCTGAATAAATGAATTTGCTTCGCTAGCATTGTCCCAAGGCATGCCAATTTCTACAACCATTACAGGTGTATTATACCTATCAACCATATCATTCATGTTTTGCATACATAAATCATTGGCATTCTGCCAGCCACCATTCGTAAAGCTTGGATACAAAGACATACCAATCATATCCCATTTAGCACCATTGTTTTTTAAACCATCAAAGATCCATCTAAACAAGCTGTTATTATAACCATTGGAAACGTGCACCATTACCTTTGCATTTGGAAAAATACTTTTAGAAGCATCATACCCCGCGGCAATAAGTTGTGCAAAATTTTGCATATTCAAACTAGCTTTACCATCAGGCCATAAGAGTCCATTATCAACTTCATTGCCAATTTGTACCCAGGTTGGATGAATACCTGCGTTCTTTAATTGGGTTAATACAAATAGGGTGTGATTTTTTAAAGAATCCTTTAAAACTGGAAAGGAAGCCAAAGACCATGCTGCTGGCTTTGTTTGCTTACCAGGGTCTGCCCAATTATCACTATAATGAAAATCAATCAATAGTTTTAAACCTAAATTTTTTGCTCTTATACATTTCGCAATTACATCCTCAATTCCATTCCACTTATTTGTTGGATTTACCCATACACGAATACGAATCGAATTCATGCCAATCTCTTTCATCAAAGCAAAGCATTCTGTTTGAATACCATTTTTATTATAAAATTTAATGCCTTTGGATTCCATTTCGGTTACCCAACTAATATCTGCACCTTTAAAAAAATTGGTGTCTTTAGCAATTGGGGTGATAGGCTTTTCTGTATCAATAATAGGCGCTTCCATACTGGGTTTGCACGCTAAAAGTATTATAATAAATACACCACATAGATATCTAATAGGTCCTATATTGAAATTCATACTATTAATTTAGCATTTAAAGTTACTATTTATTTAGCTTTGATCACCGATGATTAAGTCATAAATTTTATAATATGAAAAGTATTCTATTTAGTATTCTATTTCTAATGTGCTCACAAGTTTCAAATGCACAAGCGTTACCTAAGGTAAAAAATGGGAGTATAGTACGTATTGAAAATTTGATTTCAAAATATGTACCTAAAAGAAATATAGATGTTTGGTTGCCATTGGGATATAATAAAAAGAAAAAATATGCCGTATTATATATGCACGATGGTCAAATGTTATTTGACCCTTCAACCACTTGGAATAAAAAAAGTTGGTTGATGGATTCTTCGATTACGAAATTAATTAAAGAAGATAAAATAAGTGAAGTGATTGTTGTTGGTATTTGGAATGGCGGGGAAAGAAGGCATTCAGAATATTTTCCTCAAAAGCCTTTTGAAATGTTAAACATGGATCAAAAAGCGAGTATAAAAGAGGCAGTAAGAAAAAATAATGCATCTGTATTTAATAATTATGAAATTAATTCCAATAATTATTTAAAATTTATAGTAGAAGAACTAAAGCCATATATTGATAAAAATTTTTCAACTAAAACGAATTCCGATAATACTTTTATAGCTGGAAGTAGTATGGGTGGCTTAATTTCTATGTATGCAATTTGTGAATATCCGAATGTCTTTGGTGGAGCTATTTGTATGTCTACACATTGGCCTGGGATTTTTGAAATGGAAAACAATCCAATACCAGGAGCATTTATACAATACTTAAATTCAAACTTACCGAATGCTCAAAATCATAAAATATACTTTGATTGTGGTGATCAAACCTTAGACGCGCTTTATCCACCATTACAAAATAAAGTTGATGATGTGATGCGTAAAAAAGGATATTCTCAAAAAAGCTGGATGACAAAATATTATACCAATCAAGATCATAGCGAAGATGCCTGGAGTGGAAGGATACAGATCCCTTTGCAATTTATGTTAGAAAATAAATAGCGTCTAAAAACTTAATTGATTAGACATACGCTTAAGTTCAATCTCTGCAATTTTTGCACTGAACAGTAAGCTTGTTAATCTAAAGCCAGCGGTTTCAAAACTTTGTTGTGCTTGTTTTACATCCACAATTGTAGCTTCTCCTAATTTAAATCGCTCCATCACCAAGGCTAATAAAGCATCAGACATTTTATAGTTTTCGATTTCAATAGGTGTTTGCTTTAAACTATTTTGATAGTTCTGATAAGTTTTAAATAATTCTGTTGATAGATTTTGCGCAGTATTGTCATACTGTATTTTTGCACTGACTGTATTGATTTGTGCATTTTTATAAGCGCGCTTACTTGCAGTACCGGCATAAATTGGAATACTCAAATTGAATCCTAAGAATGGACCATAGCTTTCATTTAACAAGATGAAACCTGCTGCTGATTTATTGCTATTGTAATTGAATCCAGTGTTTGCTCTTAATGTTGGATACATCAATGCTTTAGTTTCTTTTTCTAAAAACTGATTTACATTGATCAACTGCTGTGCAGATTGTAATAAAGGATGCGCTTTCATTTTAGATTCTACATCAGACAAGATCATTTTTTGATCTACCTGAATACTATCTGTAAATATATAATTTGAATTTGCAGGCACCACCATGCTGTTATATAAGTCCGCTTTTACTTGATCTAATACTAGTAATTGGTTTTGTTTGGCTTGTAGTAAAGCATTTAAATCTAAACTTGATTGTAATAAATCTGCCTGATTCGCAACGCCTATCTCTTGTCTTGTTTTTACAATAGCCACTCTTTGTTCAGAAGCTTCAATAGATTTTTCAATTGTTTTTAAAAAAGCGACCTGTCTTATGACATTATAATACTGTTGCATCACTGTTGAACTCGTGTTGAGCATTTGAACTTGCAATGCAGCTTCTGTTTGTTTTTGGATACTTTCCAAACGATCTTTTGTGGCTGCAATTCTATAGCCATTGAATAAGATCATAGTTGCAGCTAATCCTCCGTTTAAAGTAGACCCATCCACACCATTTCTTGTCGTATTCCTAGCTGGATCAGGAAATGTTTGATTGATGGTAGTGAGTGAATTGTTGTTGGTGCCTGTAGCAGTAACCGTAGGTAGCCCACCTGCAACACCATAATTATTATTATTTTGGGCAATCGAAAGATTATTTTCAATTAATTTAATATCATAGCTATTTTGAATAGCAATGGTGACTGCTTCTTTTAAACTTAAATTATTTTGTGCATTTATTTCTTGTGAAAAAAGAAGCACTAATAAAAAGGAAATAAAACTAATTTTTTGCATACTATAAATTTAATCCAGCGAATGTAAAAAAACCGATTTAGCTATGTTTTTTACATCAGCGGTGAATCGACAATGGCTTAAATACTATTTTACGAGAGTTCCTACCGATTCGCCTTGCACGATCTTTAGTAAATTACCTTCTTGATTCATGTCGAACACAATGATTGGTAATTTGTTCTCCATACACAATGTGAAAGCTGTCATATCCATTACTTTCAAATTCTTAGAGATACAATCTTGGAAACTGATGGTTTCGAATTTTTTTGCGTTTGGATTTTTCTCAGGATCTGCATCATACACGCCATCTACTCTTGTGCCTTTTAAGATCACATCCGCCTTCATTTCGATCGCTCTTAATGAACCAGCTGTGTCGGTTGTGAAATATGGATTACCTGTACCTGCTCCAAATATGACAACACGTCCTTTTTCCAAATGTCTTAATGCTTTTCTTCTGATATATGGTTCTGCCACTTGTTCCATATTGATTGCAGATTGTAATCTTGTATAGACACCTATTTTTTCTAACATGGCTTGTATTGCCATTGCGTTAATTACTGTTGCCAACATGCCCATATAATCACCATGCGCTCTTTCAATACCACTATCTGCCTCATTCATTCCTCTGTAAATATTACCACCGCCAATCACAATCGCTACCTCAATACCTAAGTCCACCAATTGCTTGATTTCATTCGCGTATTGTTCGATAATTTTTGGGTTAAATGGATCGCCATTTCTTTCATTTCCCAATAAGGCTTCGCCCGATAACTTTAACAAGACACGTTTGTACTTTGGCTCCATAGTAGTTGAGATTTATACTTGCAAGATAAGAATTTTGGGGCAACAAAAAAGGGTCCCCCAATGTATCGGGGGACCCTTTTATACTATTATACTAGTTAATTACTACTTAGGTATTTGAACCATTTGGATTTTTTGCATGAAGCACAGTTCACTTGCACTACAAAGCCCCCATAAATGGGGGCTTTGATAAATCTATAGACTTAAAGAATAAAAAAATAAATTCTTTAATTTTTTTATTCTTACCCTAAAGCAACACGCTTGAATTCAGTTACTTTAATATCAGCACCTACGCTCTTAACGTGGTCACCCACTGTTTTAGAACCGTCTTTAACAAAAGACTGTGCTAATAAAGTTTGCTCCTTAAAGAATGCTGCAATCTTACCTTCGGCAATTTTTGCAATCATTTCTTCTGGCTTACCTGCCATCTTTGGATCTTCTTTCATTGTATCAATGATGATCGCTCTTTCACGAGCAACTGTTTCAGCAGGAACTGATTCTGGATCTACCGCTACTGGGTTCATCGCAGCAATTTGCATTGCTAAGTCTTTGCCCAATTCAGCAGCTTCTGAAGTCAATCCAACTAATACACCCATTCTGTAAGAACCGTGAATATAAGAAGCCACATAAGGCGCATCTACTCTTTCTAATTTAGCAGCAATTTTTTCACCGATAGATGCTAATTTATCATTGATCATGTCGGCAACTGTTGTACCATTGATGCTTACTGCATTTAATTCGTCAACTGTTTTTACATTGTTTGCAACCGCAGCGTCAGCAATGGTTTGCGCGAATGCTACGAACTCTGCATTCTTAGAAACGAAATCTGTTTCACAA
>JACCDI010080256.1_pt1 | contig 24867 bp, 24 predicted proteins | sample 7442791 | NCBI WGS metagenome assembly JACCDI01 (sample SAMN15323434, study PRJNA562643) | freshwater metagenome | isolation source: river surface water | place: USA:Blue River Watershed | collected 2017-08-15
GTTTGATCTTTGAGTTCAAAAATAAGATTGCCCCAGCGGTTCAGGATTTGAATATCGTAGCTTTTAAAAGACGGATAAGGAAGCGTTACAATGTCATTGATGCCATCGCCATTAGGCGTAAACACATTCGGAACCCAGATATCGGGGTCTGAAACAAAGATGGTGATCAGTGCGGTATCGATACAGCCCAGGTTATCAGTGATCACAAGCCCAATTTCTTGTGGCCCACCTTGAGAGAAAGCGATGCTTTGCGCAGTACTTTGAAAAAACAAGTTGCTGCTGTCTGGGAAAATCCAAGTCCAGGTAGCGATCGGATTTAGGCTGGTGCTGGCGTCGCTCAAATTGACTACTTGGTTGATATTCGCATAAACGGGCGTGGCACTAATTTGGGCATTCATACCGCTCACGCTCGCTGTAAGTGGCTCGAGCAAATAAAGAATTTGGCAGCCTGCTGTATCGTAAACCGTAACGCTAGGGTTGTAGGTGCCCGTGTTGGGATAAAAATAAGGGAAAGTCAAGCTGTCTGCTACCCAAATACCATTGCCTAAATTCCAACTTACAGAATCTATGTCAGAGGGATTCAAGATGGTGAAAAGCGCACCTTGCGCACAAATGGTGTTGTCTTGAATCCAGGTTGGGGTGCCGAGTGGCCCACCGATAGACACATAATTATTGATGGTAGTGTCGTCGGTGCAACCGTATTCGTCTGTGACGGTTAGAAGCAAATTGAAAGACCCACTGGTCACTAGGGTATTGTCTGGATTTTGCAATATGGAGGAATTGCCATTGCCGAAGGCCCAATTCCAGTTGCTGATGCTGCCAATGCTCGTAGATTGGTCTGTGAAGTCGCAGAAAAGTGGCGGACAACTGTAAGTGCCGTTGGCATTAATAGCTGCACCAGAAAACGTGAAAGTTGGCGAGGCCAGGGGTGTGGAAATATAAATTGTTTGGGTGGTGGTATCGGTGCAGCCGTTCCCATCTGTCACCACCAAAGTAAGCGGATAAGTTGTAAACAGACCGTTGCCATTTGCAGGTAAATCCAAAACGCACAGGCTATCATTAGAAAGTGAATTTCCAGCGATGGACCAAGCATAAGTGAGGGTGTCTTCGCCAGTGCTTAAGCTGGCAATAAGGCTGCTATCCAAAGCGCAAATAATGGTATCTGATGCAATGATTGCCGTTGGTTTGGTGAGCGTAATCTGAACTGATACGGGGTTAGAGACACAGCCATTAATATCTGTGGCGGTAATAGTTGCCGTATACACGCCATTGCCGACAAAAGTATGGTTGATGGCTTGGTTGACGTTTGTTGTAGTGACGCTTGTATTGTTGTCTGAAAAAGTGGTATTGAAAGTGGCGAGAGGCAAGCCGTTGGTAATGCTGTAGCTCGTATTGCTAAAACTCACAGGCAAAGGCGAGCAACCGGCATAGGTTGGTGCCAAGAGCCCCGCTACAGGTTTGTTGGCTACAAATATGGTTTGCGTAGCGGTGGAGGAACAGCCTGCCGAATTGAAAACCAAAAGGCTAATGTTGTAGGAGCCACTCGCCGGATAAACGTAGTTGACGTTCGCACCATTATTGATCTGCTGTCCGTTGCCAAAAGTGTAAATCCAGCTATTGACCGGATGCGCCGACCAAGTAGTGCTTTGATTGAACAAACCAATGGCATCTCCTTTACAAATGGTGTCGTCGGGTAAGAGAAAAGCGGATTGTAATTGCGAAATCGTGACGGCAAGGGTGATGCTATCCGAGCACCCTGTAGTATAGTTATGGACAACTTGTTCAATTTGATAGGTGCCGTAAGTTGCAAACGCATGACTGGTGTTGCCGCCATTGGGGAGGTCGAGCTGCGCGTTGTTGAAATTGGTATTGGGCGAGTTGTCGTTCCATTCGTAGTGCAGGGCTACGCTGTCTTCTAGTTCGCCTTCGATGGCGGTGTTTTGAAATTGAAAAGTAACCGGCAAACTCGTTGGGTTGCAAACCAAATAGGTATTGGGATTGAATTGTGCAATTGGGGCAAGCACATACAAGACAGAATCTTTTTCGAGCGTATCGATACAGCCTCTGAAATTGACATAAAGCGTAACATCTACCCAGCCGGTGTCTTGCGAAAACTGAAACGTTGGGTCGTCCTGAGAGCTAATGCCTTGTGAAAAATCCCAGAGATAGGAGATTTCTGTGCTGTCATAAGGCACAGAGATGTAAAATTCAGATTCAAATTCGACATCGGTATTGGCACAGGTGATATTTGGGTCCCAACTGAAGTCGATGGAGTCTATTGAGCCAACAGTGACGTATGGCGTCTTGATGATCGTGTCGGTGCAGCCAGAAGCTGTGGTAATGATCAATGAAACATCATACAACCCAACGCCATAAGTCTGCGGCGGCGGTACCTGCCCACTAAAGGTTTGTCCGTTTCCGAAGTTCCATTGCCAAGATACAATAGGATTACTAGGCGTATAGGATGTGTCGATGAATTGCACTGTGAAAGGCGCACAAGCGCCAGTATCTGCGGCGTAAAAACCAGCCAGAACAGGCGTGATTTCGATATAGTCTTGGATTGTTTTGGTACCTGAACAACCTGCACTCGAGGTAAAGGTAAGACTGACATCGTATAAACCGCTTGCCTGATATAAGTGAGCCGGCGGGTTGGTGCCGGTATACGTTTGTCCGTCGCCAAAATCCCAGACATAGGTGCCGGAGAGGTTGGTGGTATTGAAAAATTGAATGCTACCTGGAGCACAATTGGCAGTGGGGTTGGCGTAAAAGTTAGGAATGGTGTTGGCTTGCACCACAATCTGTTGGGTGGTGCTTCCCGAACAGCCCGAGTTGGTGTTTTGTGCCGTGAGGTTCACGGTGTAGGTGCCAGGTGAGTTGTAAGTAACCGTGGGGTTTTCGGCGTTGCTCTGGCCCGCACTGCCAAAATTCCAGCTCCAGGCGTTTGCACCAGCAGTTGAATTGTCTTGAAAAGCAATAGGTTGGCCCACGCAGCCAACAGCCGGGGCAGTAATACCTGCCTGAAAGTTGGATACAACGATGGCTTGTGTGAGCGAATTGACACAACCTGTGTTGTTGTTGGTAACGGTCAAGACAACCTGAAAAGTTCCTTGGCTGTTGTAGGTAATGCTCGGCGGGGTATATTGGCTGGAGGTTTGTGAATTTCCGAAATTCCAAGCCTGCGAAAAATTGGCACCTTGTGACGACGAATTGCTGAAACTCAAGGTAAGTGGAACCGTACAGCCCAAGCCGTTGGCGCTAAAATTGACATTTGGCAGCGGATTTACGGTAATGTAAGCCGGTTTGATTTCTGCATCAGCAACACCATTTGCATTGGTGGCTACCAGTGTAATCGTAAAGGTGCCAGCAGTGCTAAAAGCATGGGTGGCATTGGTAGTGGTAGCGGCGTTGCCATCGCCGAAATCCCATTGATAAGTACTGAGGGCAGGGCCGCCATTGGCACTAGAAGTATTGGTGAAATTGACATTTTGACCTACGCAAACCACAAGCGGAGTGGCCGTAAAATTGGCAACCGGGCTTTGGGCGTATAAAAAGGATGCTAAACAGCTTAGGCTGAACAGCAAGAGGCGTAGGTAGGTCATTGTGTGTCTTTAACGTCTAAACAACGTTAAAAGTTGCTTTTACGGGTTGACGCTGCGCAAATTTTCAGGAAACTTAGCTTCCATGGCTGGGAAGTATACGTGACCTAAAATCAGCGGATTGAACACGAAATATTGGCAGCGCACCAACTCGCCATCGGGGAGCAGACACCAAAAGCTGTTCATGTCCATGTTGACCAATTCGCCAAACTCGTTGCGCTGCTCTTCTTTGCTTTTGATGCGGAACATTTTCAAGGCAATTTTTTCGTGTTTGGTCTTCACCTCTAAATAGCAAAAAGAAGGGCTTTTCTTAACGCTGTCCACTTGCTTGTCTGATAGCGTGAAGTTTTTTTGTTCAAAGTGAATTTTCTGAAATCCTTGTAAATAACGAAAAACGTTGGTGGTGTCTAGGCTTTGGAGTGCTTTGCCATTTTGTGTCACGCTAAAGCGTCGGCCTTTGTTGAGGAGCTCAAAATTGCGATAAGGTTCGCCGCGGAATTTTGCTTTGACGCTCAAAATATCTTCCATCTGCAAGGCCATGATTTCTGTACAGGCCCATTGGCGCGGGTCGGCAAAAAAGCGCGGGTCAATGAGGCCGTTCATGCCTGAGATTTTCATCATGACTGGGCTGGTGCTTTTGCCGTTTTCTGCGGTCTCGAGCAACATGATTTGACCGTAGTGGTCGGGGGTAGCGGGGCCGAGGTACCATGTTTTGGTCCATTCGCCGTCCTGAAAAATCTCTACTTTGATGTGCGACGCAGACATGAGTTCCGTAAAACGTTTTTCAGATTTTTGCGGAAGGTAACCTTTGAATTCGATTTTATTCAAGGCTTCTAAAATCAGCGACACATTGGTTTTAGACACGCAGCCTCCTTTGGCATCTGTCCAGGTGTTGTCGTTTTTGACCAACGTAAATTGCTGACCAAATGCATCGGTAATGACCAACTTAGATAGGGTTGTGGTGTCTTCAATTTTGAAGTTAAATGCGCGGGCATCGGAGGCATTTTGGCCACCTTTTAAATCGAGAGCCCACCAAGTGAGCCCACCCAAGAGCACAGCAAATAAAACGAGTACGAGGCCTTTTTTCTTCATGGAAAGTTAAGTTAACGAGTGTAGCGTCTTTGGCGGATCCAGTTCATGATGAATGCGAGCGCCAAAATGAGCAGCAAAGGCAGCATCATGTTCATGCTTTTGTAAAAAAGCGATGAGGACTTGATTTTCTCTTTGTCGATTTCTTTGATATCGATTTGGCGGCTGCGGATGTCTAGAACGGAGTTGTCGCCCATCATGTAATCGACCATGTTTTGGAAGAGTTCTTGGTTGCCAAAAATAATAGGGATGCGTCTTTGCGCTAATTCTGCATCCACTTTTAGTTCGTTGATGGCAATTGGGCGATACAAGTAGCTATTGATTTTTTGCGGATCGAGAATGGAGTCGTAGCTATTGCGGATGAAAGAGCCGTTGCCGACCACCAAGATTTTGGTTTCTTTTTGACTTTCTTCGAGGTAGTTGGCGTCTTTGCTATTGGCGAATTCGGCAACGATGCGGTTTTTGAAGTGAGACTGATAGAAGCCCTCTGACAAGCCCGCCACACAAAGTTTGTTGATCTCATCTTCGGGGTTGTCTACCAATTTAGGGTTTTTGCCATAATTGAGCGGCAAAGCCAAATTGACCAAAGGTTGTAGCCCGCTGGGAATGGCGTTGCTCGAGCTCGTGAGGATGGGCGTGAGCTGCGCTTTGGGTAGTTGTACAAATTCAATTTCGTTGGCGTATTTCAAAGAAATTGGATCTACGTTGCGCGTCATGGGATGCAAACTCGGGGTAGCGAGCATGTGGTAAAACCATGGTAAAAAGGCAGTCTCGGCAAACGGTACAATTTTGGGCGCGCAATTCGCGTCTAACACATAATTCTCTTTGATTTTGATGCCGTAGTCAAAGAGCAAGCGGTCGAGCAGGAGGTTCTTGCGCGTGGTGTGCGTCATGCCGGTGGCATTGAGGGTGTCTTCGTTGAGGGCAAGTGTATTCATAAAACACAATAGCTTTCCGCCGCGCAACACGAATTGATCGATGAGATAGAGGTCTTTTTGCGAAAAAGGTGTTTGTGGATCGGCAATAATGAGGCCATCTACATCTTTGAGTGCGGCTATGCTATCGTTGAGCGCCACATCTTTGATTTGATAGTAGGGAGAGATGAGCGCGCGTGCCCGCATGGTTTCTGCTGGGTTGAGTTCGCCGTGTCCTTGCAAAAAGGCGATGGTTGGTTTACTGGTTTGAGTAAGCCTGCGCATCGCAGAGAGCAAATTGTATTCGAGGTTGTTGAGCGCATTTTCAATCATTTCGCTCATTTGCTCTAGTGCATAGGGGCGGCCAGGCTGCGTTCCTGGCAAAAATTGAACGACGCCTTCTTTGGTGATGCCATTGACGCTATAAGAAAGCAAAGCACCTGGGAACAACAACATTTGGCTTTGGGTGCCGTCTTTAAGGTAGTTGATTTCAAGTGGTAAAATACCTTTACCGCGGTCGTAGAGTTGGGCACGCAGGGCATTGATTTCATCTTCTGTACCTACATTGGGGTCGGTGAACAAGAATTCGATGCGGGTGCCGGCTATGCGCTTGAAGTCTTTGAGTTTGTCTTTGAGTGCGTTCTGAAAGTTCTTGAGTTCAGAAGGCATGTTGCCATCTAAGTAAATTTGGATGCTGATGCGGTTCTCAAAATTCTTTTTGTCTGAGAGGTACGTGACGGTGCTGTTGGCCAACGAATAGCGTTGGTCTTTGGTCATGTCTAGTTTGAAATAAAGCATGGAGCCAATAAAGTTCAGCAAGACCAACACGGCGGCAAGTAAGCCGAGAACCGTCCAGTTGTAAAGTCCTTTAGTGAAGTTGAGTTTCATGCGTTATTTTTTGAGCGATTTAAGAACGGTAAGCGATGCCACCAAGAACAAGGCATTTAAGCTAACGAAGTAAAGTAAGTCACTGGTGTCAATGACACCTTTTTTAATGGCTTCGTAATGAAAGGCAATACCGATATACTTGATGAGGTAATCTAAGCCCCCAATTTGACTGAAGTTGCCCAATAACTCAAAACCATCGTAAAATACCCAGCATAAGAACATGGCTAGTATAAACGCAACAATTTGGCTGTGCGTGAGTGCCGAAGCAAACATACCGATAGAAACAAATGCAGCGCCGAGGAGCAAAAGGCCTATGTACGAGGTAAAAGTGGCGCCGAGATCGATGTTGCCGGCTGGTTTACCCAGAAAATACATACTAACCAAATAAACGAGTGTTGGCAGTATAGCGACAAAAACCAAGGCCACACCGGCAAGGTATTTGGCAAAAATCAGTTGGAAGTCAGAGATAGGGCGGGTGAGGAGCAGTTCGATGGTTCCCGTTCGGCGTTCTTCTGCAATGGAACGCATTGTGATGGCCGGAATCAGGATCAAAAAGATCACTGGAGACATATTGAAAAAGGGGATGAGGTCTGCGGTAGAGCCTTCGAGTAAATTGGTGTTGTAGGAGAGTATCCAGTGGAAGAGTCCGGAGGCAATCAAGTAAATGAGGATAAAAACGTATCCGATGATTGAACTCAGGAAGCTCGAAATTTCTTTTAAGAATAGGGCGCGCATAGTAAAAGTTGAGTTGTCAAAATTAACAAATATCTATAAACGAAAATTCCCGCCTTGTGGGGCGGGAATTTTAGATACACTCAATCTTTATTATGCTTGTTTCACATTCACAGCGTTCAAGCCTTTACGACCTTCTTGCAATTCGAATTCAACTTCGTCATTTTCTTTGATTTTGTCTACCAAACCGGTAACATGAACAAAATACTCTTTGTTCGTGTCTTCTTCAACAATAAATCCAAAACCCTTGGTTTCGTTGAAAAATTTTACATGTCCTTTACTCATTCTAATAATATTAATTTCGGTAAAGGTAGTGACCTATTTGAGTTTTCCACTATTTTTCTCAAATAAATGCGCTAAAATGTTGATTTAAGCTCCAGGCTTCGGCTTTTTGATCAAACCAAACCTTGATTTGAGGCCAAATAGCAGCAAAGAGAGCGGAGTCTCGGTAGTTGTTTAAATCTTGCTCGGAATCCCAGATAGAATACGTGAAAACAAGGCAGGGATCTGTTTGATCTTGCAATAATTGCATGCCTCTGCAGCCAGGAAACTGTGCAACTTGCCATTTAACTGTCTCAAAATGGGCTAAAAATTGATCGAGGTGTGCTGCATCAAAATGTAATTTTACAACTCTGGTGAGCATCAGAACAAGGATTGGATGTTTTCTTTGGAACCTTGTGGCGTGAATTCGATGTGTACCGGATCGCCAACGCGCATGCCAAATAATTTACTCGCACCACCAAAGCCATCGTTGGCACCTCTATTGATGGCAATTTCTAAACGGTCAGCACTATTGAATAAAGCGACGCGCTCCCCTTGTGATACGGCGTTGTAGGTAGCAGAAATCTCATCAATGAAATATTCTTTTTTCTGGTACTTAATGATAAATGGCACATCTTGGCCAAAGCGCTCAAAATCAGTTTTGGTGATGTTGGTGACTAGGTTGCCAAAACTATCGATGTGTATGACCACGCCGCGAATGAGGAGTGGGTCAATAATAGGTTTTTGGTCAAAGGCCCTGCGGTAACCTTTTGCAGCAGTGGCAAAGCTGGAAATTGCTTCTTTGTTGGCAATGCGCTGCGCGAGGTCAATAAAACAATTTTTGGTGGTGAAGCGCCAGGCTTCGGGCTGATTTTGAATGGCGGTATAATGGTAAAATTCGTCTGGAAAATCTTCTTCGAGAAAGCTGCCAAAGAAACCGTTGTCGTTACAAATAAAATATTGTCCTTTGTATTTTAAGATACCAGGATAGCGCTCCTTTTGTGCCTCAAACAAAGGCTCGCTGTCGACGCCAATAATATGAATGGTGCCTTCGGCAAATTCTTGATAGCAGCAGCGCAACTGAAAAGCAGCCTCACTGATGTTAAAAGGCTTAATGCCATGACTGATATCGATTACATGCGCGGCAGGGAACGCTTTGAGAAGCCTTCCTTTGATAGCTGCGACGTAGTAGTCGTGATAGCCGTTGTCTGTAGTAAGCGTAATGATTTGCATGGCAGAGTAGGCGACTTTGTGCTCAGAAATTCATAATTTTACCAAAAGTAATCGAAATCGTTAGAAACCCTTCAAAAAACACCCAAATAAATTGAGTTCAGGTCAACGTCAGATCAGCATTGAAGGCCTTAATCCGGCCGAAATCTACGGAATCAACAATGCAAACCTCAAACACATCAAGAGTTTCTTTCCAAAGCTCCAAGTCATCGCACGCGGTAACGCACTCAGTCTGGCTGGAGACGACGAAGTCATGGACGAATTCGAGCGCAAATTCGCACTCCTCGTTCAGCACTATCAAACCTTTAATACGCTCACCGAAAACAACATAGACAACCTCATGTTGCAAGACGGCGCCAAGTTGCTCTCCCAAGACGACGGCTCGGAAACCCTTGTGCACGGCAATGGCGGGGTTAAAATCAAAGCGCGTACAGTCAATCAAAAGAAATTGGTGCAAGCTGTTCTGGAGTCCGACATGGTCTTTGCAGTTGGGCCAGCCGGTACGGGTAAAACCTACACTGCTGTCGCTATGGCGGTCAGGGCGCTCAAAGCCAAAGAGGTCAAGCGCATCATCCTGACGCGCCCAGCAGTCGAAGCTGGAGAAAACCTCGGTTTCTTGCCAGGCGACCTCAAAGAAAAACTAGATCCTTACCTCATGCCGCTTTACGACGCCCTGCGCGACATGATTCCCGCCGAAAAACTTGCCGACATGATCGAATTTGGCGTCATCGAAATTGCACCGCTTGCCTTCATGCGGGGGCGCACCCTCGATAAAGCGTTTGTGATCCTCGACGAAGCCCAAAATACCACCCAAATGCAAATGAAAATGTTCTTGACCCGCATGGGCATGACCGCAAAATTTGTCATTACTGGCGATATGTCTCAGGTAGACTTGCCTTCGCGCCAGCGTTCGGGTTTGTCTTATGCACTCGACGTGCTCCAAGACATCAACGACATCAAAATTGTCCGCTTGGGGCAGTCCGACGTCATTCGCCACCGCTTGGTCAAGCAAATCATCGAGGCTTTTGATGTGGCAGAGCACCAAGAAAAGCTCGATAAGCAGGCCAAAATTGAGGCCCAAGAAAAAAATAAACAACAGAAATCTTAAATACAAATCATTTTATGCAAGCCCTTACCAGTAATTCATTTCATTTTCAAGGTCAAACCAAAGTATACAACGGCAAGGTCAGAGATGTCTACACGCTAGAGAACGATTTACTTGTCATGGTTGCCTCTGATCGAATTTCTGCATTTGACCACATTCTCCCAAAAGGAATTCCTTACAAAGGACAGGTGCTCAATCAAGTTGCTACTATGTTTTTGGAGGCGACTAAAGATATCGTTCCAAACTGGTTGCTTGCTACACCAGACCCTGCGGTTGCTATTGGTGTGGCTTGTGAACCCATCCGCATCGAAATGGTTATTCGAGGTTATTTGGCAGGCCACGCAGCCCGTGAATACAAAGCAGGTAAACGCATGCTGTGTGGGGTGGCGCTACCTGAAGGCCTTATCGAAAATGACCGCTTGCCGGCGCCCATTATTACCCCAGCCACCAAAGCAGAAGAGGGCCACGACGAAGATATTTCGAGAGAAGATATTTTAGCACGAGGTTTGGTAGACCCAGCCATCTACGCACAAATGGAGCAATACACCCATGCCTTGTTTCAAAGAGGAACCGAAATGGCAGCAGCACGCGGGCTTATTTTAGTCGATACCAAATACGAATTTGGACTGCACAATGGCGTGCTGACGCTCATCGACGAAATCCATACCCCAGATTCTTCGCGCTACTTTTACGCCGAAGGCTATGAAGCGCGCCAGGCCAATGGCGAAGCGCAAAAGCAACTTTCCAAGGAGTTTGTGCGTCAGTGGCTCATTGAAAACGGCTTCCAAGGTCTAGACGGTCAAGAAATGCCCTTCATGCCAGACGACTTCGTTCAGGTTATTTCTGAGCGCTACATCGAACTATACGAGCGCATCACAGGCCTTCAATTCGAAAAGGCAGACACCCAGAACATTGTTGCCCGCATTGAAAACAACGTCAATGCTTACCTACAAAATCGCTAATTCATGTCCGTACACGCCTCTTCACCTAAAAAAATCACCACCCATACGCTTCAAGAAATGAAGCAAAATGGCCAGAAAATCTCGATGCTCACCGCCTACGACTACTCGATGGCCCGCATTGTCGATGAAGCCGCTATCGACGTCATTCTCGTTGGTGATTCCGCCTCTAACGTGATGGCTGGTCATGAAACCACGCTGCCCATTACCCTAGATCAAATGATTTATCACGCCTCTAGTGTAGTGCGCGCAGTTCAACGCTCATTGGTTGTTGTGGACATGCCTTTTGGTTCTTACCAAGGCAACTCCAAAGAAGCGCTTTCAAGTGCCATCAAAATCATGAAAGAATCTGGCGGCCATGCCGTCAAAATGGAAGGCGGCCAAGAGATCTTAGATTCTATTCGACGCATCCTCACCGCCGGAATCCCCGTCATGGGGCACCTCGGCCTGACGCCGCAATCCATTTATAAGTTTGGTACCTATGTGGTGCGCGCCAAAGAAGAGGAAGAAGCTGCAAGGCTCATTGCCGATGCCAAAGCACTAGAAGAAGTAGGTTGTTTTGCCATCGTACTCGAAAAAATCCCGGCCGATCTTGCTGCACGTGTGGCGCAAATGGTGCAAATACCGGTTATCGGAATTGGTGCAGGCGCCGGAGTAGACGGCCAAGTCTTGGTGATCCACGATATGCTCGGCATCAACAATGAGTTCAATCCGCGTTTCTTGCGCAAATACAATAACTTGCATGCCCACATGTTGCAAGCTTTTCAAGATTACAAAGCAGATGTACAATCCGGCGACTTTCCAAATGTTTCGGAGTCTTATTAGTTTTTTTGGTCTCGTCTTTTTCTTTGTACTTTTCGGCTGTTCGGACCAAAAAACTGCCGAGCATTCTCAAAAAGAAAATTTATGTCAGCACAGCGAGTACTTGCGCATTTATAAATACCCACAGGGATACAAGGTCGAAATCCTCGATCCAGATCAGCAACGCAAGCTGCAGGTATTTGAAATCCAGAAGCCCTATGCGCGCATAGCGGTACTGAGTGCCACCCACGTGGGCATGCTTTCAGCGCTCGGTCAGCAAGAAAAAATCTGTGCCATATCTAATGCTAAATACCTTCTAGACCCTCGGGTTAAACAACTGCTTCAACTCAAACGCATAGCAGATTTACAAACAGAATTGGGTTTTTCAGCAGAAAAATTGCTCCAAAGAAAAGCCCAAGTAGTGGTTTATAGTGGTTTTGGCAATGAGAGTCAACAACTCAAAAGACTTCCTGCTCATATGCTCAAAATTGCCAATTTTGAATGGCGCGAAAAAACGCCATTGGCCAGAGCAGAATGGCTACTCTTATTTGGCGCTTTATGTGGTCAGTTTGATCAAGCCCAACAATTGTTTGAAGAGATACAAGCCAATTACATCCGCATCCAAAAGGATGTACAACAAAATAACCATTCCAACCAACTTCCGGTGCTGCTCAGTGGAAACCTCTATGGCGACCAATGGATTGCACCAGCTGGGCAAAGTTTTGAGGCCCACCTTTACAAAGACGCTGGTTTGGCCTATTTATTTAGCAAAGAGGAAGGTACGGGTAGTGTTTTCAAGAGTTTAGCGGAAATCCTCAGAAAAGGTCCAGTTGTTGGTATATGGCTCAACCCAGGTTTGCCGAGCAGAAAAGCAATTTTAAAGCAGTATCCCAAAGCACAATTTTTTCCATTTTTCAAAAAACCGATATACTGCTATACGTCCAATACCAATAAATATTGGGAACAAGCTGCCGTCCACCCCGATTGGCTGCTCTCCGATTTGAGTCAAATCGCATCGGGTCAGGCAAAAAAGTTGCATTTTTATGCTTTATTGAAATGAAGCAGCGCAGTATTCAACTACTTATAAGTACCGGAGTTTTACTCCTTCTTTTGATTTGGACACACCTTTTTGTGCTCCAACAAGAGCAGGGAGCGAACAGCACCCTGATTTTTTGGGAATTTCAAGTACCGCGCTTGCTGAGTGCGCTGCTCGCGGGTGCAGGTCTTTCCTTGAGTGGCCTTTTGATGCAAAATCTATTTCAGAATCCGATGGCGGGTCCTTATGTACTCGGGATCAATTCGGGCGCAAGTCTTTTGATATCCCTACTTATTTTGGGTGCCGCACCTTCGTTTTTAAACGAACTCAGTTACGTAAGTGCCGCCATGACCGGAGCTTTTTTGGCAGCCAGTTTTATGTTTTTAGTCTCTAAACGAGTGCAAAACATTCAATCGCTTCTAGTGATTGGGCTTATGTTTGCAAGCTTTACGGGGGCTATAGAATCTGTATTGCAGTCGTTTGCGGCTCCAGAGCAAGTCAAACAGTTATTGATCTGGAACATGGGTTCGCTCCAACAAATGAGCGCGGCTCAAGCACCATGGTTAGGCACCATCATTATTTTTGGCATTGCAACAACCTTATTTTTAGTGAAAGGCCTGAATGCCATGGTGCTCGGTGATGCACACGCACTTCAACTTGGCATCAAAGTCAGGCAACTCAAAATCGTTATATTATTTGTGACCGCGCTACTCGCCGGAAGCATTACCGCCTATTGTGGTCCTATCGCCTTTGTGGGTTTGGCCATCCCAAATTTAGCGCGCGCGTTGCTCAAAACACAAGATCACCTCTTGCTCATTTTGTTTTCGGTTGTAGCCGGAAGTTTTTTTCTGGTCGCAATTGATGTGCTCATTTTGTTACTAGACCCTTGGATGAGCATTCCTGTAAATGTCTTAACAGCCGTTATTGGCGCGCCTTATGTTGCTTACCTCATGTTACGTCAAAGATGATCACTATTCAACAGGCACAAGTCGGGTATCAAACTACGCTCATTGACATCGCGCAATTAGCGCTCCCTGCAGGTCAAATTTATGCGCTCATTGGCCGAAACGGATCAGGAAAATCCACGCTCCTGCAAACGCTGATTGGGCAATTGCCTTTGCGTGAGGGCAGCATTTCTGTGGGTGCCTTTTCGCTCGAAGAGCTGCAAATAAATGCCGCGCTGCGTGCAAAGCAAGTGTCTTTCGTAGCGAGTATGTTTACAGGGGTGGAGGCCTTGACGCTTCGTGCTTACGTTTCGCTTGGGCGCGTGCCACACTTGGGTGCCTTTGGCCGCTTGCAAGCAGCAGATATACAATTTGTAGACAAGGTGCTACAAGCGCTCAATTTAAGCGACTTAGCCCAAAAAGATACGCGCAAATTAAGTGATGGCGAACGTCAACTAGCAAGCTTGGCGCGTGCAATTGTTCAGGACACACCTTTGATGGTTCTTGACGAACCTGCCTCTTTTTTAGATTATTTCAATCGGGAATTATTGCTAGATCAACTCCAACAATGGGTGCAGCACAAAACGGAGCGTACAGCTATTTTTTCGAGCCATGACATCGATTTATGCTTGCAAAAAGGCATTCCAATGTTGGTTTTACACCAACAAAAACTGACGTTGTTAGCCAAGCCAACCAAACAAGAGGTAATGGCCTTGCTTTAGACCGTCATGATGTCTTTTTCCTTGAGCTCTACTAACTCGTCTACTTTTTTGATAAAGCTGTTGGTGATTTTTTGAACCTCTTCTTCGCCGACTTTCACTAAATCTTCGGACAAACCTTCGTTTTTAAGGTCTTTGATCATGTCTAGCGCATCTTTACGGTTGTTGCGGACACCAATTTTGGCATTTTCTGCCTCGGTTTTGGCGCGTTTCACGAGGTCGCGGCGGCGTTCTTCTGTGAGTGGTGGAACAGTAATGATGAGTTGCTCTCCGTTGTTTTGTGGGTTGAGTCCGAGATTGGCATTGATGATGCCTTTAGCGATATCGTTGAGCAAGGGTTTTTCCCAGGGCTGCACGATAATGGTGCGCGCATCGGTGGTATTGACATTAGCTACCTGATGCAAGGGCGTCATGGAGCCGTAATATTCGATCATTACGCTATTGAGCATAGCAGGACTTGCTTTTCCTGCACGGATTTTTATCAGTTCGTTGTCGAGGTGAATCAAGGATTTTTGATTGGCTTCCTTGAATTCGTCGTAGATCATTGTAAGTTCTTCTGTCATGATGCGCTAACTAAAGTTCCGACTGGCGCTCCCTCCATTAACTTTTGTAAATTGCCGGGAGTGTCCATGTCAAATACGATGATGGGTAAATTGTTTTCTTTGCAAAGGGTAAATGCGGTCATGTCCATCACATTGAGCCCTCTAGCATATACTTCGTCAAAAGAGATTTGGTCAAATTTGGTGGCGCTGCTATCCTTGAGTGGATCTGCAGTATAAATGCCATCTACGCGGGTGCCTTTGAGGATCACCTCCGCATTGATTTCTATGGCGCGCAAAGAGGCTGCTGAATCAGTTGTAAAGAAAGGATTCCCTGTTCCGGCTCCAAAAATGACAACTCTGCCTTTTTCAAGGTGGCGCATAGCGCGTCTGCGCACAAATGGCTCTGCAATTTCTTTCATTTCGATGGCAGATTGCAAACGTGTTGTGACGCCAACGGTTTCTAAGGCAGATTGAAGTGCCATGGAATTGATCATGGTAGCGAGCATGCCCATGTAATCGCCATGGGTGCGGTCCATGCCGCCTTGTTCTGCCTGAACACCTCTAAAAATATTTCCGCCGCCAATGACAATTGCGATTTCTACACCTGCTTTGTTCAGTTCTTTGATTTGCGTTGCGTAGGCACTGATTCGTGCGTTGTCAATACCGAATTGTTTGTCTCCCATAAGAGACTCACCTGAAAGTTTGAGAAGAATGCGTTTGTATTTCATATGCAAGACAAATATACTATGAATCGTGTTTATATCAGATTGGGGTAAAAAAAAAGCTACCGATTTCGATAGCTTTTTTAAAGTTTGAGATATTTCTTAGCTCAATGAGAAGCGTTTGAATTCTGAAACAGTTAAGCCTTTAGCAGTGCTGTTCAAGAATTGTTCTACTGTGAGTTTGTTGTCGCGGACAAATGCTTGGCTAAGCAATGTGTTTTCTTGGAAGAATTTGTTCAAGCGACCCAAAGCGATTTTCTCAGCCATGTCAGCTGGTTTACCTTCTTGGATAGCCAATTCTTTACCAATTTCGATTTCGCGTTCGATTGTACGCTCGTCTACACCGTTTTTGTCTACTGCGATTGGCGCCATTGCTGCAACTTGCATTGCTACCTGACGACCAGCCTCAGCTACTTCTTCACCTGCAACTGTTAGACCAACAAGTGTAGCCAATTGGTTCCCTGGGTGGTTGTAGGCAACTACGTTTTCACCGCGAACTACTGCAAAAGCAGATAAATCTAGTTTTTCACCGATTACACCAACTTGCTCTGTAATTTTTTCTTCTACAGATAGTCTGTTGTCGTAAGCTAAAGATTTGAGTTCTTCAGCGGTTTCAGGCAATTTGTCGAGTGCAAGATCTACTAATGATTGTACAAATGCTACATAACCATCGTTTTTAGCAACGAAGTCAGTTTCGCAGTTGAGGGTAAGGATCACACCAGCTTTGCCATCGGCAGTAGCTTGTGCCATGATCAGACCTTCTTTAGCGTCGTTACCACCGCGCTTAGCAGCGATTTTTTGACCTTTCTTACGGAGAATATCGATGGCTGTTTCGAAATCGCCATTGGCTTCAACCAATGCGTTTTTACAATCCATCATACCAGCACCTGTCTGTTGGCGCAATTTGTTTACATCTGAAGCTGTGATAGCCATTTTATGAGAGTTTATTGGTAAATTATTCTGCGCTTTCTGTAGCGTCTGCTGCAACCTCTGCTTGTGCTTCAGCTGGAGCTTCGTCTTTGTCAGTAGCTTTCAAGTTTTTGCGGTCTTCTAAACCTTCTTTGATCGCGCCGCAAATAGCGTCGAGGATCAAGGTGATAGATTTAGTGGCATCGTCGTTTGCAGGGATAGGGAAATCAACCAATTTAGGATTGGAGTTGGTGTCTACCATTGCAAACGTAGGGATATTCAAGCGACGTGCTTCTGCAAGCGCGATGTGTTCTTTGAGGATATCTACGATGAAAATAGCTGCTGGTTGACGCGTCATGTCTGCGATAGAACCGAAGTTTTTCTCGAGTTTCTCGCGCTGACGGCTTTTGAATAATTTTTCGCGTTTGTTGAGTGTATCCCAAGTACCGTCAGATTTCATTTTGTCGATGAGCGACATTTTACGAATAGACTTACGTGTAGTTTGGAAGTTGGTTAACATACCACCTGACCAACGCTCCGTTACAAACGGCATGTTGACAGCTGCTACGCGCTCAGCCACGATTTCTTTGGCTTGCTTCTTAGTCGCTACGAAAAGTACTTTTTTACCTGATTTCGCAATTTGCTTCATTGCAGCACATGCGTGGTCTAGGTGAACGAGGGTTTTGTTGAGGTCAATGATGTGAATGCCTTTCTTCTCTTCGAAGATGTAAGGAGACATTGCAGGGTTCCACTTGCGCTTAAGGTGACCAAAATGTACACCAGCGTCGAGTAGGTTTTCAAAAGTTAATTTAGACATATTTTGTTTTTGTTTACGTTCCTAATTAATAAAGCAACATTGAAGGGGCCGAAGGGCAAGTGCTCCAATGCTTGGATGCTAAACAGTCCAGATAGCGGATTAACGCTTGGAGAACTGGAATTTCTTTCTTGCTTTTGGTTGACCTGGTTTCTTACGTTCTACCATACGTGGATCACGTGTCATGAGGCCTTCTACTTTCAGCATAGGTTTGTAGTCTGCAGATACTTCTACAAGTGCACGGGAAATACCCAAACGCACTGCTTCTGCTTGACCATTGATACCACCGCCAACAACGTTTACTTTAACATCGTACTGACCAGCTGTTCCGGTTAGTGCAAATGGTTGGTGAACTTTGGCTTGAAGAAAGTCAATTGGAAAAAATTCGTTCATCTCGCGTTTGTTGATCGAGATTTTACCTTTTCCTTTGGTTAAATAAACGCGGGCAACCGCTGTTTTTCTTCTTCCTAATGCATTAATGACTTCCATACGATTTATTTGAGGGTATCAAGATTCAATAATTCTGGTTGCTGTGCCTCGTGGCTGTGTGCAGCACCTTTGTAAACTTTGAGGTTGGTATAAAGTTTGCGACCAAGTGTGTTTTTTGGAAGCATACCTTTAATTGCCTTCTCGATGAGACGCTCAGGATGGTTTTTGAGCATGTTCTCAGCAGACGTGAAACGCTGACCACCTGGATAACCAGAGAAGCGAACGTATTCTTTGTTTTGGAGTTTGGTACCTGAAAACGCGATTTTTTCCGCGTTGATCACGATCACATTGTCACCACAGTCCGCATGCGGCGTGTAACAGGTTTTATATTTTCCACGGATGACTTTGGCGACTTTACTTGCCAAACGTCCGACTGTTTGACCTTCAGCATCCACAACATACCATTTCTTATCGGCAGTTTCGGTATTACCAGCTAACGTTCTGTAACTTAATGTGTTCACGGTTCTTTCTATTAAATAAAAAACTTAATTTCCCTAAATTTAGGGGTGCAAAGATACAACTATTGTGTTTATTTACAAATGAAAAGCAGAAAAAATCTAAGTTTATTTTGCTTTAAAGGCAGAAATTGCTGCTCTTGTGAATTCGCTGAGGACCAAACGACCACTAATTGCGGCGCGTTCCAATAGTAAGTTGTCCCAATTTTCGGTCCCTTGCCAGAAGATTTGCTTGAGTTCTTGCATGGCTTCTGGGTTCGAATTGGCGAGTCTTTCGCTGAGACCTTGGATGGCGGCATCTAAGCTTGCTTCATCCTCGTATATTTCTGTGTAGAGTCCTTTTTCTTTGGCCCATTGTGCACTGCGCCATTCTGTGGCGTTGATAGCGAGTTCACTCATGGCAGAGAGCCCGATTTTGCGTTCAACTGCCGGTCCAACTACGAAAGGTCCGATACCTACGGCAAGTTCAGAAAGTTTGACATCGGCTTTGGTAGTGGCAAAACAGTAATCTGTAGCAGAGGCCAAGCCCACACCGCCACCTACTGCTTTTCCTTGCACGCGGCCAATAATGAGTTTAGGTGCTTTTCTGCAGGCGTTGATAACTTTCGCAAATCCCGAAAAGAAGGCTAAGCCTGTTTCAAGATCTTGGATGCTAATGAGTTCGTCAAAACTTGCTCCGGCACAAAATGCTTTGCTGCCTTGCGACTGCAGCACCAATACTTTGGTGCGCTCGTCGGCTGCAACTTCTGTGATGGTGTCTGCAAGTGTTTGGAGGATGTGCCCCGGGAGGGAGTTGCTCATGGGGTGCCCGAAGGTGATGAGCCCTATACCATTTGCTGTGATTTCGGCCAGTACAAAACCGTTTTCGTGTGTGTTGTCCATGTTTATTTAAGCGTGAAACTGTCTGTGCCAATGAGGAGACCTTCGCAATAGATGCGTACTTTATAGGTTCCTTTTGCGGCTTCTTCTCCTTTGAGTTCGTAGTAAATGGTGAGGTCGAGGGCCTGATTTTGGTAGTCGACTTCTTTGCGCTGTGAGTAGGCAGTGCTGCCGTTTTCGGTTTCAGTTACAAAATTGCTGCTGCCTTGCATGACCTGTCCGTCGGGTCCAGTAATTTGTAAGTACACATTTTTACGACCTGCGTTGGATAGTACGTTTTCAGAAAGTGTAAAGCTACTGCGGAATTGAACGGCATTTTTAGCTCTGTCTGTAATTTCCATTGAGTTATTGAGGCGTTGTTTGAGGGCCTCTGATTGGATATTGTAGGCTTGTAGCTTGCTGCCTTTTTTCACTTGTTGTTGAGATTCTTCGGCTTGCTTGCGGTAGGTGTCGCGCTCGTTGGTGGTGGTAGATAACCTCACGTTGGTTTCTTCAAGGCGGCTGCCTAAATCGATGTTAAGCGTGTTGAGGGAGTCGATGGTGCGGGCATAGCTGCGCATGATGCCGCGGAGGGTTTCATTTTCTTTTCTTGCTCTAACGAGGTCTCGGGCCGTCATTTTTGAACGATCAAGCTTTTGGAGCAATTGGGTAATTTGCGCTTTTTGGGCATTGAGGCTATCGGCTTTGGTGGCGTCTTTTTCAATGAGTTTGTTGTAGTTGCGCAACATTTGTTGGAGGTCTTGTTGGAGGTCTTTTTTCATGCTGCCGGTGTAGCCAGAAAGCGCCTCTTCCATGTCGGCCATGTCGGCGAGTAGGGTGGTGTTCTTGTTGTTGCAGGTATTGAGTGCCGCACGTTGTCTAGACCAAGCGAGGGTCAGGCCGGCAAGCCCAGCTAAGAGGATGAAAATGAAGACGAAATAAAAACTATTCGATTTTTGAGGTGCTTGAGGTTGTGTTTCCATTTTGTTCAGTTTGATAATCAAAAATACAAAGAAAATCTAGGTTTGCGCGCTTTTTTCAACTAGTGGTGGAATTGCCAGCATACTTCTTTTGTAAAACGCAAAATACTGTCTGGACCTACGGCACTAAAACGCACATCGCTGCTCGCTGGGTAAGGGCCGCCGTGGTGCATGGCCACATCTACACTCACACCGGTAGGCACCCCATTGAGGATCACGCGTCCGGCTTTTTGGCTCAAGGTATTTTGCAGCACAGGCGAGATTTGTGCTGGTTCGGCAGAGAAAACACTGCAAGTAAGTTGACCGCCGAGCACTTCAAAAAGTTCGCCGAGCTGTGCTTCAGTGCTAAATGAGCAAAGTACCGCAAATGGGCCGAAGACTTCGTTGCGAAGGGTAGGTTCCTGCAGCAGTTGGGTCAGGTCGGACTGAACGAGCGCCCATCGCCCTAGTAAGCCTTGCGCATTTTGGGTGGTTTGGTACTGTACCAAGCCCTTTAGCTGAAAAACTTGGCGCTTGCGCGCTTCAAATTTTTGATAGATGTCGGGGTGTAGCATCGGGACCGCAGCTTGTTGTCCAAGCGCGCTCAAAAGGGCTTTTTTGAAGTGCTCAAAATGACTTTCGTGCACGAGTAAAAGCCCGGGCTTTGTGCAAAATTGCCCGGCATCTGTACAGATGGAGCTGGCCAATTTTTCAGCGGCAACGGCCAGTAAATCTGTTGGGTAATCTGCTAGAATCAGAACCGGATTGAGGCTACCCATTTCTGCAAAAACAGGAATAGGAGCCGGCCGTTGCGCAGCTAAATCCATGAGCGCGCGTCCACCCTTGATGCTTCCGGTAAAACCAATAGCTTGAATATGAGCGTGCTGGGCAAAAAGACCAGCCCAATGATAGGTGTTGTCAATAACATGACTGAATATGGCACTTGGTAGCCCGAGTGTGTCTAGAGCGCGCGTCACGCAATTGGCTACAGCTGTGCTCGTGCCTACGTGCATGGGGTGTGCTTTTAAGACCACACAACAACCCGCCGCTAGCGCTGCAACGGTATCGCCGCCCATAGTGGAATAAGCTAAAGGAAAGTTGGATGAGCCCATAACGAGAACGGGGCCAATGGGCAAGCGTTTTTTGAGCAGGGTTTTGGCTTCATGAGGGAGCTCAGCTTGTTTTTCCCACGGCATCTTTTGGATGTGCTCGGCAAAAAGTAAGATGGTTTGGGTAAGTCTTTTGAATTCGGCTTCAAAGCGCGCCGCACTCAAGCCGCTCTCTTTGATGTATAGCGCTTTAATCAGGTTTTGATGAGCTACGATGTTGTCGTTGATCAATAAAAGTAGTTCAGCTCTTTGGGCCGTAGGCATGCTGCCAAATTGAGCTTGCGCAGGCAAAATGCGCGCTTCCCAATCTTTTAAAAAAGATGGCGGAGTGGGGAAATACAGTTGGGTATCCCAGGTGTTTTGGGCAGCTTGGAAGGTCCTGAAACCTTTGGACATGCTGTTAAGCTTCAGTAAGCTCAAAATGATAGCTTTCCATAATTTGGTTGGCTAACATTTTTTTACAGGCGGTATCCACTTTTTGTTCGGCTTCGGCCATGTTGGCTGCTTCTACAAAAAGACGGATGTGCTTACCGATGCGGACGCCATCGATTTCGGCGAGGCCGATGTTTTTCATGGAATTGGTTACGGCTTTACCTTGTGGGTCAAGAAGCGCGTCTAGTGGCATGACGTCGATTTCAGCTTTGAATTTCATGTTTTTTGAATTGAAAATGTTCAATGATGGATAAAATCAGGTACAAAATTACAATTATTGGAATGGCCCAAACCAAAAAAAGTGGAATACTTATCAACGAAATCAGTAGTAAAGTGTAGCGGTATTGGTTGTCTTTCCAAGAAAATGTTTTGAACTTGAGTGCCAATAACGGCAATTCAACAACCATTAGCACCGAGAATAAGCAAGTAATTATACTGAGCGTGTAGCAATCAAATAGGCTTTGAATAAACGCTGATTGATGGCTCCAATTGGGCAATTCAAACCAAAAATAAAGTGGAAAAAAGGCGAAGAAAATAGTGGCGGTAGGCGTGGGCACGCCGATGAATTTATCGGTTTGTCGTTCGTCGATATTGAATTTAGCCAAGCGAAACAAAGCAAAGAAGGGAATAATGAGGGCTACAAAAGGTAAAAATTGAATAGATGCGTTATAGATATTGTTGCGACCATAAAAGAAAGCCGCTTTCCAGTCGATGAGCTGCGCCACAACATATTCTTGGGACACCCCAGCATAAGTTTGTATGCCATCTGCATTTTTGAAGAGGCCGCTCGTGTCTATGCCCACAATGATCATGACAAACATCAAAATTCCTGGAGCTACTCCAAAACTAACGAGGTCAGCCAGGGAGTCGAGTTGCTTGCCAAGCAAGCCGTTGGTCTTCGTGAAACGCGCTACGAAGCCATCGAGGAAATCGAGCAGGGCAGCAACAGCCAAAGCGTAAACAGCCCAATCGAGCCGCCCACTCAAACTAAAAATAATGGAGCAGATGCCACCGAGCAGGTTAAAGGAGGTGATGAGATTAGCCAGACCAAACATGAGCGTGTTTTTTGTAAAAGTACCGATTAAACACAATTTTTTGTGCAATTTTGAGTTTTTGTACCATGTTTTCAATCAAAAGCACTTTGTTTATTGGGTTGTTTGGCCTCTCTCAGGTCTTTGCCCAAGATTTCAATCCAAAATACGCCAATGAATTCCTCAATATGGGCGTTGGTGCCGCTGCGCTGGGCGCGGGTTCAGCTGTAGTTGCCGATGTTGCAGGCATGCAAGCAGGTTACTGGAATCCTGCAGGCCTTGTATATCAAGAGCAAACGACCGAAATCGGACTCATGCATGCCTCCTATTTTGGCGGACTCGCCGCTTTTGATCATTTGGGAGTTGCTCATCGCTACAATCCCGAAACCGTTTTGGCGCTCAACGTTCTAAGACTTGGCGTAGACAACATCTACAACACCACTCAGTTAATAGACAATCAGGGCAACATCGACTACAGTCAGTTGCAAACTTTTAACAGCGCCGATTATGCGCTTATTGGCTCTATTGGAAAGCGCACCCGGGTAGAAAACCTGAGTTTGGGTTTCAGTGCAAAAGTGCTGTATCGCCACATCGGGAATTTCGCAAAAGCATATGGTTTTGGTTTTGATGCGGGGCTGCAATACAGACCAAGTAAATATTGGTCGGCGGGCTTGAGTTTGCGCGATGCCACGAGTACTTTCAGTGCCTGGACCTACAGCCTCAGTCCTGAATTGCAGGCCACTTTCTTAGAAACCAATAACGCGCTTCCTCAAAATGGCATCGAGCAAATGCTGCCTCGCATTGTGTTGGGGGTCGCCGGAAAGTTGCCACTCAAAAATGAAAAATTTGAACTAGGTGGGCAATTGAATGCCGAAATCACCACAGACGGTCCGCGCAATACGCTCTTGGCCGGCTCTGTATTTTCACTAGACCCCAAAGCAGGTCTCTACCTCAATTACGACCGCAAACTGATCCTGAGAACGGGCGTTTCTCAGTTTCAATATTTCTTAGATTTCGACCAAAACAAAAAACTCGGCCTACAGCCACACCTTGGTGCCGGTGTAGTGCTTCAAAATTGGACCATTGATTATGCCTTTACGCGCTTGGGTCTCGGAGGAGAAGGCTATTTCACGCACTTGTTTTCACTCAAGTGGGCCTTTTCGGTAAGGCACTGATTAGAAAAACTTACAACTGAAAATCGCGGTGTCGTCTACGTAGGGTAGGCTGCCTTTCCAATCTTCTAATTTGGAGAAAATGATGTCGTTCATGTCCTCCATTTTGAGTGCAGAGAACGATCTTACTTGCTTAATGAGCTGCTCTACGCCAAACTGCGTTCCTTTTTCATTCTCGAGTTCTACCACGCCATCGGTAAAGAGCACCATTGTCGACTTCGCTTGCATTTGCATCTTGCCAACGCGCACAAAAGGGAGTTCGTCGAGCATGCCCAAACCAATGCATCCTTCGGTCAGTAGCGTCGTGTTTTTACCACTCAATATGAAGGGTTGGTTGTGGCCGGCATTGACATATTGGAGCTGCCGGGTGTAGGCGTTGTAATGCGCTATAAAAAACGTGATGAATTTTTCGCCTTTGGCATTTTTCATCACGAGTTTATTGAGCTCCTCCATTAAAAAGGTCAATTCGAAACGCTGGTATTTGAATAGCGTTCTGATGGTCGCCTGAAAATTAGCCATGAGCAGCGCAGCGGTTATGCCTTTGCCACTTACATCTCCAATACAAATGATGTATTCTTCGTCGCCGAGCGGGATAAAATCATAGAAGTCGCCACCGACGGCGTGGCGCGGAATATAACGCCCCGAGATGTCCATCTTTTTGTTGGAGGGCAACTCTTGCGGGAAGAGCAATTTTTGCATCTCGGAGGCCAATTCAAGTTCTTTAGAAATCTGTTCTTTGATTTCATTTTGCGCGCTCAACTTGCGGTTTTCGAGCGCCACTGTTAAGATGTTCGTCAGCGTTTGGGCAAAGGAAAAGTGTGCGGGCTCTAGCGCTTCTGTTTTATTTGTTGTGGCCAAAAGTAAATAGGCCAGTGGGCGTTCTTGATGATAAATAGGAATCACTGCCTGAAAATCTTCTAGCAAGGCACTATTTGACGACTCCACAAGCGTAATTTCTTTGAACCTCGCCAGTTCAAGTGCCAGTTCTGTTGCGCCAATTTTGCGCTTGTAACCACTTTTAGCAGCAAGCGTCCAGTCTTCTTGTTGGTGCAGGAGCGCAAAGCGGCTAAAATGCAGTTGTTCTTTGAGGATAAAAGTAAA
>JACCDI010142864.1_pt1 | contig 24855 bp, 22 predicted proteins | sample 7442791 | NCBI WGS metagenome assembly JACCDI01 (sample SAMN15323434, study PRJNA562643) | freshwater metagenome | isolation source: river surface water | place: USA:Blue River Watershed | collected 2017-08-15
ACGTGCTCATTTGTATCACAAGACGGGGCAAAAGCGATATTTAGTGTTGATACAGGTGGCCCTGATATTTCCGTGGTTGATATCGCGCAAATATATTCGCGTGACGCCAATGGTGCAGATGATGTACCGCAGTCTAGTTATACATTTAGTAAATCTAGTTCTAGTATGTACATTGATGGGTTGACCGATGGTACTTATAATGTCTATTTCACCGCTTCTCGTTATGGGCTTTCTGCACCTGTATCTACGTCACTGGTTGCTGCACTTGCAACCCCAGATGTGTATGCAACCGTCGGAAATAACCAGGTTAGCTTAGATTGGGATGATGACTCTAATGCTGAAAGCTACACCGTCACTGTATCCCTCGACCTGCCTACTTCTGTCAGTGATTCTGTAGGAGCGATTGGTTCTGTAGGGGCGATTGGTTCCATTGGTTCTGCATTAGGTGGAAGCACTGGAGTTTCTGTCGGCACTGGTAGCTCGGCAATAGTAATCCCTGACCCAGTCACAACAGCCGATAATACAATTACAATCGAAGGACTCACAGGTGGTAACCCGTATAAATTCTCGGTGGTTGCAAACCCTCCTCAAGGGTCCAGTACACTCGCCTCTGCAGCTGGCACTGTATCTGCAACACCCACTAAACCACTGATTGTCGGCGATATTGTTGCAACAGTATTTGCGAACAACTCGGTTGAACTGACATGGGCAAGTGTATCTAATGCCGCCTCATACGAGATTTCGGAGGTTTTCGATTCAATTGCACCCATTACCGTTGCATATGATGCAGATAAGAATACATATCGCCAGGTTATAACAGGGCTAACAAACGGTGCAATATATAACTTCAAGATAACTGCGATAGCTGACACCGCTTCAGTGTATGGTAATACTGAGTTCGCGTTCAAGGAGGTAACTGTGAGCAATGGTGTAGCTGCATTCACAAAGTCGGCACGTTTGTTCAGACGTCAGGAATCCGCCACGACTCTTTCATTCGGTATTATGGATATTGAGTTGAATGCTTCAATCATTGATCCTGAAGAAGGAACTGCTACATATACTCTGAAGAAGTACAATAGTCTTTCAGGTGAGTTCCAGGCTATTACGCCTACTGTTGAGGCGAATGGCTCCTATCGCATGTACAAAGGATTGACTCCAAGTACTCAGTACGAATTCACCGCGGTATTTGCGGACTATCCCCCTATTGTGCGTCGACTAACCACTTCTTCTACTACTATCTACCCAAACTTCAAATACGCATTCTCTGCGGTTAACTTCACACCAAGTACTACAAATGGCGATGTAAATGTTTCCTTTACGATAGATAACAACGTTGTTGCCGGTCGCGAACTTGCATTCGATAACATGCGATTCTGGCGTGTGCGTGCAAAGTGGTATACGGTGGCGGGTGCACTTGTATCAAGTAGATGGACATATGCTCGCGCAGGCGATGTCATGAGGACAGCATTAACTATTCCAGCGCAATATGTACTACCTGGGTACTATCGTTTCTCCCTTGACCTAGAAACACCTGATGGTGGTGTTGTCACATCGTCCCCACCTGATACGAGATATGCTGTCGGCATACCGACTGTGACGGATATTACAAGGGAGAATGATACTCTGACTGCGATTACAGATATGTCTGCCAACTCATTTGTTTGGGGGAAGCGTGATGCAAATGGGGCATTCGCTCCAATTACTGGTGCGACAACAAATACACTCAGTGTTGCTACGGGATACGTGGCGAATGATGTGATTCGTGTTACACCAATGGTTGGTGGCATTGAAGGTGTGGCTGGTACATGTGTGTATAGTCCTACTGGGATAACGACAGATATGAGCAGAAGTCAGGCTCGCGTGGCGGCCAACTCGGCAACAGATCAGGAAAAAATGCTTATCTATTCACAGTTGAGTACAGAACAGAAGGCGAACGTTAATCCCGCTGCATTTAGAAATGCGTCAGCCGCTGCTGCTGCTGCTTTACGTGCGAATGAGATGACATCTGGACAACTTGCTGAATTTATGCAAGCTCCAACATCAGTTATACAGGCTGCGAAGGACTTATTGAAAGATGCGCCCGCTTCTGTCCTAAGCGGATTATCTGCATCGGACTTTGGGAAATTAGACCCTGACCAGTTCTCCCAGATTCCTCTAGCGAATATGGTAGCCGCATCTGTTGCAAAAGAACAACAGCAGAAATCGGAACTTGCTGCAACTATGCTTGCGGCTGCAAACGCTGCATTGGCATTCAAAGAGAAGAAGGCTCTTGCAGCTTTAGCTGGAGCAGTCAATCCTTCTGCCCCAATGCAGCCCGTGAATGCAACAGTCACAGGTAGCGATGTCGGCACAGATGCATTGTCTACAGCATCAACAGCAGTTCAGATACTTGCATCTGGTACAGGTGCACAATCGCCAACAAACGTGATTCAGGGCATGGCAATTCCACTATATGCTACGGGTAGTGCAACTGTTACCAGCCATGATGGTTTGAAATCGATGACAACGGGTACAACATCAGTAAATGGCATTGAAGCGCCTACAGTTGATGGGAAAGTTGTATCTAGTAGCACACAGGTTGTTCAAACTGCCTTCGGTCCTGTCACAGCCATGCCAACACAGTCGTATTTGATTGTACCTGTGAATGCACCGTTTGTTGATATTGTTGGGAGTATTCCAGGTATACTAGATGGTCGAATCACCGTACTAACTATAAATCTAAATCAGTTCAGTGATATTGCTGGTGCAACTCTCAAGGTTAATGCGATTGGTTCATCTGCAACAACACCCTATACATACGTAATTGGTGCAACTTCAAACAATATTACATATTCTCGCAACCCTGATACCAATGTTATTGATGCCATGACAATCTCACTTTCTCTACCCGCGGGTGCGTATACATTCAATGCCGCAATTGTTGGTACAGTGAGTGACCCTACAACAGAAACCCCTGTCAGTGGACCCGTTTCTGTCACAACACGGTCGTTCATAGTTGGGACAACTACCGTCACGGGTGTGCCAACCGTTACTGTATCTGGTGGTGCGGGTTCCATCACTGTTTCTGGCATGGATGCAAGTGTTAACTATCGTATTGATGTCATGTCAGCGAATGGTACACTTGTAACGAGTGAGTATGTAAGTATGGTCGCAAGTAGTACACTTACTGTGGCTGCGGGGATATATGTTGTTCGCGTTGTTGGTTCGGATGCAACCACTCTCACCGCTCCATTTATACAACAGAATGTGACTGTGACCGCGACTTCTCCTGCTGCTCCATCTGGTGCTGTCTGCTTCCTTGGCGATGCGCCCGTGCTGACACCCCGTGGATACCGCCCGATTCGCGAGTTTCGTGTTGGCGACGTTGTTCTCACAGCTGATGGTCGCGAAGTGGCTGTGACCCGTGTGTTCAGTCGCCGGTACGGCCCCTCTTCTGCAGTGAATCCGTATGTGATTCCCAAGGGAGTTTTGGGTGCAACGCGACCGGTGGCTATTTCGCCGGACCACGAGGTGCTGGTGCCTGGGCGGGGAATGGTGCGTGCACGGGACCTGGGCCTCCGGCGGATGAAGATGGCCGAGGAGTTCACGTATTACAATCTCGAGCTCGAAGATTGGGTACGGGATAACCTGGTTGTGGCTGGTGTGACCGTGGAGTCTCTGGCCCCGGCCGCACGTATAACCATGACGAAGGCAGAGTTCACTCGGTTTGTGATGGCTCGGTATCAGCCATCTGCAGTGAATCGTCTCCGCACAGTGTGCTTTGAAGAGTCCGACGGTCGTGTGTCGATGCCGGCGTTCCGTTAGAAGTGACGGGCTTACATTTTATGAGATAAATTCATGGATGGAATTATCTCTTAAAAGCGGCTGGATTGGCGGATAAATTCGATGCGGATAGTATAAAATGGCTACGTACATCTATGAGAGCACAGGGGCAGGTCTCATTGTTTCAGGCAGGGACATGACGAGTACTGTGTATGTTCATGCTGCAGGTGTTGTAAAACAACTTGATATCAATAGTGCTGTATTTATCCCTGTTAGCGCCGGCAGTGCAGTCACGTATGATGTAAAAATAATGGAAGGGGCAGAATCAACTAGTATGCTCATAGAACAGCAGAATGTTGAAGTTGACCCTGCATTTCAAAAGACATGTAGTGTTGTAAATAATATTCCAAGGGGTGCTGCAGTACTGTTGACAGTCAGTTCAAGTGATTTTTCCGCAAGCAGTGGATATGATGCATTTGTCGAGGTATTTACGAATGAAGCCCTTACAGCACCTGCAACACCGCCATCATATGCACAACCCGTAGTAGATAAGTCTGCAAGTATTCTTGTTAATGGATTGCAAAACGGTCAACTATATTATGCCAGGGTATCTTTGAAGAAAGATAATGATATATTTGGAGCTAATACAGATATAATTACTCTAGCACCAGAAAGCAACCCTGCGAATGTTGTCATTGAAAATGTTATTTCTACACCAACTCATTTAATTGTCAAGGTAAATAGAACTGGGATTGGTGCTATCAATAGCAAGTTCACATATGTTGTGGACGTATATCAAAATGGAACTCTACTTGATACAAAGACATTAAATGGGATCATCTCACGTATGAAGGAATCTATTGCTATTTCAGGTCTCCAAGAAAATACAGAATATACACTCGTTGCTATGTTGAGAATTGATACACTGTATATTGGAGAGAGTGCATCTTCTGGCCCACACCAGCTTGACCCAAATAACATACTGCCACGTGTGTCTTCTGCGACGACTAGTATTAGCGGCACCAGTCTAACAGCAAATATTGTGTATACTCCAAGTGTTACACCTTTGCCATATACATATGTAGCCTTGATGTCAACAACCGGTAGTGATAATGGTTCTATCTATGGAGGCCAATTTATATCTACTTCTTCTGTAACATATACATTTGGGACTACTGAGATACCATACAATACATATTCTTTTGTTGCATCATACTCATATGATGGAGAAACAATGACACAATTCCCTCCATTTATATCAGACCTTATTGTATTATCCGACCCAAATAGTGTTGGAAAAAATGTTACAGCTGTTAGCAGAGATATCAGTGGTAGCACAGTTACAGCCACCCTTTCTTATTCCGCTGCAGTTGTTGATGGAGATAAGGCCTTGGTTGCGTTATCGACTTCGAATACTCAAGGTGGAATCATTGGTTCCAGTATGCAGTCAATTACTAAACCTGTAAATACTGCAGCATTCACAATCGATGGTACTACATACAGTTATGATACAGATTACTACGTCGCTTCGGTATACACAGCTAATGGCTCAGTGCCATCTGGTACAGTTGTATTTTCTCCTGTCTTCAGAATCGCAGACCCCGCAAATGCACCTTCTCTCACCAAGCTTGACACACCACTAATGACCTCTGCGAATCGGAGTATGACCGAGCCTGGTGCATTCCAGGTTAGTTTTGTCGGTGTGGAGAATGCTTCGAGCTACGAAGTTCAATATGCCACAAGCAACAGTGCTTCTGCTAGCTGGAGCCAGACCGGTGTTACTATTAGTGGCACAGCCGCGGCTGTAACAGGCTTAACTGGTGGTACCATGTATTATTTCAGAATCAAAGCAATTGGTGATGGTGTCACTTACAGTGACTCGGACCCTACTGCCGAAGCGGGCTATCTCAGTGGGGTTGCAAAGGGTATCGTGGCTGACCCCGTGTTTACTACAACACCTGGCCCTGGTAGCTTGGCCCTGAGTTGGCCTGCAGTCACAGGCGCGGATTCATATTCAGCCAGATATAAGTTAACAACAGAAGAGTCATGGACATCTGTTACGCCTGTGGTTGATGGCAACGGTGACGGCAGTATTGCTCTTTCTAATCTTCTTCCTGGAGAAGAGTATGTCGTCGAAGTGACCACTACTCCTTCTAACCCAAATGAATATGTACCCAGCATAGCAACTGCTAGTGACACTACTCTCCCACAAAAGTTATCTGCGCCCCAGAATGTGGTACTTGCTCCTGGTACCTCACCTGTTACATTCTTATTGACATGGGATGCTGTGGATAATGCTGCAAGTTATATCATTCAGAGATTTTCACAGTCGGTTTACCCTGCGGCGTGGGTTAACATGTTCACATCGACTACAAACAGTAAACAGTTTAGCTCAATTACAACTACCGCACAAACATTCAGAGTTATTGCAGTACCAGCGGTGGGTTCCACTGCGTATTTAAATTCGGACCCCACCGAATCAAATAGTGAATCTCCTTCTTCTTCATTACAGCCGCTTTCAACCCCCGTTGTTACCTTAGCAGCCGAAACCGCAGATAGAACACTCACAGCATCATGGTCTTCTATTCCAAACAGTGTTTATTATTCAATCGATTATTCGTTTGATACTGCAAATTATGTATCTCTATCTTCTGAATTAACAGGGACTACATACACATTCACTGTACCTGAAACCAGACCTGCTAAGGTGCGCGTAAAGGCATTCTCTGCTGCCGGTTCGACTGTCTATGCCCCATCTCCTTATGGTTATTCAAATATGGAGACGCCAAACGACTCGACAATCACTATACCACAGCTTGCTGCACCGCAGAATCTTTCCGTTGTTCCTGGTACTAGCCCTTTATCCCTGGATGTTCAGTGGGATAGTGTCACGTATGCCGGTCAGTATAAAGTAGAGTACTCAACGGATGGTTCTACATGGCTGTTGCAAGCTGCTGCTGTCAGTCATCCCTCTAGCGCACCATATACAATGACTTTGCCTACCAGTGTCCCTGTGAAGGTGCGTGTTACAGCACTGCCTGCACCTAATCAGGTATACAGAGCGTCTGACCCTACGGTTTCTGAGTTTGTCGCACCTGCAACACCACTTTCTGACCCCACTGACGTATCAGTGTCAGTAGCATCTGTGAATAACAATGGTACAACTTCCCAGCGCCCGTCATTGTTGACAGCTACTTGGTCGCACACTGGTGGGGCTGATGTCACATATCGACTCGAAATGGGTGATGGGCAGGGGATATGGGAGTATGTTAGCGGAACATCTAATACATCTTTCACATTCCCATCTGGTAGCACAGAGCCTGTTTATGTACGTGTAAAGGCTATCGCAGAATCTAACTCTGGATATACTGATTCTGAATATGTTGAATCGACAAGTGGTGCAACACCCGTACACCCAGTTGGTGGCCCATCTGAACAGTCTATCATAGCTGCTATCTTTAATAGCTCATTTGCGAACAAGGCTGCGGAGTTCAAGGCGCTGTTAACTGGCTCTGCTGATACTGGAATCCGTCTAGATGTTGCCGGTGGTGTTGGTGAGCTCACCGTTGACGAGTGGTTGTCCATGATGGGACAGGGCAGTCTTTCTAATCCAAACTATAAGAAGGTTGTTGCGTACGATGCCGGTACTAGCTCTAGTATTGATGTTGATATTAGCGCAATTGGTGTAAGTTCTTCTGATGTCACAATTACATACCTGAACAGCGATGGTGAGTACATCTTTAAGGAGGGTGCTTCGATAGTCGGTAAAGTGGTGGTGGATTCGAATGTGACACCCAAGTATAATGTATACTATTTTATTAATAGTGCCTATGTATTCGCCATTCCTCCATCTGACGGATACTATAGCATGGGGGGTTCCAAACGGTTCAAGTATCTTGCGGATGGTTCCGTGATTGGTGAGGTAAGCGCTGTGCCTTCTGCTGGTGGCGATGGTGGTGGCAGTACGATATCTAATAACATTACAATGAGTAGTAGCACTAAATTTGTTACGGGTATTGCGTTGGGGAATCCAGGTGAAACTGCTTCATGGTCTATTATATCGAGCACAGATTCCAACTTATTTGAACTAAAGAATACTACTAGCACTTCAACGGACTTATATTTTATAAATTACCCTTCCACTAGGGTATATACCGTGGGAGTTCTCCAAAGCACTGGTGCAGATAGTGTTACAATCAACTATACGATTACCGTATCTGATTCCTCTGGTGGTTCTGGTGGCGGCGGCTCAGTCACTCCCCCTGCTGGCAATGCCGTTTGTTTCCTGGCCGATGCCCCTGTGTTGACTCCTACCGGCTACCGCACAATCTCCTCCATTGCGGTCGGTGACCTTGTGCGCACAGCGGCTGGTCGCGATGTGGCGGTGAAGCGTGTTTTCCGCAAGCAGTATGAGGCCAATGCCGCCGTGAACCCCTACGTGATTCCCAAGGGCTCGTTCGGTGCAACCCGTGCTCTGCCCATCTCTCCTAATCACGAGGTGATGACTGCTAAGGGTATGGTTGCCGCGAAGGATCTGGGGCTGAAGCGTATGAAGATGGCCGGTTCGTTCACCTACTACAACCTCGAGCTCGAGGATTGGGTCCGTGATAACCTCGTCGTGGCAGGTGTGGAGTGTGAGTCCCTGGCCCCGGCTAAGCGTGTCACGATGACAAAGGCGGAGTTTGCACGGTTCGTGATGGCTCGCTACCAGCCTTCTGCGCTGACTCGTCTCCGCACAGTCTGCTTCGAGGAGGCCGATGGGAAGGTGTCGATGCCTGCTCTGTAAATTGCCCGCTATGTGTAGAGTATGTCTTGCACAGCGACCGTTACTAGATTAACAACAACGTCTGCATTAATAGTATTAACACCGCCTACCGGCTTCACTATTTCTACTGTTAATGCCCCAACAACTATAAACTGCTCTGCTGTCGTAAATATGGATAAGTCTGTAAGCCTGACTATTGCCAGAGACCGTGCATATGTGTCATTTTCTGCAACAGCGGTTACAATTACGGGGGCAACCGGCACATTCACCGTCGATGTTTTGAATGCGACTGCTGCGTCTCCCCTACAGGTGCCACTGGCGTGCAACTTCTGTGTTACGCCTATGACCGGTGAGACTTACATGCGCCTGACCCGTGGGCGTGCAACCGCTACGGGGCCTGGTTCCGATGTTCGTATTGTGGCGCGGCGCACCTGGGGTGACGACTTCGCCGGTTGCAGTACATGTAGCACTACGCCTGATGTAATTCCTAGTATATCATTGCGTGCAAGTGTATCTACGCTGATACCCGGTTCTCCCACAACAATAACAGCAACAATTAGTGAACCAACAAGCGACTTTTTTTTATCAGATATTCAAGTGCAAGGTGGTACAGTTAGTACTTTTGCAGTTGACCCAGCCAACCCGCTTATATATACTTTCGCGTTTACTGCCTCGAGTATCCCAGGAACAGCAACGATTATCGTACCTGCAAATAAGTTTTCAAACAGTGCTGGGAATTATAATGTGGAATCAAATACCTTATCTATAACAATTGTTGCACAACCCACTATTACACTAACATCAAGTTCTTCGGTATTAACACCTGGGAGTTCAGTATTAGTTACCGCAACACTTAGTGAACCAACAAGCGACTTTGATGCATCAGATATTCAAGCGCAGTATGGTACACTTAGTAATTTTACAGTTGGTCCATCCAACCCGCTTATATATACTTTCACGTTTACTGCCTCGAGTATCCCAGGAACAGCAACGATTATCGTACCTGCAAATAAGTTTTCAAACAGTGCTGGGGTTTATAATATTGCATCAAATACACTGACATTTACTATACAGAGTTTACTGGGTGCAGTGGCAGTAGGTTAATCCCACACCATACTAGAGAGATGCTCGACTTAATGGTTCTGTTGGCTCTGGCTACTATCCTTTTGCTCGGCCTGTATGCACTGGAGCTGCGCAAGCAGGTGGCGCACCGCCTGCAGGGTTCGGCGCGTCGCGGTGGCTACGGCCGCGGTGTGATTGGTGTTGAGAGTTACATGGACTACATTGGCCCCGCATCGAATGAGCCGTATGATATCAACCCGGAAATCGCGACCTTCGGTCAGGGTCTGCCACTGGCGGATATGCTCTCCGTTCAGCAGGGGCTTACGGAGAAAGGCTACACGGGTTGCGGTGGGCAGGATGAGGCGCGCATCATGGAGCTCAATGGCCAGTATGTGCAGCGGACGAACAATTACCGGCGGGACTATCCCGACAACTGTTCGGCCCCGTTGAATGAGTTCGTGGGTGCCGTGTACAAGCCCGTGACCGTGGGAGCGTCGGTACCATGTGGTGGGCGCTGCTGAGCGGAGCTTAATTTTTCACGAGCAGATGAAATCTGCGAAGTATAAAACGGATGTTTACATCAGTTTTTCACGAGCCGGTGAAACCGGCGAAGCGTCGAATTGAACGGAGTTCAATTCTTCAACCAACCGCATACCTCCCAGCGTTTCAAAGCCTTCAACCGCTGTTCATCCAAATCTTTCTCAATCAGTGCATCCACCTCATGATACTTTTCTTTCATATTCAGACAGACAAGTACCTGAGCCCTGTACTCCTTCTCCAGACGGTCACACTCTGCCTGTGCAGCAGTTCTCTGTGCGGTCGCGGTACCGGCATCCTCCAGGCGCTGGGCAGCACGGGCGCGGTCGTTCAGGATGTCCTTCAGTGTGTTGATTTCGCGGGTCTCCTCATACATGAACTGCTTCACACGGGCGAACACGTTCGTGCTGTACAGCAGCGGATAGTTATAGCGAATCTTCTCCGGCAGAACGAACTGGTTCGACTCCTTGATTTCCTGCACTTCCTTCTCGATTTGGCCGATGAGTTCAACGATGTTCGTGGTCTCATCGTTCACGAACAGCACCTTGCCACTGCTGAACACCGTCTGTGACTGGAGCTTGTCGAACTTGTAGGCGCTGGTGCGATGAGCTTCGGCACGGGCATCGAGCTTCAGATAGTTGATGAGGGCCAGCAGAAATGCGTTCAGGCCGTTCAGGCTGCTGACCAGTGTGGGGCCAGCGGGCTGGTCTTTCAGAACGAGGCTCAAAATCGTGCAAATCGCCGTAATGAAGATAGCGGGGAGCATAAGATAGTTCAGGCGCTGCTCACAGAGGGTTTTGGCCTCCGTGTAGAGAATCTTCTGGCCCTTGAGGTACACGGCGATGAGGTCCAGAATGGCGCTGTGATTCTGCTCTTCAAACACGTAGGCATCCTGGAATTGCGTTTCAACCTGGCGGAACTCGTAGCGCTTCGGTGCATCGGTTTGGGTGGTTGCATCGACTGCTTCTGCTTCTGCGTTTTCGATTTGTTCAGTAGTGACAACTGTTATCTGAGAGTTAGGGCGTGACATTACAGACGTATGGGTGTGGTGCCTTAAATCTAGCGCTGTTATAGGATGAGTGAGCTAAGGCGGCGACGGTCCTTCTATTGTCCTATCGATGCTCCCACAAAAACAGCAGAGACTGATAGGATGGAACAGAACGAACAACAGCAGCCATCTGCAGGTGAGAACCCACTGGCGAAAATGAGCATCAAGGCCGGTGTAGAGGGTGAGGGAAAGCCGATGAAGATTAAGCCGGCTGAGCCCAAACCACAAATCAAAGGGCGGATGCAGCCGATTACATTTGGAAAGCCCAAACCATCGCGTGTGGCTGGCGACAGTATTTTCTAAGGCATCAGTAATGGAAACTAGCACGTGGACCAACATTGAGCTCATCGGTGAAGGTACACCTGCGCTTCGCGCCAAGCAAGTCGAGATTGAATGGCCGCGGCTGTCGTACATACAGCGGCTACTCATCTGGTTGAAGGAGCGGTTTCCATTTCTCGGAGGTCGGTCAGCCGCTCCGGCTGTTGAAGAACCCAAGCCTGAGTTCGGCACAGTTGCGCAGGAATATCTGTGTGACACTCACGATGTGGAAGTACCGCACATCTAGAGCTTGAAGGAGTTGCGAAGTTCGGCAAACAGGCTGGCGGACCCGAATGCAGCCAGCGGTGCGGCGAAGAAGAACGTCGTGTCGATGTCGGACTTCTGCAGGTCAACCCGTGGAAGAATGTGATGTTCCGTGAACATCTGCATCGCCTCAATGGCGAGCACCAGTGCCGGAATCTGAACTAGGAACTGTGCAAACAGCGGCAGGGCGGCTAACACAGTGTCCAAAATTATTGATATCAGGAGTGTGGTGATGCTGATACCGATAATGAGCGCGATTTTGGTCAGCATTCCTTATTGAGGGTCATGACTTAAAAGTTGAAGGGCTCCTGTGGCTTACACAGTTGCAGTATGATGACATCTACATATACTATTACGTTCGGAGACCAGGCTGAGAACCATGTTGGAATGCAGAAGCTAGGGGCATTGGCTTCCTCCGGTTTTTCCAAGGAGGACTTGACCCACTTCAAGGAGGCATATGAGGCTGCAGGAAATGTATGTAAAATTGTGGACTTGCATTCAGCGGTCGAAGGAACACCTGAAGCATATATCCTGATTGTGCGAGGCGGTGTGCCAGAAGCAGATGCGCTCATGGCAGAGCAGGCCGCGTTGCCAAAAGATACCAAGGCGCTCATGTACGGGCGGGTGGTGAACAAACACGCACGGCATAATCTCTGCTTTGCCGATGAGGCACAGGAACCGGACTATACAGCCGGAAAGGGCCGGATTGTGGCATTTGAGACACAACCGCTCTTGTCAGCCATGCGCACCGCGCTCCAGGAACTTACTGGTCGGCCTCTGGTCGGAGAGGGCAACTACTATTACGATGTCGCGAAGTGCGGCATCGGATTTCATGGAGATACAGAAAGGCGCATTGTGATTGGAGCAAGGCTCGGGGCATCGATGCCGCTGCACTATCAATGGTTCAAGGAGGGAAGCCCCGTTGGACCACGGATTGAGTTGATGCTCGGTCACGGTGACCTGTATTTCATGTCCGCCAAAGCCGTCGGCTTTGACTGGAAGTCACGGAAGCCGTACACCCTCCGTCATGCAGCCGGTGCCAAGAAGTTCCTGACAATTTAGCGCCCCATCCACGCAACATGCGTAATGGTAGACTCCTCTGCAGCGGCCTCTTTTGATGCAGATTCAATTGTTTGAAGTTCGCGCCCAGACACCACCTCTGTCCAGAAGAGCTCCGCCGCGGGCCAACCCGTTTCTTTCCACCACTTGTTGTTGCGCAGCACAGTGCGGGGATACCAGCCCGTCAGCCACCAGACCGATGATTCTAGCAAGGGGTAGCAGTCCGGCCCCTCTGGTACATCTGCGTCCTCCAGGTCGTTCACCGGCTCGCTGTAGCGATAGGTCCACGTGCTCGGGTCTTCGATGAAGCCATACACACAAATGCGCCCCTTCCACTCAGCGGTCTCCAGTGCCGTGCGCTCTTCGCGTGTTAGAGCAGGGTCCACGTTCCCAGTATAGACAGTCTGCGCTGTGCGCTGCGCGAAGCACGCCTCGATGAAATCCACTGCATCCAGGTTGCAGACCTCCATCTGCACCTGCATCTGCACATAGTACTCATCTGGTACAAACGTACCGGGTTTGCGCGTCTTGGGTGATTTAATCTCCACGAGTCGACCTGCCAGAGGCCCCTTCGTCACAAGACCATCGGGGCTCGCGGACAACCATGGCACTGTCTGATGTGTGAACCGACCCAGGCGGTCATTAACAGTATCGACACCAGCAATCTCAAGCTCGTAGATGCGACGGGTGACTGGCTCGAAGCGGTGACCCCAGCTCGTCGCGTTCATATTGCCATCGTCCTGGGCGAGCGCCACGGGGGCCTGGGATGGCCGGTCACCGGGGTCCTCTGTGTCGAGTTTTGAACGCAACAGTGCACCGCGACTGCCCGTCAGAATACTTGAGAATTCGGAGGCTGTGAGGCGATTGCGGCGCTGGGCATACCACTCTGCGGTGTGCTGCTCGACCTGGGGTTTATTACACAGTGTGGTGATGACACTGTCGTCCACCGGCTCAAGGGCCTCAATGACGGTATCGTGGTGCGCACGCAGCCACTCCAGTGCTGTATCAAGCATCTGCTCCTGCAAGTCCGCGCGTGCATCGTTATCATCGATGTATGCAGCGACATCTGCGATAACATCCTGGAGGAGCTCTAACACATCATCGTAGACCTCTTCAGAATCGAACATGCCCTCGTCGTACAGGTCGGGGAGATGTTCGTCACACCACGCGTCAATATCATCTGAACTCATTCTCCCTTGTTCTCTACTTGGGGATTTCCGTTTAGAACGGAGGGAGTATCGTGAAATAGGGATGCGGCCGCTGCCTTGGCAGCAGGGGCACGTTTCTGTTTCTGCGTCGTCGTTGTTGGTCGGCATACAGTTGAATCAATGCGGAAAGTACGAAGTCCAGAGGGGTTGGTACGTTCACGTAGGCCACGGATGGTTTGTATGTTGGCGTTTACGGGGTCATAGTCGACGGCAACTTTGGTATTTAGCTGACGGAGTTCGAATGCTTGGAGCACGGCAGTCAGGAGGGAGGCGCGCTCGGCCGGTGTTAGGTCAGGGTAGCCCTGTACGAACTTGCGGAGACGGTCCAGACGGCTGCCGCGGTCCAGCTTCTGCCAGGGCTGCTGGAACGTGTTGGTGGTCTCTGCAGCAAACAGTGCATCCAGACTGTCCTCTGTGGCCTTGACGGCGGAGTCGGTGGCAAAGGGGCTCGTCAGTTCCTGTGCAGGAGTGGCCGGCATTCTGCGTCGTTGAGTTTTATTACGCTGTTGCATCCTTACCTTTCTTTAGGGCCGCGGCGTTTAGGCTCGACCAGGCAGCTGTATCGGCTGCAAATCGATTGTCTGCGGTTGTATCGCGGAGTTCGACTTGACCCGTGGCAGAGGTCCAGAGTTCGAGACCTGCCGTCATACCGGCGCCGCTGCTGATATGCTTTGGTTCCACTGCTACGGCCGCCTTCTTGGCCCGTACCGTTTTCTTTATGACAGGGGTCGCAGTGGTCTCTGTGACTGGAATAACTTTCTTAGAACGTGGTGCACAAGGTTTAGAAGGAACAGTGGCGGGCATCTGACACTCCGTTCTGGTTTATATGTTTAAATTCCGAAGCAGGTGCAGAGATGCGCGGTGCCTCTAGAACGGAGAATGATGCGCGCCTGGCGGGTCGGAATGCACAAACACTCAGTTGGGCTGCACCGCTTCCCGATTTCAGTCGTGACCCGGTGGTTAGGGCGCCACTGATGCGAGCCGAATGGGAGACACGGGATACCATCAACAATCGTGTGTTTGCCGACACGATGGCATCCGGTCCGAAGGCGGTGACGTCGGCTAGCCTGGCTGCACACCCGTCAAATGGGGCGATGATGATGAACCCGTCTGCTGCACGCCAGGACCAGCGCCCGTATATAACGGAACAGTATTTCCCTGACGCGAGGTCTGGAACCCGCCCTGAGAGGCCGCCGCATTCACTGTTCCAGAATGCATGGCTCGATGGATTTGATGTGGAGTCGCGGGATGTCACACGGGAGTTGCGCGGTGCGGTAAAGGAGGAGAATCGGTCACGCGATGTCGACATATCACATCGGCTTGTAGGACGCACATTTGAACATCAGTGGCTTCCTTCCGCGTTCGGGGCCCATGTAGCACAGCAGATAGATGCGTCTGTGGCTCTGCGGCCGGCGATGGATGACTATCAGAAGACGTGGCGGCCAGGTCAGTAAAGTTGAAGTGGTACGGGTGTTGGTAGATGACCGTGTAACGACGACGACGTATCAAACATGGCAGAGAAACCTATCGTAAAAGGAGTCGCGGGGTTCGAGATGGCAGATTCTTCAGAATCTGTCCACCAATGTAGCCAGGTCACTCGTGGAGTGGCCGGCTTCGATTTCGACGGGACCATCGTAAAGCCTCGTGAAGGGCGCCGATTCCCCAAAGACCGTGCTGATTGGCGGTGGGCGCGATGGGGTGTACCCGCACGGATTCGCGACTTGGCTGCGGAAGGCTGGACCATCATGATTATCACCGACCAAACAAAGGACTGGAAGACCGAAATGATTCAGGATGTAATTACGGCACTCGGTGTGCCAGTCACACTGCTTGTGCATAGGACAGTCAAGAAACCCGATACATCACTGGTGCTTGCTGGAGGAGTGGTGCCCTCCTTCTATGTCGGTGATGCAGCGGGGCGGCCAGGGGACTGGTCGGATTGCGACAAGCGGTTCGCCGAGAATCTCGGTATTCCATTTCACACACCGGAGGAGTTCTTCGCTGCGGAGCCACAGCGCCGGCGCATTGTGCAACGCGGGCCGGACCGCGAAGTTCTCGTAATGGTTGGTTACCCAGCATCTGGGAAATCAACAATTGCGCGTTCACTGGAATACGAAGCAGGGTATGTACGCCTGGACGGTGACGAACTGGCAACACCGGCTGCACTGGTGCGGGCCGCGAAGAAGCATCCTGATAGGGCTGTCATCTTCGACTCCACAGGTGGAACAGTGGCACGCCGGGCGCATTTCATTGACTGGGCCAAATCAGAAGGGCGCCCTGTGCGTATCGTGTGGGTGACAACGGATATTGACACCGCAATGGATTGGAACGCGGTACGACCCAGCCCTATCCCTGCCGTGGCGTACTACACATACCGGAAACGCTTTGAGCCACCGACGGATGCCGAAGCACCTGTTGTGGTTGTTGCTTAATCAAAGGACACCGTCACCGGCACTGACAGATGCGTCACCGACTTCGTGGCCGACTTGCTCATCTCCTTACGCTTGCGACGCCCCGTGGGCGTTTTGGCTTCGGGTGTCTTGCTGTAATGCTCCCGGAAACTCGTGTTCATATCGGCGTCAATCGCAGCGGCATTCTCTAGGATATAACGCACTACACCCTTTTCGATGGCCCACCGGAAGAAGTTGAGCTGGCCGACCGTGGTCTCCTCAAGGGGTGGGTGGCCCTGAATCTGGAACCGGATGCGTTCGCGACGGCAGAATGGGTCGAACAGTCGCTTGCTGTATGCTTTGAGCTCTCGCTTGTAATGGAAATGCACCATGAACTGACGCTCTACACCTTCCATGAGGAGAGGGTAGCTCACGTTGAACTTCTTGGAATAATTGGTCACGAACCAGTCGATGAGTCGGAGGCTGACGGGGCTCGTGCCTGTCAGAATAGGGAGCGCTTCCTCGAGTCGCCCCGGCTGATTGTAGAAGTCCTGGAGCCACCGCACAATGAAATCCTGTTTGCCCTGGATGCGGTTCTTGAGGGTCTGACGACTGGTGTCCATCCTAGTTAGCAGGGGAAGTTGGCGCGGGTTTAGATAGACGCAGTCAGAATCATTGGCGTTGTGTAGAGGAATGGCAGATCCATTTGCCCAGCTTGTGGATGCAGCACAGCAATTGGTGGTAGGAGCAGGGAATGCAGTGGGTCCCGTGTTGGGGAGCACAGATGCAATGGACGCGGCCGCTATTGATGCTCTATTGGCATCGTTGGGTTATCAGATTCCTGTTACACCTGGTCCTGTTGGTAGTGGTCCTGGTGGCGGTGCTGGTGGTGGTAGAGGTGGTTCTGGTGGTGGTTCTGGTGGTGGTGCTGGTGGTGGTGCTGGTGGTGGTGCTGGTGGTGGTAGAGGTGGTTCTGGTGGTGGTAGAGGTGGTGCTGGCACTGGTGGTACTGGTACCGGTGGTGGCGGTGCTGGTGGCGGTGGCTTTGCTGGAACAATGCAAGTAAACCCACAAGCAGTTAGCGGAAGACCAGGGCTTTTCTCTCGTATGAAGGGGAAGCTCGCAGGTATTCGAGACAAAATCACTCGTGCAGTGTCAACCCCCAGGGGTAGTCCCGCTGCACTCATGCCAACAGCAACAACCGGTATCAAACTCCCATTCGACAATCGTTTCTCTGGTAATATTCTCAATCCTCCAACACCCAAGGATGGCTCCATCGTTGGTCTGTTCATGTTGTGGCAGGATAAGATTCTGATTCAGAAACGTGCAGTGGCCCCTACTACTATCTCGTGCCCAACTGGATTTTTGGAAGGCGGTGAGACATTTGAAGATGCCGCTGTGCGTGAACTCCAGGAGGAGGCACAGTTTGACCCCGCACCGGATTCTGACACACTAACACTCTTCCACCGCACACAGCACCCTGACCCTTCTGGGAATCTGGTGGATGTTGCATTTTACTACAGCCTTGTTGACCCCAGTGAGCAGGTGCGAACAGATGGGCCTGCGCCTGGCTCTGTCTCTGCAGAAGTAGACATCGCGTATGATTTCACCGATATCAGTGGAGCTGAAGTGCCCAACCCTGGCACGGGGCATGCATGGATTAGGGCCAATGACCTTGAGCGCTATGTTGAGGAGGAACTTGGTGGCATCTCTGGCGAGAATCCGATGTTCGCTGCAGCCGTTGCAAAATTCATGGAAATTCAGGATGAAGCATTTGGTCACACAGTCGAAGATATCAATATGTCAGCACCAATACCTGCATGGGCATCGGATTACTTCTCGATTAGTGATGAACGCCCTGAGTGTGCGACTGCCAAAGTCCTTGGGCCAGACTGTCTAGCCCGCGCAGTGCATCGTGATATCATGGCGGCAGAACAGTACAAGAATAGCTTGCGCCTGCGTAAGAAACCAGATGCTGCACTAAAAACGTACAATGAGAAAGCCGCTGAGTATGCCTCTCTGAAAAAGAAGTCATCGCGCACGGATGATGAAAATAAGAAAATGGGTGATTTAGAACGTGAGCTTAAGTCGGGCTACCCTGATGTTGCGATTCATATTCGAAATGCGACTGATGGCATGATTCACGAGTTTACCGTGCCGAATCCATACAGAGCACTGGCGTATCGTGAAGACCGCAGGAACCCAGTGAACTTCGCGAACCCTAAGGGGTATGGCGGGAGTGCAAAAGATCTAAGTGGGAACATGTACAGCCAGAACATCAAACTGCTGGAGGCATTAGCCCCGCCTTCACTGATTGCAGATTCGGCAATGGCAATTGCACTGCTGGAATCTCTATGGTTTTGTGGGTCTAATCCGACTGTCAGCAATGACCCGCGCTGCTATCCTGCACGAATCTTGGGCGAACTTCGCGAATGGCAGGCCAATAAAGACCAAACGGCACGCGGTCGGCATGCGAAGGAGGTTATCGATGCTGATTCATCCTGGGGTGTGACAAAGCAGTTGATGACAGCATTAGAGAATGCCGTAGCAGGGGCGACTGAATTCCCATATATTGAGGTGAGAATGGGTGTGCAGAAGAATAAGCCGAAGCCTACACCGACACCGGCACCGACACCGGCACCAGTTGTTACACAGACAACACCTGCAGGGACGCCATCACCAGGACATGTGGCTGCACCGGTAACTCCTCCCGCAGGAGGAGTGGCAACACCTACAGGAGGAACTCCCACAGGAGGGGGGACAACACCTACAGGAGGAGGAGGGGGGGGAACTCCCGCAGGAGGAACTCCCACAGGAGGAGGGGCACCACCAGTTCTCCCACCAGTAGCGACCGGTGGTATCATAGCCTCTCTTCGCGAAGGCGGAGGGAAAGTCTTTGCCCCTCTCATTCCGCGCACACTTCATCTGTAAAATCTCTTACCCGAGTAATGAAGAATTACTTCCTACAGTCAGAAGTCCCCGATGAGATAGCGCGATATGTTGACCCATCCAATGATCCACGTAGATATCCGCCTGCCTTTACAGCTCTGAGTGAGGAGATTGTTCCATTAGACCTCCCCTATTTCATGATACTGCACCATAATGCAGCTACCGACCCAACGTTTAACCCATATGACGGATTCAACGATGTTACATCGCCTATTCGCGAACCCTTACATAAACTGGATATGAGTACATTCACTGGTGTCAGGAAGAAGATGTTGGCAGAACTGCAGTTTCTGTACGTGATGGGGTTAGCGGTATTCCGTGCACCTAATACCTACTATGTGCACCAGAAGGCGTTCAACCTATTCTACAAACCCGGTGCATTCTTCTCCACATATGACCCAAATGCACTACTGGATGTGAAGCAGCGTGTACTTGAGCCAGTGTTTGACCATATGTACGAATATGTGCTACCAGGGCGGTGGTGGCGGGCTCTCTATGGTTCTACTGGGCTGGCACCCGTTATCGAGTCGAAGGTGGCACTCGAGCGTGAAATGAGAGAGATTGAGATAGTGCTTGAGAAACCAATGCGCTAAAATCGCCGATGCATATAGAATGCTGAATCTCTGGCTCAAGGCGAAATACTCTTTCATATCGGCACTGGTGTTCTTCATAGTGGCGAACCCCGAGACATACAAATTCACTCAGACGATATTTGGCTCCCTGTTCCAGGTGGCACAGCCGATGGGTGCTGCCACGCCGATGGGTCTGATTCTACATACGGCTCTCTTCTTCCTGGCTATGCTGGGGCTGATGGCGGTGCCGAGTTTGTAATCCTTGTCCTCTCTAAGGAATGGCAGCAGTATCGCTTGTCGCAGCCGAATCGATTCTGGCGCTGACACCCGTTGCCATCAAAAAGACACCACTCGACCCAATATCCGCTATCTGGTCACGGACACTGTCATCCACGGCACTCGGCTATCTGTTGGCTGGCAAGGACAGTCGTAGCGTAACGGCTGCAGAAGCGCCCTATGCCGTTGCCCTCGGCCATGCGAATCTTCTGCACATTGCCTCCAGTTATGAGTCCTTTCGCAATCTACCTGCGGGTCAGGCCATGTCGCTTCTGTACACCTATCCGCTCTGGAATCTGGTGCTGAATTCCACATTCGGTTCCGACACATTCACGGCACGCGAATACGGGTTCATGGCGCTTGCTGCACTCGGTTCTGTATTACTCAATCAGGACCCCGGTCACGCGACTCCACCCGTATCTGGAGGGAAACCCCGCTACTGGTGGGGTGTATCCATGGGTCTCGTCATGGCACTCACGGAATCCGCGATGCATTTCCTGTTGCGACAGCTGGGTTGGCGTGATGCGGCGAAGTCTGTGTGGGTGGTTAATGGGTCCGCCTCTGTGTGGCTCGGTGTGTCGCAGCTGGCGCAGGAGCTCTTCTTCGACGGTGACGGTATGAAGGTCCAGGGTAACTGGTGGGATGCGGCTCTGCTAACAGCGTTCCACGGTGTCACGATGTTCAGTGGCTACTGGCTGCGATTCTTTGCGGTCCCGCGCCTCTCGGTTGTAACATATTCACTCTTGAGTTACGCGGGCCTTCTGGCATCGTATGTGTACGGGCTATTCATCTTGGGAGAGCGTCCTGGCTGGATGTCACTGGTTGGCGCGGCGCTCATCCTGGTGAGTGGTGCATTCATTGAGATTGGGACAGCAGCCTAAACAGAAATCAACACGGTCCAACAGAGGGATGTCTGTCGGCCCACAAATAAAACGCCTTGTGGATCTCGTCGACCGTGGTCCAGAAGACGATATCTTTTTTCCGTCATCCTCGAATGACACGCTGTTTCGCCGCATGTGGTCCACCTATCACAATGTGGTACCAGACGTGGTGGATGTCGGCTATCAGGGGTCCGCAGCATGGGGAGGGCGCATCACCATTAATCTGAAACACAAGGAGCTCGGTGACCTTGTGAACTGGTTGTGTGTGCGTATCAAACCTGCATCGTGGCTCGACGCGGACCTCGAGGCAAAACTCCTGAGCGGTGATTGGACGTATTCGCGCGTTTCTACGATGATTGATACGGCTCCTGGTTATGCAGAAGAACAGGAGCGTGAAAAACGTGCGTGGATGTGGGCGGCATCGCTCGGTACGGTTGCGGTTCAGAAGGTGGAGTTCGAAATCAATGATACCACGATTGAGACCTGGGGCGGAGACTGGATGGATATCTGGTCGCGTGCGTGGATGGATGGCGGTCGTGCGGCCGTATGGGATTCCGACATCTATGGTCAGATGCCATCGTGGGCCATGCATGATATTACCAGAGAACCATGGACAACCGTGCAGCCCACCAGTGACGGCTACATCTATTGTTGGTTGCCGTTGGCGTTTTTCCGTCGCCCCCAAACAGCATTCCCGTTGGCTGCACTCTCTGAGCAGCAGGAAGTGCGCGTACATATCACATTCCGACCATTCGCGGATGTGGTGCGCCGACGTGCTGTTCCACGTACGAACCCATGTGAAGTGCCATTAGGAGAAACGCTGCTACTATATGATAACACGGGGTCAACACCTATTCCTCGTACTTTCACTATACCTACGCAGGTGCCAGGGTTTGAAGAGGTGTCTGTCATGGCCGGTGTGGTGCACACGGAGGACCCGTTGCGTTCCGCGTACATGCGCATACCTTTCGAGATGATGTATGAACGCGTGACACACATGACGTTCGATGTACCAGAGGGTCTGGCTCGCCCTTCGGATGGACCATGTCGTACGGTGTCAATGCAGTTGCCCCTGCGAGAGCTAAATGGGCCTATCAAAGAACTGCTCTTCTTTGTGCGTCGCCGTGGTGTATGGGGATTCAATGAGTGGACAAACTACGGTGCACTCTTGGAGCCGGCGCTCGTTGCAACCCAGGAGGAACCGACAACCACGACTGGGGAGTTCACACGCGCTACACGACAGATGCCCATGTTAACATCGGCGCGACTGATGGTGGGGAATGCACCATGGCAGGATGAGGCCGAACAGTGGTGGCGCCTGGAGACAGGTATGGCACATCGTGGTGGAGTGCGTATGGCCGCAGGGATGGTATACGGTATCACATTCGGTGATGGCGCCGATTGGGATAACGAGGATTTGCAGCCGGCGGGCACCGTGAATGCATCGAAGGCGGATATGCGCCTGGACCTACAGGTTACTGTGCCGACCCCTGCTGCATGGGAAGATGGGTCTGCGATGTGGACAGTGCACGTGTTTGGCATTGGGGTCAACTGGATGCGGTTCGTGAACGGGCTCGCACAGCCGCTGTTCCAGGATTAAGGTGCCAAAATATATAGATATTCGTATGTGTCGCTTAATCCTGCTTCTCGGATACATGGGTAAGGAACTCTACCATCGCCGACATGGAATTACGCATAATGGCCTCTTGCAGAATCTCTGCTGGAGTCCAGGACCCTTCGTCCATTGCATGTAGCTGCTTCAGTACACTGGCACGCTCCTTCTCCGCCGTAATCTGGAAAACCATACAGAGAATGTCACGAGCCACTTCGCGGGTTGCATAGGACAGGCAGACCTTGAGACCGAGGCGTCCAGGGCGCAGAAGAGCAGGGTCAATGCGTTCAGGGTGATTCGTGGTAGCGATGATAATGCGGCCCTCGTTGGACTCGAGACCATCGAGCTTCGTGAGCAGGTATGCCAGGTCTAGCTGGTCCGTGGCTGCATCGCGTTCCTCACGTAGCGTCTTTTGCCAGGAGTCGTCGCTCTTGCTGTCGCTTTTACTGGATGCTAACATCATGAGTGCCATCGTCTCTGGCGTAAGACCCGTCGCCGTCGTTGTTGGTGCTGTTGTTGGTGCTGCTGCTTGCGCGGGTTGCTCCTGAATCATATCGCGTCGCAGAATTCCACTGACACAGTCAAACTCCTCCAGAACAATGATGACTTTCTTGCCATGCAGGTCGCTCATGATGTTCGAGAACGCCTTCTTTGTACGCACCTTGCTCATGTCGACCATATTGACGCTGTAGCCCAAGAAGTTTGCGGTCGATGCGATGAGCCGTGTCTTACCGGTACCTGGTGGGCCATGAAGGACAATACCGAGCTTGTTCTCAATGGGCAGGTGCGACGGATACATGCGCTTCTCCTTGAACCGTGTGAGCATATCCATGTAGGCCTCCTTCTGTGGGAAGAAGAGCGTATCGAAGGTAGCACGGTTATCGACATAGCCGAGCTCCTCCCACTCAATCAGGTTCCCACCACGCTCAATCAGCAGCGTCTCCAGAGTCTGCTGTGCGACCTCGGGCTTCTTGTCGACTAGGCTATTATTGTAACTGTCGATGTGCACCAGCACGCGGCGAAGTGCCTCTGGATTGTTTGAGTAGTATGCAATGGAATTACTGTAGCGGTCCGACACCATATAGACATACTCACCACACTGGTCGCGCCAGATAGGCAAGAGAGAATCGTTGCTGCCATAGGAATTTGCGGACACACACCGGTCCAGATACTCGCGCGTGAATCGGTCGCGGCTCTCTGGCTTCGCTGCGCTTACATCTGGCATGATAATGAGAGGGGCTGGGTTCTTGAACTGTTTGGACCCCAGGTAATGATTGAACCAGCGAACAAAGGAGCGCTTGCCATGGGGATTCGAGAAATAATAGCTGAGTTCGCTGCTCTTAGCCGCGCGGGCTGTACATGGGTCGAAGTCGAGCTCGTATTGCACAGTACTGGTTCGTTTGCAGGGAAGATAATGGCGCAGAGAACGCCATCCGCCCTTATAGGTCATGTGAATGAGGAGAGTCAGAGCCGCGCTGAGCAATGTGCCGACCACCATGTTCAGTGCAGTGTCCATCATACGGTCACCCGTATTCACGTAGCGGCCAGCGGAGACCGCTATGAGAGAGCGGGTTTGGTCTGTAATTGTTGTAATGAATGCGTCCATCGTATGCGGTCAGCTACTGACCGCAGCGCTGCAGTCACATTTGGTACCTAAACATCATGCTCCTCAAAGTTGAAGTAAGAAAGAGCCATGCCGCACATACTCATTGACGCGACTGTAGACGACCCTGCAACCATTGACAGCGTGAGTGAGTTGCAGGTCCCCATTGAAACCATGCTGCATCGCCTTGGGATTGACAATATCAAGAAGATATGTCGTCATCAGCATGGTCATGGAGGCGCCACCCTCATGTATGTACTGGAGAATGTGCATTGTGTGGTGCATTCCTTCCCTGAGGAGTCACTGCTGTGCGTGGATGTGTTCGCAGATGGTGTATGGCCACAGGATGTGGCACGATGCATTGAAGAGCTGTTCCCTTGTCAGTCTGTGCGAATCAAGGCCGTAGTAGACCGTTAATGGGTTTCGGATGATGCAGTGTACCCTCACTGTCGTTCGTAGAGTTACATCATCCTTCAGATGATGCAACGTACCCTCACTGTCGTTCGTAGAGTTACATCATCCTTCAGATGATGCAACGTACCCTCACTG
>JACCDI011918136.1_pt1 | contig 24847 bp, 17 predicted proteins | sample 7442791 | NCBI WGS metagenome assembly JACCDI01 (sample SAMN15323434, study PRJNA562643) | freshwater metagenome | isolation source: river surface water | place: USA:Blue River Watershed | collected 2017-08-15
AGCTATCAGGAACAACTGGCTGGAAATTTTCCAACACATTTAATTGTGTATCTAAAGTATCACGGGTATTCATATCTAAATGATACTTCCCGCTCCAAAAAAATGTTTTTTCGTCTTTTTTAATTTGAACACCTTCCAAGTTTACACCTCTATTTGTTAAAGCATCTAATTCCGATTGAGGGAAGTCACCGCCTACAACTGAAATTTGTTTTACCGGTGTAAAATTTGATGCACACCATGCAATATAAGTGGCAGCTCCACCAATAATTTTATCACTTTTCCCAAAGGGAGTTTCTATGGCATCAAAGGCCATTGATCCGACAACTACTAAAGACATTTGTTTTTATTTTTATAGGCGCGAAACTACGATATTTTACGGGGAACTCCCCTATCATCATTAGGCAATAATAATGAGTCCTGTAAGTCCTTGATAATCAAAAAACTAACAAAAAGCCAATTTTTTTGAAAAAAAATGAACATTTTAAGGAATCAAATGACTAATTTTGTACTAACAAGCATAAATTTTATTGAAATGGCAAGAATCAAAATCGAAAAAAATCTATCTAGAAAAGATGTAATTGTAAGTAAAGCGGCTACTTTATTCAGAGAAAAAGGATACAAGGCTGCAAGTATGCGCGATTTAGCAGAATCAGTTGGTGTTGAAGCCGCTAGCTTATACAACCACATTAAATCAAAAAGTGAATTATTGCACGAGTTGGTATTTAGTGTTGCCAATAAATTTGTCATGAAGCTTGATGAAATTGAATCTGAATCTATTTCATCATTACAAAAAATGGAGAAAATTCTTCGTTTTCATATTAGTGAAATGATTCATCATTATGAGGAGGTATATGTGAGCGATAGAGAATGGAAGCATTTGTCAGACCCTTATTTATCCAATTATCAAAATCAGCGAAGAGTATATCGTAAAAGGTTAGCAGCAATCATTGAGGAAGGTATTAGGAATAAAGAAATTAAAGCAATTGATGCGCCAACAGTAGTCCTCATTTTTTTACATGCTGTAAGTGGAATTGAAAGCTGGCATCGATCAACAAAAAAAATATCAGCCGAGGAATTAGAACAAAACATGGTAGCTATCTTAATTGATGGTTTGAAGGCTAATAAATAAGCTTAATAGCATTATTGGTATTCAATATTATTACTTGGACATATCAAAAGGCCTCCTTCAGGAGGTCTTTTTTATGAAGCAACTCTGTATTGTTTACATTAACTTTGCAGCTAATATTATATCGTGTCAGAAAGAAACAATTTCATTGATTACATCCGAATATTTGCCCACAGTGGACATGGCGGAGCTGGTTGTAAACATTTTTTAAGAAATAAGTTAACAGCAAAAGGTGGTCCTGATGGTGGTGATGGTGGTCGTGGAGGTCATGTAATTTTAAGAGGCAATTCCCAACTATGGACACTATTGCATTTGCGTTATCATAAAAACGTAATTGCTGAAGATGGAGAAAACGGAAGTAAAAATAATTGTACTGGTAAGGACGGTAAGGATATTATTATTGAAGTGCCATTAGGTACAATAGCTCGAGATGAAGAGACTGGAAAAATTGAAGCAGAAATTTTAAAAGACGGTCAAGAATTTATTTGGTTAAAAGGAGGAAGAGGGGGTTTGGGAAATAGTAATTTTGCAACTGCTACACAACAGGTTCCTGAATATGCCCAACCAGGTGAAGATGGCGTTGAAGGTTGGAAACAAATTGAATTAAAAGTATTAGCCGATGTTGGATTAGTGGGATTTCCCAATGCCGGAAAATCAACTTTGCTTTCATCCATCACTGCAGCTAAACCAAAAATTGCTAATTATGCATTCACTACTTTAACGCCACAGTTAGGTATGGTTGCTTATCGTGATAATCGCTCATTTTGTATAGCTGATTTACCAGGTATTATTGAAGGTGCCGCTGAAGGAAAAGGATTAGGCCACCGATTTTTAAGACATATTGAACGTAATGCTGTTTTATTATTTTTAATTCCTGCCGATTCCAATGACCATAAAAAGGAATTTGAAATTTTAAAAAATGAATTGAATGAATTCAATCCCGAATTACTTCAAAAAGAATTTATCATTGCTATTAGTAAATCGGATTTATTAGACGAAGAACTCACAGAAGCAATAGAAAAAGAGTTGCCAGAAAACATTCCACATATTTTTATTTCCTCTGCTATCAACAAAAATTTAGTGGAATTAAAGGATATGCTTTGGAATGCATTGAACAAGCCAATTTAATTTTCAATCAATAATTCTGTGCTGGTGTTTATTGTTCATTTGTAACGAAGACCGAATATAAATTTTCAAAAACATTATAAAAAAAGGCCCTGAAATTTCAGGGCCTTTTTAATATCTAACACTTTTTAATTTCTAGTTGTTATTTGATTTAGCAGCTTTGCTACGATCATTTTCATCTAACATTGTTTTACGCATACGTACCGACTTTGGTGTAACTTCAATACACTCATCAAATTGAATGTACTCCATACACTCTTCCAAAGTGAATTGAATTTTCGGAGTGATACGAACACTATCATCACTACCGCTCGCACGGTGGTTCGTTAATTTTTTCATCTCCACTGCGTTAATGTTTAAATCACCTGGCTTAATATGTTCAGCTAAAATTTGACCTGCATAAACTTCTTCACCTGGCTCAATAAAGAAACGACCTCTGTCTTGTAATTTATCAATAGAGTAAGCTGTTGTAGTACCACCACCTTTCGCAATTAATACACCATTGCTTCTTCCAGGAATTTGTCCTTTCCAAGGCTTGTATTCATTGAAACGGTGAGCCATTACAGCTTCACCTGCTGTTTGTGTTAACATTTGAGAACGTAAACCAATCAATCCTCTTGATGGAATATCAAATTCTAAGTGTTGCATAGTTCCTTTAGATTCCATAATTAACATTTCACCTTTTTTCTGAGTTACTAAGTCAATTACTTTACCACTAAACTCACTTGGCACATCCACCACTAATATTTCAAATGGCTCATGCTTTTTACCGTCTATTTCTTTTACTAAAACTTGTGGGTTACCAACTGTTAATTCATAACCTTCACGACGCATTGTTTCAACCAATACACCTAAGTGTAAAATACCACGACCATATACCAAGAAACTATCCGCACTATCAGTTTCTTCAACACGTAATGCTAAGTTCTTTTCAGTCTCTTTGATTAAACGATCACGAATGTGACGAGAAGTTACAAACTTACCTTCCTTACCAAAGAAAGGTGAGTTATTAATACTAAAAGTCATACTCATTGTTGGTTCATCAACACTGATAATTGGTAAAGCTTCAGGATTTTCTGGATCAGCAATGGTATCACCAATATTGAATTCTTCTAAACCAACCACGGCACATAAGTCACCTGATACAACTTCAGTTACTTTACGCTTACCCATTCCTTCGAATACGTATAATTCTTTTACTTTATTCTTTTTTATACTACCATCAGCTTGCACTAATACAATATTCTGACCTTCTTTAATGGTTCCTCTTTCCACTTTACCAATCGCAATACGTCCTAAGAAAGTAGAATAATCTAATGAAGTAATTTGCATTTGTGTGTGACCTTCCTTCACATCAGGACCTGGTACATATTTTAAAATACCATCCATTAATGGAGTGATGTCCTCACATTGTGTCAAACTATCATTGAACCAACCATTCTTACCACTACCATAAAAAGTAGGGAAGTTCAATTGATCCTCAGTTGCATCTAAATTGAAGAATAATTCGAATACTGCATCATGCACTTCGTCAGGACGACAGTTTTCCTTGTCTACTTTATTGATGATTACAATTGGTTTTAAATTCAATTGTAATGCTTTTTGTAATACGAATCTTGTTTGAGGCATTGGTCCTTCAAAGGCATCCACTAATAAACAAACGCCGTCGGCCATTTTTAATACACGCTCAACTTCACCACCAAAGTCAGAGTGACCTGGAGTATCAATTACGTTAATTTTTACTCCTTTGTATGTTACAGAAGCGTTCTTACTTAAAATGGTAATACCTCTTTCACGCTCTAATTCATTGCTATCCATGATAAGATCTCCAGTCTCCTGGTTGTCTCTGAATACCTTTGTAGCGTGTAAAATTTTGTCAACCAATGTAGTTTTACCGTGGTCAACGTGAGCGATAATAGCGATGTTTCTTATTTCCATGTACTGTTTTGAGGGTGCAAAGGTACGCCGTTTACAGTCCTAAAAAAAACAAAAGGGAAAAAAGGAGTGAATAGATTTACACTCGAATATATATTTTATATTTATTTAATATATAACCCAATAACCAGCAAACCAACATAAAGGATAAAGCAAAGGCTAATGAGGCCCAATAAGGGGCAAAAAAGAAGAAACCATGCTGGAAAATCCAATTAAATAAGGATACATCTCCCACTTTAAGGGTGTAAAGTGTGATGGCTAAAATTTCAGAAAATAAATAAATGACCAAGGGATTTTTACCAAATATTTCAAAAAAGTTTGAAAATTGGAGTTGGCGCTGCAGTTCGATACGATAAATGATGGTACCAATAATAACCATATCTAATCCAACCGTTAACATTACGAAACTACTTGACCATAATTTTTTATTTATGGGGAACTGGTAATTCCACATAAAACCTAGGAAAATAAAACCTGCACCCCACATTAATAAATGCGTCAGCCCTTCATATGTTTTACCCTTTTCTTGAATAAACTTACCCACTCTAAATCCTATCAATACATTAACAATGGCTGGTATGGTACTTAGCCAACCTTCGGGATCAAATGCAATACCCTCACCCTGATACATGTGTGCTTCACCCATTAACCATTTGTCAAACAAAATACCTGCATTGCCTGTCATGGTAAGTTCTTGACCAGCAACACCAAAGTGAACACATATATACCAGTAAACTAACAGCAAAACCCCTGCTAATACCATGATTACTCGTTCATGCATATAATGAGCAAAGATGGATCCAATACCATAACATAATGCAATGCGTTGAAGGACACCTAGTATTCTTGTATTTTCAATGGGTCCCGTAAAAGGAAACCAATACATTAAATAGCCTAATAAAAATATAAGTAGTGTTCTTTTTGTGATCTTATATAATACAGTACTATTTGAAAGTTTCTCCCATTTTGGCATAACAAAACTCATGGCATTGCCAACAGCAAATAAAAAGGATGGAAAAACTAAATCGGTAGGCGTAAAGCCATCCCAGTTGGCATGTAAAAATGGAGCGAAAGTTGCAGCACCATCTCCAGGTGTATTCACAATAATCATCAAGCATATGGTCATCCCCCTAAATACATCAAGGGATAAAAATCTTTGATTGTTCATAGCCACATTTTTAGTGTATCAAGATACGCAAAATATTTTTTAATCAACATCGATTTAATTAGCTTTATCAAAATTAATAAACATGCGATTCCTTAAAATTTCGGGTATCCTCTTAATTATTATCACTACCCTTTATTTTTTAGGGCCTCATCCAAGTGCAGCTATCCTTGAAAATACTTTACCTAATATTCCAGAACAGGTAAATATAGATAGCTTCATACAAGCAGGCGAAAACCAACATAAACTTAAAGCCAATAATGAAGCAAAAATTATTTGGGCAGATAGTACGCATCAACCTACTGAATATGCCATTGTGTATTTACATGGATTCAGTGCAAGTCAAATGGAAGGAGCACCTGTACATGAAAATATTGCAAAAGCATTTCATTGTAATTTATTCCTAGCAAGACAAGCTGAACATGGCATTGATACCACTGATGACCTTATAAATTTAACTGCTGAAAAATATTGGGAGTCTGCAAAATTTGCCTACGCTATCGGAAAAAAAATAGGAAAAAAAGTAATTATAATGAGTACTTCAACGGGAGGTACGCTTTCACTACAATTGGCTGCAACCTATCCTGAAATCGCTGGTCTAATCATGTACTCACCTAATATTGAAATTAATAATCCAGCTGCTTTTGTATTAAATAATCCTTGGGGATTACAAATAGCGCGCTTTGTAAAAGGTGGCAATTATGCTGATATTCCTTTTAAAAATAATGAGTACCCAAAATACTGGAACACCCATTATCGTTTAGAGTCAACTGTTGAGCTTCAAAATTTAATTGAGGCCACCATGACCAAGGAAACATTTGATAAAGTAAAACAACCAACACTCGTTTTATATTATTATAAGAATGAACAACAGCAAGACAATGTTGTAAAAGTAAGTGGCATGAAAAAAATGTTTGCAGCCATTGCTACTCCTGATAGTTTGAAAAAAATGATAGCTATTCCTGAAGCAGGAAGCCATGTACTAGCTTCTCCAATTGTATCAAAGGATATAATTAGTGTTGAAAAAGAAACTGCAGCATTTATAAAGTCTTATTTTATAAAACAATAATTATGGTTTTGCAATGGCTACTGCAATTTTTGAATCAGCAGTACCATAATATAATAACCATTGATTATTAAAATAAACAAGTCCTTCAACGAAGCAAACATTGTTTACCTCGCCTTTTAATTCATAAGGTTTATCGGGATGTATAAAATAATGATGCGAACGATCCATTAATTTATAAGGTTCCTTTGAATTGAACAATGCTTGTCCAGCAGCATACGTAAACTTGGGTTGCGTGGTATCATTATTATTGGCGGCATTGCTACTATTATAAATTAATACAATTCCGTTTTTTGTATATAATGCAAAAGGCCCAGGTTCCACTAAGCGACTATCAAAATAACCTGCTCTGGGTTGTAATACACTCACTAATTTTTGAGTTTCGCTATTTTCTAATGCTTCCCAATGTAATAAGTCATTTGAATAGGCCATAAATAAATCAGTATCGCCAAAATACATCCAATATTTACCATTTATTTTTTTAGCAACCATTTTTTCACCAACAGCTTCAACCACAATCGCTCCTGATTTTGACCAACTATCAATATATTTTGATGACTTCAAAACAGGGCCGCGTTTTTCCCAATGTATAAAATCAAAGGTAGTTGCAAAACAAAGTCTTGCAGTTTTACCGTCATAGGAAGTATAGGTCAATAAATAACTGCTATCCGGCAATGCTACAATTCTTGGATCTTCGACACCACCCTTCCATTCATATTTTAACATAGCATCATTCGCTGGAAAAAATATTGGGGCTGGTTGTTTTTTAAAATGAATGCCGTCCTCACTAATGGCTAATCCCAATCTTGAAGTCATCGCACTATCCTGTGCTCGATAAAGTAAATAAACTTTACCGTCTTTTACAAATGCAGTTGGATTTAACACATTTTTAGATTGCCATTTTACATTGGCTTTTTGCACGGGACAGTAAAAAGTAAAGGACGTATCGGGGCGTAATATTGGATTGACAGTATCCACTTTTACAAATTCATTAAATGACCAAGCGGCTTGTGATTTATCCGCATTATTGGAAAAATTACAGGCCGCTAATATAAATAAAGTGCAAAAAAGTAAAATGTTTTTCATGCTAACAAGTTACAAAAAATTGCAACTAATCAACTTGTCTTCTATGCTTACTTGACATATAAGTGTAAACCGATGGTATCACAAATAAAGTCAGTACTAATGAAAATAATAAACCTCCCACAATAACAGTTCCCAATGGTTTACGACTTGTTGCGGCTGCACCCAAGCTAATGGCAATTGGTAATGCCCCTAATGCAGTTGCTAAACTAGTCATTAAAATAGGTCGGAAACGCTGAGCTGCTGCTTCTAAAACGGCTTCTTTAATAGCAAGACCCGATTCACGTTTTTTATTTGCAAACTCTACAATTAATATTCCATTTTTTGTGACCAAACCAATCAACATAATAATTCCAATTTGAGAGAATATATTTAATGTTTGATCAAATAACCACAAACATAATAGTGCCCCTGCTAATGCTAATGGAACAGTAATCATGATGATGAATGGATCCGTGAAGCTTTCAAATTGAGCAGCTAATACTAAGTAAATTAAAATCAAGGCTAATAGTAATGCTTGAGAAGTATTGGAAGAACTTTCTTTAAAGTCTCGACTAGGACCACTTAATGCTGTTTGAAAAGTTTCGTCTAATTGATCTTTTGCAATACGTTCCATGGCAGCTACTCCGTCTCCAATGGTTTTACCTTCCGCCAATGAAGCTGATACGGTCGCAGCATTAAAACGATTATAGTGATAAAGGTTAGGCGGATTACTATTTTCTTCGGTAATTAATACGCTAGATATAGGAATGTTTTCACCTTTATTATTTCTAACATAAATTTTATTAATATCCGTAGGTTCATTTCTTTCTGATCTTGGTACCTGTGTAATAACTTGGTATTGACGATCATTCATGATAAAATAAGCTGAACGCGCACCGCTAAATGCGGCTTGTAAAGCTTGAGCAACATCGGCAGTTGTTAACCCTAAATCCCTAACACGCATACGATCAATTGATAAGTCTAATTCAGGTTTGTTAAACTTTAAGTTCACGTCCACATTTTGGAAAGTCTTGTCTTTTCTCGCTGCTTCTAAAAATTTAGGTATCTGTGATTTAATTTTTTGGAAGTCTAAATTTTGAATAATAAACTGAACAGGTAAAGAACCTCTAGACATCATACCTACTGAGATAGTTTGTTCTTCAATCGCAAATACACGAACGTTTTTAAAACGTTTCATTTTTTTATTTAAATCAAGTGCAATTTCTGATTGCGTTCTAGTTCTTTCTGTTTTATCTACTAATCCTAAACGACCTGATGCTGAACTATTTCCACTATTGCCACCGTATCCAGGAACACTACCCCATGTAAATGCTTGTTCAGGAAAAGAATCTTGCATGATTCTAACGGCTTTTAATAAATCACCTTTCATGTCCTCGTAACTTGTACCTTCAGGACCTGACATGGTAATTCTAATAGAGCCTTTATCTTCTAATGGAGCCAATTCACTTTGAATGGTTTTGCCTAAAATAAAAATTAATCCAACACACGCAATAACAATCACCCAAGCGAACCAACGAATTTTTAAAAAGCTACCCAATAAATTTTTATACCCCAATTCCATTCCCTTAAAAAATGGCTCAGTACGTTCATAGAACTTACCATGTGCTCCGTCTTTTCTGTTTAAATAAACATTCAATACAGGTGTAATGGTTAAGGAAACAAATGCCGAGACCAATACGGCCCCTGCAACAACAACACCAAACTCTTTAAATAAGGAGCCCACAAAACCTTGTAAGAAAATCACCGGCATAAATACAACCGCTAACGTAATTGATGTTGAAATGACTGCGAAGAAAATTTCTTTACTACCTTCTCTAGCAGCATCTCTCAAGGATAAGCCTTCCTCCAATTTTCGGAAAATATTTTCAGTCACTACAATTCCATCATCTACCACCAAGCCCGTTGCTAATACAATAGCCAATAAGGTTAATACATTAATTGAAAAGCCAGCCAAATACATGATGAAGAAAGTGGCAATTAAGGAAATAGGAATGTCAATTAAAGGTCTAATTGCAATTAACCAGTTTCTGAAAAAGAAGAAAATTACAAACACCACCAATACAAATGAAATGACAATAGTTTCTTTTACTTCCGATAAGGCACGTCTAATATTTAAAGTATTATCAATTGGGATAGCAAATTCGATATCAGATTTATTTTGTTTTTTTACTTCTTCTAATCTTTTATAAAATTCATCTGCAATTTTTATTTGATTGGCTCCTGGTTGCGGCGAAATGGTTAACATGACCACTGGTACCCCATTAAAATAAGTACCTTGATCCTCTTGTTCTGGTCCTAATTCTACTTTAGCAATATCCCCTAATCTTACAATACCCATTGCATCTTCTTTTAAAATAATATCTCTGAAATCAGACTCTTTACTTAGTCTACCTAATGTACGAATAACGAATTCTGATTTATTACCATAAATACCGCCTGCAGGCAATTCAATATTTTCTTTGTTTAACGCAGTTTGAATATCATTAAAAGCAATGCCATGTGCATTTAATAGGTCAGCATTTGGATAAATGCGCATTGACTGACGCTTACCTCTAACACCTACATTACTTACTTCGTCAATAGTTTGAAACCTTTGTTGTAAAACATTTTCTGTGTATTCGGTTAATTCTAATAATCCTTTTGTTTTACTTCTGACAGTCAACATTACGATGAAATCACTTGCATCCGCCTTAGAAACCACTGGTGGACTTGTAAGATCTTGAGGAAGTGATCGAGTTGCTTGTGATACTTTATCTCGAACATCATTTGCTGCTGTTTCTAAGTTTACACCTAAATTAAACTCAACAGTAATATTTGAATTTCCAACTGAACTTGATGAATTGATAGTTCTAATTCCCGGTATACCATTAATGCTTTTTTCTAAGGGTTCTGTAATTTGACTTTGGATCACCTCAGCATTTGCGCCTGTATAAGAAGTTTGAACATTGATAATAGGCGGATCAATAGCAGGGTATTCCCTTAAGGCTAAAAAAGAAAAGCCAACCAAGCCAAAAATAATAATGGCAATATTCATTACGGTAGCAAGTACCGGACGTTTTAAGGAAAGTTCAGATATATTCATCTAGCTAACTTGAATTTTTAAAAGTCTATTTTGTAATATCAATATTGGATAAAGACTTGCCGATTTTTAATTTAGAGCCATCTTTCACAAACAACATTCCTGCTACAATTACACTATCACCTACTTGTAAACCTTTTGTAATTTCAACAGCTGTTTGAGTACGATATCCTGTTTCTACGGCAACAAATTTTGCAATTCCATTTTTTACAATCACAATTTGTTTTGATTTTGAATCAGGAATAATCACGTTTGATGGTACCATGATACTTGGTGCAGTTTTATCTTGTTGCAAATACACTTTTGTGTAAGCGCCAGGTAAAATTTTTCCTTTGAAACTAGTACGCACTTTTAAATTTCTAGAAGCTGCAATGATTTGTGGTTCAATAGCAATAATCGTAGCCTCTACTTTTTTGTCTCCTGTATTAATGGTACTGATATTAATTTTCTTGCCCACTTTAACGTAAGATCCATAAAGTTCAGGTATGGTAAAATCCATTTTTAATTTATCTAAACTTTGTAATGTTGCAATTGTGGTAGCTGTATTAATATAAGCTCCTACACTAACCTGTCTCAAACCAATTTGACCAGTAAAGGGTGCTTTAATAACGGTTTTATCAATTAAAGATTGCGTAAAAGCTATGTCGGCTTGTATGCTTCTAACTTGTTGTAAGGATACGTCGTAATCACTTTGATTAATGGCCTTTACGGTAAGTAGTTGCTTATTTCTTTGTTCATTGATGATGGCTAGGTCTAATTGTACTTTCGCCTTTGAAAGTTGCGCTTGCAAATCGGCGTCATTTAAACGGGCAATAATGGTACCTGCTTTAATAAGTTTGCCTTCAGGTACTTGTAAAAAAGTGACACGTCCATTTACTTCAGGATGTAATTCAACATAATCATTCGCAAGCACTGAACCGTTCACTTCGATCTGTTTTTCAACCTTTTGGGTTTCAACAACCGTTACATCAACGGAAACGGGTGCGTTTGGATTAAATTTATCAACAGATTTAGGTTTCTCATTACAAGCTACTGCCCCTAAAATAAGTGAAAGGGCAAATAATTGAATCTTTCTCAAGTGACTGAATTTTAGTCAATAAAGATAGCTAAACCTAAGGTTTTGAGGAAATAAAATAGATGAATGGCAATGAGCTTAACCCGGCTTTAATGCCCTTTTTTATATTCTGCATACTTCTTTTGAATATAAACCCCTAATTCCAATTCATTTAACACCCCCAATAATTCATAGGAGGGCCTTGAAAAAGCCATGAATTTAGTAAGCGCATCCCCCTCTAAACGGGTTAACTTTTGAACAAAACGCTTGGTAAACCTATAATCGACATATTTGTCCCGCTCTTGAGAGACCAGTCTATTTTGCAAAAATTGTAAATTTCTATTTCTATGAAAACGGAACATGTTGATTATCTCATTCAAATCAAGTCCCACCGTTAAGCCTCCGGACCCAAATAATTGTTGATTATTACTTAGTCTAAGGCCAGGTGGTTGATAATTAAAGTATTTGGCATAATCGTTTCTATTTTGAATGGAATCCAATTTATAATAGCTATTTCTAACACGCACTTCGGGAAGATCATATCCTGGTACATGTATCATAACATTAAAATTGTGTGGGTCTGAAACGGTATCAACCGGAAACTTTTGTGTGCTTTTGCCAAAAAGCGAAAACCATAATGAATCTTTTGATTTTACGGTGATAATATACCTGCCCAAGGAATCTGTTTTAGTTTGATAACGGCCACTATTGACCATTACAGATTCAATAGGTCGTCGACCAGAAATATCAAATACATATCCACTAACAGTAATAGTTTGTGCATTTGATTTAATTACAAAACACAATAAAAATATAATTATTGTAAAATTTCCAATCTTCATTATTACAATATTAGCATAGGAAATTTTAATAAAATAATAATAGGAATTAAATTAACAGGTTTTTACCTTTTATATTTTAAAAACTTAAAAGAAATGCCATTATTGAAACAAAAGGCTAATTAAGCCAATCCCAATGACACATAAAACTAGCCAATGCGTTGCTAATTTTTTTGTGTACAATAAATAGGTGCTTACCAAAAGTATACTCAAATTAATCGTAATCGATGGTAAATTATTGACTTGCATATTTTGCACTAAATCATTTAAAAAATAAACGCTCGCTCCCAATAAAATGCCTACAACAGCAGCATTGATTCCCTCTAAAGATCGATATACCACTGCATATTTTTTCATGTTTTCCCAAATGGGAAAAGCAAAAAGCACAATAAAAAAGCTAGGTAAAAAGGCACCTAATGTTGCTACGATGGCTCCTATAATTTGCCAAGAAGCACCGGTATTTTTAACTGCCATGGCACCCGTATAACTTGTTATAGACCAAACAGGACCAGGCAGTACGCGTCCAATGCCAACGCCTGTTAAAAATTCTTCGCTTGATACCTTAATGACATCTCTTTTACTTTGAATTACCTTATTGGACAATGGACGAGATACATATTGTTCATACATTAACGGCACTAAAACATCACCACCACCAAACACAAAAGTGCCGAATCGATAATTTGTTTCGAAAAGATTAAATATTTTTTGGTGAGGCCAATTTTGCTTTGAGGCTTTTTCAGATAAAATTCCTGCAGTTAAAAATAAAATGAGAAAAATGATAATTGGCTTAGTGTTAATTTTTATTTTTTCCGCCTCCATTTTTGGTATTCTTTTTTTACTAAAGTTGGTAACAATGCCGCCTAAAATAATTAAAAGCGGTATGGTCCATGGCGATTTAAAAACTATTAAAACAATAATAAATGTTGCTATTAAAATAAATCGAGTAATGGTATTATAAATTGCTTTTGAATATAAGGAAAGTGTTGCGCTCACCATAAAAGCAATAGACAATGATTTTAAATAAATTAAAATAGTGAAACTGTTTTTTAATAAAGGATTCGAATATAAAATGGCGATTAATGTCATGATTGAACATGCTGGTAATAACCAAATTAATAAAGTAAAAAAAGCAAGTATATATCCGCCTTTTTTATAACTAATTAAAATTAAAATTTGTGTTGAAGTAGCCCCTGGAAGCATTTGGCATAATGCATTATATTCCATGAGTGTTTCTGAACTAAGCTCTTTTCTTTTTTCGACAAAGTTTGACTGCAATAAACTCAAATGTACTTGTGGTCCTCCAAAAGCACTTAGACTATAGTATAAAACAGCTTTTAAAAATGATATATGTTGACTTAAATTCATTACACTTTGTTACCCTAAAATTAAAATAATTTAGTCACTTACTTACCTACTATCCATTTTAATCATAAATAGGATAATTATTTTTAACTTTGCATTTCAATATAGTCTTGTATGCGTAATTTAATTGTCATTGTTGCTGGTTTATTTCTAATGAGCTGTTCTCAGAGCAACTATTCTAAATATGCCCCAATTTATGAAGCCGACGCGTTAAGTGAAGTGCCAGATTTTAGTGATCTAAGATACTGGGCTGCCCATCCTAATAAAAAAGATCCTTCAGATAGTATACCAAAAAATATCAAAAGCAATCAAGTGGCATCAAAAGATGTGGATGTTTTTTTTGTTTATCCAACAAGTTACTTAGATAGAACATTGCCCTATGGATTAAATGCGCCATTAAAGGAATCAAAAATTAATATCTATACCGATTATTCTGCTTTGTTATACCAAGCAAGTGTATTTAATGAAGTGGGTAAAATATACGCTCCAAGATACCGTCAAGCAAATATACTAGCATATTACCCCGTTACAGCAGCAGATACTGTTAAAGCAATTGCTGCTTTTGAATTAGCTTATAATGATGTTAAAGCTGCATTTGAATATTATTTAGCAAATAATAATAATGGTCGCCCCATTATTATTGCATCTCATAGTCAAGGCTCAACACATACCATTCGATTACTTAAGGAATTTTTTGATAATAAACCACTCTATAAACAATTAGTGGCCGCTTATGTTGTTGGAATGGCTTTAGATCCTAAAATTTATACTAGCCTAAAAGCTTGTACTACGCCTGATCAAACAGGATGTATTTGTGCGTGGAGAACCTTTATGGATGGTCACATAGAACCTTTTGTTGAAAAAGAAAAGTTTACATCTATTGTCACTAATCCACTATCATGGAATAATAATGATACCATTGTTGACAGAAAATTAAATGAAGGAAGCTTACTATATAATTTCAATAAACTAATTCCTAAAGTGGCTGGAGCAATCAATCATGAAGGTGTCCTTTGGACTCCAAAGCCACGTTTTTTTGGAAATTTTGTTATCAAAACAAAAAACTACCATATAGCTGATTATAATTTGTATTACGCAAGTATCAGAAAAAATGCTGCTTTGCGTGTAAATAATTTTGTACAAAATCAAAAGACAAATTCATCGCATTAATTAATTGCCTACAACACTTAAAAATTTAATGCGCATTATTTTTAATTGTTCAAGCGTATAATCATTGTCACTTAATTCTTGTTGTGCAATTTGCAAGGAGGATGTTTCACAATTTTGAAAATATTCCAATATTTCTTCTTGATCATATTCGTCTAACCATTCATCAATGGCATAGTCTAAATTTAATTTAGTGCCGCTAGCAGCAATGGTTTCCATTTCATCTAATAGCTCATCCAATCGTAAGTCTTTGTTTTTAGCAATGGTCTCGATGGGTATTTTTTTATCAATGTTTTGAATAATATAAATTTTATTACTCGACTTATTGGCCACTGATTTCATTACAAAATCATCTGGTTTTTCAATATTATTTTCGGTAACATATTTATCAATCAATTCGACAAAAGGCTTGCCATATTTAATGGATTTTCCCTTGCTAACACCTTGGCATCTTTCCAGCTCCTCCAAAGTAGTAGGATACAAAGTGGCCATATCCTGTAATGAGTTTTCTAAGAAAATGACAAAAGGAGGTAGTTTTCTTTTTTTAGCTTCCAACTGACGAACTTCTTTTAACATCTCAAACAATACTTCATCCGTTGTTGCTGAACCGCCACCATCACTATCGGATTCGTCATCATCTGCATTCGCATCATCAAACACATGGTTTAAAGCAATTTTGAAACTCGTTGGTTTTTTTAAGTACTTTTTTCCTTTCGGCGTGAGCTTTAGTAATCCATATTCTTCAATGTCTTTTTCAATTATTGTTTCTAGCATTGCCTGACGAACTAAGCTATTCCAAAATAATTCGTCTTGTTCTTTTCCTATACCAAAGACACTCAGTTTTTCATGACGATATAAACCAATCTGAGGAGTGAATTCCCCCATGATAATTTGAACCACATAATCATTTGCAAAACGTTCATCCAATGCTTCAATAACTTGTAATAATTTAACAAGTTGGTCTTTCGCTTCTATTTTTTCTTTTGGATGTAGGCAGTTATCACAGTTACCGCAATTTTCATCAGGCCAATTTTCGCCGAAATAGTGCATTAAACTACGACGTCTACAAACGCCGCTTTCTGCAAATGAAACAGTTTCATCAATCAATTGTGCGCCAACTTCTCTTTCACTTAACGGCTTGTCTCTTAAAAAATGTTCTAGCTTTGAAACATCGGCGTGTGAATAATATAAAATACAATTACCTTCTAAGCCATCGCGACCTGCTCTGCCTGTTTCTTGGTAATAATTTTCAATTGATTTTGGAATATTATAATGTATAACAAAACGAATATCGGGTTTGTCAATGCCCATACCAAACGCAATGGTAGCAACAATTACCTGTACATCCTCATTTAAAAATTGATCCTGTCTTTCTGCCCTTAATTTTTGATCCAAGCCAGCATGATAAGCAACTGCTTTAATATTATTGGCAACTAATAACTCAGCTAATTCCTCGGTGGTTTTTCGGTTTAAGGTATAAATGATTCCACTTTTACCTTTATGACCAGAAATGTATTTTACAATACTTTTTACTGTTAAATCTTTTTTGATTTTAGGCTGAACCTCGTAATATAAATTAGCACGATTAAAGGATGAAATTAAAACCTCAGGATCACGTAAACTTAAATTTTTAACAATATCAGATTGCACCTTTGGTGTTGCTGTTGCCGTTAAAGCAATAATAGGAACTTGATTGTTTATTTCTTCCATCATTTCCTTTAATCGTCGGTACTCGGGTCTGAAATCATGTCCCCACTCTGAAATACAATGTGCTTCGTCTACCGCAAAAAAGGATATTTTTAAATCACTGAAAAAGTCTAAGTTTTCCTGTTTCGTTAGCGTTTCTGGAGCCACATATAATAGCTTTGTTTTTCCAGATAATAAATCCGATTTAACTTCCTTAATCTGGCCTTTATTCAAGGATGAATTTAAAAAATGTGCTACATCGTCTTTTTCACTATACCCTCTAACCAAGTCCACTTGATTTTTCATTAATGCAATCAAAGGTGATACCACAATGGCACATCCTGGTAGCATTAATGCAGGTAGTTGATAACAAAGGCTTTTACCTCCACCTGTTGGCATGATCACAAAAGTGTCTTTGCCACTTAAAAGTGATAAAATGGCTTTTTCCTGGGTTCCTTTGAATTTATTAAATCCGAAATTTTGTTCTAACGCTGCTACCATATCTTCCTTACCCAATCCTGCTGGGTTGGAGTCACTATTTGAAGGTGGTTTTGTTGTTTTTTTAGCTTTTGGCATTTACAAATATCTTAAAATCAATCCTTTCGGTATTGTAAGGTTTATTAAGATAACGAATTTATTACAAGATTTGTTGATTCCAATATGAAATTTAAGAAAAAGCTTTTTTTTAAGGTTTTATTATAATTAAGGCATAAAAGTATATGAAACGTTAACTTTGCCCCACGTTAAAAGCATATGACAAATAGCATTAGGACCATCGCAAACCAAACACTTGAAACTGAACTTTCTGCTATTAAAGCATTGTTCGATTTCATTGATGATTCGTTCGAAGGGTCCGTTAAAGCAATTTATAATACAAAGGGGCGATTCATTGTGAGTGGCATTGGAAAAAGTGCCATCATTGCTCAAAAAATTGTAGCCACTTGTAATTCAACAGGTACACCCTCATTATTTTTACACGCTGCAGACGCAATACATGGTGACTCCGGAATGATTACCTCCGATGATATTGTACTTATTATTAGTAAAAGTGGTGAAAGTCCAGAAATAAAAAACTTGGTACAGCTGGTAAAACAATTCGGCAATACATTAATTGGTATGGTTGGTAATACCGAAAGTTATTTAGCAAAGGAATCCAATTGGATTATTAATACCACCGTTGAAAAGGAAGCTTGCAGTAATAATTTAGCACCAACTTCGTCCACGACTGCTCAAATGGTAATGGGCGACTTAGTAGCTATGTGTTTAATGGATCTTCGTCAATTTAAAGCAGTTGATTTTGCAAAATTTCATCCTGGTGGAAATTTAGGAAAACGATTAACACTAACTGTAGGTGCTATTGCCAATGTAAATGCAAAACCAGCAGTAAGCTTAACAACAAGTTTAAAGGAAGTAATCATAACCATTTCTAAAAATCGTTTAGGGGCAACTGCAGTTGTAAATGCCGCTCATCATATTGAGGGTATCATTACAGATGGTGATATAAGAAGAATGTTGGAAAATCATTCCTCCATTCAAGACTTAACGGCTGCATCTATTTATCACAAAAATCCAGTTACCATTTCTCCAAATGCATTAGCTGTTGAAGCTTTAGCAATAATGGAGCAAAAAGATATCAGTCAAATTATAGTAGTTGACAATCATCAGTATGTTGGAATCATACATATACATGATTTAATGAAGGAAGGAATTTTATAAATTAATTGAGAAAGTGAATGAATAATAATCATTATGTAGCCATCATGGCTGGAGGGATTGGAAGTAGATTTTGGCCAATGAGTAGAACAGCTTATCCAAAACAATTTTTGGATGTTTTAAATACTGGAAAAACCTTGATTCAATGGACATTTGAACGTTATGCGAAGTTTATACCCATTGAAAATATATTTATTGTAACCTCCGAGGAATACGTAACAATTGTTAAAGAACAATTACCATTATTACCTACTGAAAATATTATTGCTGAGCCAAGTCGTAAAAACACAGCTCCTTGCATTGCTTATATCTCGTTTAAGTTAGCACAAAAAAATCCTGATGCAAAATTAGTTGTCGCTCCAAGTGATCATTTAATTTTAGAAGAAGCTAATTTTCAACATATCGTTGAGCTTGCCCTTGATTTTGTATCTAATATAAAAGCATTGGTAACGCTTGGTATTAAGCCCTCTCACCCAAATACAGGATATGGTTATATTCAATATGAAGGATTGGAAGTAACTAAAGGTGTATATAAAGTAAAAACATTTACAGAAAAACCAAGTTTAGAAATTGCACAATCTTTTTTAGACAGTGGCGATTTTTTATGGAATGCAGGGATTTTTGCTTGGAAAGTAAGTACCATATTAGCTGCCTTTGAAAGCTTCCAACCTGAAATGTATGAGTTGTTTGATCAAGAAAAAAAATCGATTGAAAAAATTTATCCGCTGTGTACCAATATCTCAATTGACATTGCCATCATGGAAAAGGCAAATAACGTTTATGTCTTGCCAGCTGATTTTGGATGGAGTGATTTAGGGACATGGAATAGTGCCTATGAAAATATAGAAAAGGATTATTTAGGAAATGCAGTGGCATCAGATAATGTAGTAGTGATTGATGCTACTAAATGTATGATTAAAGCGCCAAAGGATAAACTAGTGGTTGTTCAAGGATTGGATGACTTTATCGTAATTGATACTAAGGACGTCTTGCTTATATGTAGTAAGGATAAGGAACAGTCCATTAAAGAATATGTAGCCGAAGTAAAACGAAATAAAGGCGACAAATACATTTAATTAATTTTTAATTAGTAACTTAGAACAGCAACGATTGCTTCAACTCTAAGTTTCCCCCTATGGCAACCATTATCACTGGAACGGGTAGTTATATACCCAATATTATAAAAACCAATAAGGATTTTGTTGAGAACACTTTTTATGCGGAGAATGGCGAGCGCATACCAACACCCAATCAAGAAATTGTCGATAAGTTTAAAGACATAACTGGAATTTATGAAAGGCGGTATGTGGGCGAACAAATGAATACATCCGACATGGCTACTGAAGCTTCTACATTAGCTATAAAGGATGCTGGTATTGATCCTGAAACGATTGATCAAATAATTGTTGCGCATAATTTTGGTAACGTTGTTACAGGCTCGATTCAAACGGATACCATTCCAGCAATTGCATCAAGAGTCAAAAATCAGTTGGGTATTCGCAATCCTAATTGTGTTGCTTATGATATTTTATTTGGCTGTCCTGGTTGGATTCAGGGGGTCATACAAGCTGATGCATTTATTAAATCAGGAATGGCTAAACGTTGTTTAGTGATAGGTGCTGAAACATTGAGTCGTGTAGTGGACGCACACGACCGAGACAGTATGATTTTTAGTGACGGCGCAGGCGCTTGTATTGTAGAGGGTAATGATAAAACCGATAGTGGTATTTTAGCAGCCAGTGTACAGAGTCATTGTAATGACGAAACCTATTTTTTATACTTAGGAAAATCATATCATCCTGAAGGAGATGACAATACGAGGTATATTAAAATGAAAGGGCGTAAGGTTTATGAATACGCCATTAAGAATGTGCCAATTGCAATGAAAGAATGTATTGAAAAAGCAGGGGTAGATATTAAAGATGTAAAAAAGTTTTTCTTGCATCAAGCCAACGAAAAAATGGACGAGGGTTTTATTAAAGCACTTTATAAATTATACGGAACTAGGGAAGTGCCTGAAAATATTATGCCTATGAGCATTCATGAATTAGGTAATAGCTCAGTAGCTACGATCCCTACCTTATATGATATGGTCAATCACGGAAAGTATCCAGAACATCAATTACACAAAGGAGATATTGTCATTTTTGCATCCGTGGGAGCAGGCATGAATATCAATGCTATTTGTTATCGAGTGTAAATTTATTAATACCCGCGAACATTATTTCCCTCTACATAATTTACAAAGGCCTTATTACAAACTCGGTTACCACCAGGTGTTGGATAGTTACCAGTAAAGTACCAATCGCCTGTATTGGTTGGACAACATTCATGTAAATCCTCAATGGTTTGATAAATTACTTCTACAGGAATATTTACATTGCTAGGTGTAATTAACTGTGCAATTTTATCTGAAATTTCTTCAGGCGTAAATGGTTTATACAATTGCCTTACTACATTTTCAGAATGCAGTTCTTTTTTCGCTTCTAAATCCTTAATTTTTTGATACGTTTCGTCAATCACATTACTCATTCCTCTTTCCTCCAATAAAGCAATAGCTGCTTTAAACGCAATAAAGTCTCCCATTTTACTCATATCAATACCATAACAATCAGGATACCTGATTTGTGGTGCTGATGATACTACAATAATTTTTTTAGGAGATAGGCGTGAAAGCATTCTGATAATACTTTCCTTCAAAGTAGTACCGCGTACAATACTATCATCAATCACAACTAAAGTGTCTTCGTCTTTTTTAACAGTACCGTAGGTTATATCATATACGTGCTGTACCATTTCGTTCCTGTTTGCATCTTCGGTAATGAAAGTTCTTAACTTCACGTCTTTGATGGCAATTTTTTCCTGGCGAATTTTTCGATTCACCATTTCGGTTAATTTTTCAGGATCAACATCCTTACCCCAACTTAAAATACGTTCTACTTTAATTTTATTCAAGTACTGTTCCATTCCTTTTACTAAACCATAAAAGGCGACTTCAGCTGTGTTAGGGATATATGAAAAAATGGTATTTTTTAAATCTTTTTCAATACGGTCTAGTACAATTTTACTTAAATGGTTGCCCAAGGCAATACGCTCTCTATAAATTTTTTCATCACTACCTCTTGAAAAATAAATTCGTTCAAAGGAACAAGCACGTCGTTCTCTAGGCTCAATGATTTGTTCAATTTTATACGCTCCTTTATCATCCACAATCAATGCGCTACCTGGCATTAATTCAAGTACTTCATTTTCACCAACATTAAAAGTAGTTCTAATGGCAGCTCTTTCACTAGCAGCTACAATCACTTCCCCATCAATATAATAATAAGCAGGACGAATACCATTTGCATCACGCATAATAAAACTATATCCATTGCCAATTAAACCACCAATGGTAAAGCCACCATCAAATAAGGGAGCAGCTTGTTTTAAAACTTTTACAATATTAGGTTCGTTCGGGTTTAATACTTCTTCCTTTACTAAAAAATGATGAATCACTTCCATCATGGCAGCTAAGTCACTTTGCTTTTCAAATGGACCTGGATCAAATTGAATATGTTGAAATAATTCGTCGGTGTTTACTAAGTTGAAATTACCAGCCAATGCCATGTTTTTACCCGGCACCAAATCCTTTTTTATAAAGGGGTGGCAAAATTCTACATTATTTTTTCCTTGTGTGCCATAACGCAAATGGCCTAATAATATCTCACCCATAAAAGGAAGGTGACCTTTCATTAATCCTGGGTGTTTGGCAATATCAGGTTGGAATTTTTCTAGTTCTTGAATTTCTAAGCCAATTTTGTAAAATAAATCAGCAATGGGCTGAGGCGCATTGCTTCTTTGGCGATATAAATAAGGATTTCCAGATTCGATGTCTAATTTTAAGGTAGCTAAGCCCGCACCATCCTGTCCGCGGTTATGTTGCTTTTCCATCAAAAGATATAACTTATTGAGTCCGTAAGTAACCGTGCCTCTTTTTTGTAAATAATAAGAGAAGGGTTTTCTTAATCGAATATAAGCTAGCCCACATTCGTGTTTAATTTCGTCGCTCATGATGGTATTTAAGGAGCCACGAATTTACAATAGTTCCTTAATGTTATCTAACAAGAAGGAAAAAAAATTAAATTAATATGACTTCTCCTTTATAAGTGCATTTGCCACTTTGGTCCAATCTTTGATTTCAATACATGACTGGTACTCTTCGTCAATACCTATATAATAATTGGCAATATGTTCATTAAACCAGCTTTCTAGCAATTTTGCCTTTTTAAGCTCAAGTGCTCGGGCTGCAACACGATTATAGTCTTCTTTTAAGTTTTCTTTATGAGGCTCAGTTCGTTCTTTAAAATAAACAAGTCTAACTGTTTTACGACCTCTATCATCCGTATAAACCTGTGGTACTGAAACCTCACCAGGCTTCATTGATTTCAATAAAACAACCATTTCCTTATCAGGCAACATATCATAATTCACATAAGTTGAGCCGTCTCTGCCTGAAATAGCACCTCCAGTAAATTTACTTCCTTCATCATCACTATGTTTGTTTACAGCCTCACCGAAGCTATATTTATTAGCAATAATGTCTTTTCTGATACTATCTAAGAATTTTTTTGTTTCGTTAATTTCATCAGTTGAAATGGGTGGAATACGTAGGATATGTTTTACAACAGCGTCGTCACCTGATCTTGAAATTAATTGTATTAAATGATAGCCAAATTTAGATTTAATGGGAGCCGATATTTGACCTTCTTTCAAACGGAAAGAACCAGACATGAAAGCTGGATCAAAATTTTTCTCATTTCTATTTAAACTGAATTGGCCTAAGTTTTCTTTTGAACTTGGATCCTCAGAATACAATTTAACAAGCTGATCAAATTTATTGATACCTGCTTCCACTTGACGACGATAGTCCATTAATTGTTTGATCACATATTCCTCCACATCACGATTTGCTTTCGGGTGCATTATCAATTCTAAAACTTGCACCTCACTTTCATATAAAGGCAAACTGTCAACAGGAATTTTATTGTAAAAAGCACGAACTTCTATTGGAGTGATTTTAATTTTCTCAACAATTTTTTGCTGCATTTCGTCAGCAAGCTTTTGCTCTTTAATCATTAATTTAAAATCTTCCTTTAATTGTGCAATACTTCGGCCAGCGACTTCTTCTAATACTTCCCTTGAACCAAATTGTTGTAGGAATTGTCTAATTCTACCATCAATTGCATTTTGAATTTCGTCTTCAGTGATGTTAATAGAATCCTTTTCAGCTTGTAATACCAAGGCTTTACGAATTAATTGGCCTTCTAATATTTGGCAAGCTGTGGGAAGTACTATACCTTCTTGACCTTGTGCCTGTCTTTTATAATCGGCAATGGCATTGTCAATATCAGATTTCAAAATAAACTTATCGCCAACAGTTGCAATAATTTTATCAGCTAACACTTTTTTAATTTGAGCCTTTGTCGAAAAAGAAATCGACAATAAAACCAGCGAAAAAACAACACTTACTATTTTCATCAATACTGTAATTAATGGGTAAAGTTCTGATAGCTGGGTGATTTACCCAACTATCAAATCTTAATTATTTTATAAAGTACGTTTCACTTCTTCTTCTTCAAAAGCTTCAACGATATCGCCTGGCTTCAAGTCAATGAAGTTTTTAATGGTTAAACCACACTCCATATTTGAAACCACTTCCTTCACGTCGTCTTTGAAACGCTTTAAGCTACCTAATTCGGCTGCCTGACCTTCCCCACGAGGGAATTCAACAATACCATCACGTATAATACGTATTTTACTGTTTCTGCTTAATTTACCATCTAACACGAAACAACCGGCAACCGTCGCTTTATCAAATTTGTAAACCTCACGCACTTCAACGTTGGCAACAATTTTTTCTTGAATTTTTGGTTCCAACATACCTTCCATCGCACTCTTGATTTCATCAATCGCGTTATAGATAATGGAATACATTTTAATTTCAACGCCTTCGGTTTCTGCTAAGCGACTTGCTTGCATACTAGGACGAACGTTAAAACCAACAATGATTGCATCGGAGGCTGCTGAAAGCAATACATCAGATTCAGAAATTTGTCCAACTCCTTTTAATACCACTCTAATCGCAATTTCCTCGGTAGATAATTTTTGTAAAGAGTCACTCAAGGCTTCAACAGAACCATCCACGTCACCTTTAATAATGATGTTTAATTCTTTAAAGTTACCTAAAGCTAAACGACGACCTATCTCGTCTAATGTAATATGTTTTCTAGTTCTTAAACCTTGCTCTCTTAATAATTGAGCACGTTTAGTAGCTAATTCTTTTGCTTCAGATTCGTCTTGATATACTTTGAATTTCTCACCCGCTTGTGGTGCTCCATTCAATCCTAAAATCACGACTGGTGTTGATGGTGGAGCAACTTCAATACGTTGGTTACGTTC
>JACCDI010878552.1_pt1 | contig 24834 bp, 20 predicted proteins | sample 7442791 | NCBI WGS metagenome assembly JACCDI01 (sample SAMN15323434, study PRJNA562643) | freshwater metagenome | isolation source: river surface water | place: USA:Blue River Watershed | collected 2017-08-15
CCGAGGTGCACGCGGCGAGCAGCGCGGCGCCGGCGGTGGCCAGCCAGCCCCCGGCGCGTCGCAGGAATCGGGCGGGGTGCATGGGCTCTCCTGTCCCGCGGAGCATACTTGCTGCGCCCGCCGTTCTCCAACGGTGACGGTCCCCAGCGTGTCCATGCAAACCCTCATCGACGACGTCCTCGCCCGCCTGGCCCGCGCCCCGGCGGTGCTGGTGCGCGTGCATGCCACCGAAGGATCGGTGCCGCGCGAGGCCGGTGCATGGATGGCCGTTTTCGGTGATGCGGTGGTGGGCACGATCGGCGGCGGCCAGCTGGAGTTCCAGGCCATCGCCCATGCGCGCCAGCGCCTGTCGGCGCCGGCCCTCCCGGGGCCCGAAGTGAGGCGCCAGGCCCTGGGCCCGAGCCTGGGCCAGTGCTGCGGCGGCGTGGTGTACCTGGCCTACGAGCCGGTGTCGGCGGCCGACCGCCCGCGCCTGTCCGCGCAGCTCGCGCCCCGGCTGCAGCCGGTGGCCCTGTTCGGTGGCGGCCATGTGGGCCACGCCCTGGTGCGCGCGCTGGCGCCGCTGCCCTTCGCCGTCACCTGGATCGACAGCCGCGACGGCGTCTTCCCGGCCGACACGCCGGCGCGGGTGCGCTGCGAGCACTCCGACCCGGTGCAGGCTGCGGTGGCCGACCTGCCCGCCGGGAGCCAGGTGCTCGTCATGAGCTTCAGCCACGCGGAGGACCTGGACATCGTCGCCGCCTGCCTGCGCCGCCTGCGCACGCATGACGACCTGCCCTTTGTGGGTCTCATCGGCAGCCGCACCAAGTGGGCGACCTTCCGCCACCGCCTGACCGAGCGCGGTTTCTCCCCCGGGGAGATGGACCGCGTCACCAGCCCCATCGGCCTGCCGGGCCTCGCCGGCAAGGAGCCCGAGGTGATCGCCGCCAGCGTGGCCGCCCAGCTGCTCCTCCTGCGGCGCGGGGAAACCCAGGGCTGACTTCGCCCGGCGGATTGCATACACTTCGGCGTCGACGGCCGCAGCGGTGCCCAGGAATCGCGGCCTTGTCTGCCTGCTCAGAGCGCCCGCGGTGGTGAGCGGCCCCTTCAGGACATTGCTGTCATGGAAAGCTACCTCCTCGACTGGGCCAACCTGCTGCTTCGCTGGTTGCACGTCATCACCGCCATCGCCTGGGTCGGTTCCTCGTTCTACTTCGTCTTCCTCGACTCCAGCCTCACTCCGCCGCAGGACGAGGACCTCAAGCGCCAGGGTGTCTCCGGCGAACTGTGGGCAGTGCATGGCGGCGGCTTCTACCACCCGGTGAAGTTCGCGTTGGCCCCGCCCAAGCTGCCGGGCCACCTGCACTGGTTCTACTGGGAGAGCTACACCACTTGGATGTCCGGCTTCGCGCTGCTCACGGTGTCGTACTTGTGGAACGCGCGCGCGTACCTGATCGACCCGGCCCGCATGGACTGGTCGCCCGCCGCCGCGGTGGCCGTGGCGCTGTCCTTCCTGGTGGTGTTCTGGGTGCTGTACGACGCGGTGTGCCGCATCTTCGGGGACCGCAGGAACGGCGACGCCATCGTGGGCGCGCTGGTGGCGGTGCTGGTGGTGGTGGCCTCATGGCTGGCCTGCCACTGGTTCGCCGGCCGCGCGGCCTTCCTGCTGGTGGGCGCGATGATCGCCACCGCCATGAGCGCCAACGTGGCGATGTGGATCATCCCGGGCCAGCGCAAGATGGTGGCCGCCATCCGCGAGGGCCGGCCGGTGGATCCGGTCCACGGCAAGCGGGGCAAGCAGCGCAGCGTGCACAACACCTACTTCACGCTGCCGGTGCTGTTCGCGATGCTGTCGAACCACTACAGCTTCACGTGGAGCCACCCGCAGAACTGGCTGGTGCTGGTGCTGATGATGTTCGCCGGTGCGGCGATCCGCCAGTTCTTCGTGCTGCGGCATGGCTGGAAGCTGGGGCGCAACCGCCACCCGGCGCCCTATGCGGCGGTGGGCGTGGCGGTGATCGTGGCCGTCGCATGGTGGATGGCCCCAGCCCCGTCGACCCGTCCTGCCACCGCGCTGCCGGCGGCCACGCCGACGCTGGCCCAGGTCAAGGCCATCGTCGACCAGCGCTGCGTGCAGTGCCACGGCCCGCAGGTGCAGATGAAGAACGTGCGTCTGGACTCCGAAGAGGCCATCCGCGCCAACGCCCAGTCGATTCACCAGCAGGTGGTGGTGACCCGCCTCATGCCGATGAACAACGCCACCGGCATCACCGAGGAAGAACGGGCGGCGGTGGGGGCGTGGTTCGCGGCGGGCGGCCGTTAGGGAGCCTGGGGGTCGGGGCTGGGGTCCGCCCCTTCGGGACGCTCGTTGCCATCGAGGCCTTCGTCGCCCTCGGTGCCCAATTCGTCGACCAGGATTGCGCCGTCGGACGGCGCAACCGTGTCGCCTTCCCCACCTTCATCCGTCGAATCCATGTCCGGGTCTTCATCGGGCAGTTGGACGCGATCTTGAGTCTCCAGGAGCGCCCTGGCGTCCTCGGTCAGGTTGTCAAACGATTCGATCCCCTCATCCCCATCGTCCCCTTCAGGGGTTGGCCAGGGCGGCCGGGTCGGCGAGGCCGAAGCGGTCGGAGCGCCCGAGGGGGTGGCGATCCCCGAGATCGAAGGACGCCGACTGGCGCCGGGCGTCGGCACTGCAGCAGGCCTCTGCGATGCGGCGCTGCTGCCCGCGGCGGGTGATGCCTGGCCACTGGGCTGGGCACCTGCCTTCTTCCGCGCCGGACCGGGCCACTGCCACTTCGCCCGCAGCGCCTGGGCGTACTCGCGCCGGTCGAAGATGTGGCCGTCGATTTCCTTCAGCGTGGTCTGCAGGCGGTCGCGCCAGAAGCGGTCGGGCGTGTCACGGTAGCTGTCCACGGACTTGAGCAGGTGACGGACATCGGGCCGTGCGCTGCCCCCTGGCGCCGCCGGCTGCGACGACTGCTGCATCTTCAGGGTCGTCTTCACGCGCTTGCGAATGGCGTCGCTCATCGTCATGCTCAGGCCCTCGGCGATGGCTTCGATCTTGGGCCTGGCTGCCGGGTCGGCCTGGGTGCCGTACTTGTTGAAGAACATCACGGCCGTGATGTGCGCGGCCTCCTTGGTCAGGCCGGGGAAGAAGCCGGCGGTGAGGAATCGCAGCGCCTGCGGGTTCATGTCTGGTCGGGCCATCGCCTCCTCGATGAGCGCCATGAAGGTGTAGGCCACTTCCACCGGCGGCACGTTGTCCCGGTGGTCGTAGCGCGCGGCGATCTTGAAGCCGACGTACATCAGCATGTCGTTGTCATGGCGGGCCGTGGTGCCAATGCCACCGGCGGCGGCATCCGCCATCGCGTCTTGCATGTCTGCGCCGAGCGGAGAGGCTACGCCGCCCATCCGGGGGAAGCGGGGCTTGCCGGCGCACTTGTCCAGGTGCGCCATCGCCTTGGCAATCGTTTGCGCCCGATCCTTGGCTGGGTTGAACCGACCCCAGACCGACAGGTCGAGCCGGCGTTTGGTTGCCTCGGGAAACCCGCCCGAGGCGCGCATGCGCTGGCGGACTTCCTCGGTGGTGGCCGCCTGGACTGTGCGCTGGGATAGCGGCGTCTGGACGGAAGCAGGCTGAGGGGGGGTGCCATGGGTGCTTGGAGTGGCGCTCCCGGCTGTGGCCACTGTGCCCGGCTGCACAGACGCCACGGAGTGGTGACCAAGTTGACCCGACGTGCGCTTGAAGGCCTGGGCCGGCGTGCTCGAGATGCGCGACATGCGCCCTGCGAGGGTGGAGATCGACTGGGAGCCTGCCATGAATTCCCCTGGGGCTGGTGAGGTGGACGTTGTGTCGCGCAACGTGCGCCACCCGCCACGACCTGCCGACGGGCGCCGTGTCACCGCGCGCCATGGCCCTGAGTCGCCACCCCAGGGAGGGTGGTTCCCGTCCGCCGTGAAACGCGGGCCCGTGTCAGCCTGGGGTGCGGGCCCCCGGCGCTCCCACCGCCCGCCAGACCCGCTCGGCCGTGGCCGGCGCATCCAGCGTCACCGGTTGCCCGGGCCGGGCCGCCGCCACCGCGTCGCGCAGGGCCTCCCACACGCTCAGCGCCAGCATGAACGGCGGTTCGCCCACCGCCTTGCTGCCCCCCACGTTGTCTTCGCGGTTGGGCTCTGGCCAGAGCGCGATGGACAGCCGCGCGGGCATGTCGCCGGTGGCCGGGATCTTGTAGGTGCTGGGTGCATGCGTCGCCAGCCGCCCGTCGGCATTCCAGACCAGTTCTTCCGTGGTGAGCCAGCCCATCCCCTGCACGAAGCCACCTTCGATCTGGCCGATGTCGATCGCCGGGTTGATGGAGGTTCCCACGTCGTGGAGGATGTCCACCGCCACCACCCGGCTCTCGCCGGTCAGCGTGTCGATCGCCACCTCGGTGCAGGCGGCGCCGTAGCTGAAGTAGTAGAACGGCCGGCCGGTGAGGGTGGTCTTGTCGTAGTGGATCTTGGGCGTGCGGTAGAAGCCATCGCTCCAGAGCTGGATGCGGTTGGCATAGGCCAGGCGCACCACCTCCTCGAAGCTGCGCGACCCCTTGGGCGAGGCCACCTGCCCGCCACGGAACTGCACCGCGCCGGCGCCGCAGCCGTCCAGGCCGGCCACGAAGGCCGCGAGGTTGTCGCGGATGTTGCGCGCTGCGAACTGCGCAGCCCGGCCGTTGAGGTCGGTGCCGGCCGAGGCCGCCGTGGCCGAGGCGTTGGGCACCTTGCCGGTCTCGGTGGCGGTGCAGCGCACCCGCTCGAAAGGCACGCCCAGTTCGTCGGCCACCACCTGCATGATCTTGGTGTGCAGGCCCTGGCCCATCTCGGTGCCGCCGTGATTGAGCTGCACGCTGCCGTCGGTGAAGACATGCACCAGCGCGCCCGCCTGGTTGAACAGCGTGGCGGTGAAGCTGATGCCGAACTTCACCGGCGTGAGCGCGAGCCCGCGCTTGATGACGGGGCTGCCCGCATTCCACGCCGCCAGTTCGGTGCGCCGCTGCCGGTAGCGGCTGTCCCGCGCGAGGCGGTCGATGAGCGGGTGCAGGATGTTGTCCTCCACCGTCATCTGGTAGTGGGTGACGTTGCGGTCCTCCAGGCCGTACAGGTTGCGCCGGCGCACGTCCAAGGGGTCGAGCCCGAGGTGGCGGGCGATGTCGCCCAGGATCGTCTCGATGACGATCATCCCCTGCGGGCCGCCGAAGCCGCGGAAGGCGGTGTGGCTCTGCGTGTTCGTGCGGCAGCGGAAGGACTGGATCTCCACGTCCGACAGGAAGTAGGCGTTGTCGGCATGGAAGATCGCCCGGTCGGCCACCGGGCCGGACAGGTCGGCGGAGAAGCCGCAGTTGGCCAGCATGGTGAGCTTCAGGCCCCGCAGCAGGCCGTCGTCGTCGAAGCCGGCCTCCCAGTCATAGGCGAAGGGGTGGCGCTTGCCGGTGACCATGAAGTCGTCGTCGCGGTCCAGGCGCAGCTTCACCGGCCGGCCGGCCTTGCGCGCGGCCAGCGCGGCCCAGACCGCCATGTGGCCGGCCTGCGTCTCCTTGCCGCCGAAGCCGCCGCCCATGCGCCGGCATTCGACGGTCACCGCGTTGCTGTCGATGCCCAGGGCATGGGCGATCCAATGCTGCACCTCGCCCGGATGCTGGGTGCTCGAATGCACGCGCCACTGCCCCTGCTCGAGCGGCATCGCGTAGGCGATCTGGCCCTCCAGGTAGAAGTGCTCCTGCCCGCCCACCGCCAGGCTGCCGCGCAGCCTGTGCCGTGCGCCGGCGACGGCCGCAGCCGCGTCGCCACGCCGCACCGTCACCGGCGGCAGCACGTAGCTCTGGCGCGCATGCGCTTCGCGCACGTCCATCACGGCCGGCAGGGGCTCGATGTCGGGGCGCACCAGGCGCGCGGCGCGGCGCGCCTGCATCGCGGTGTCGGCCAGCACCAGGCCGATCACCTGGCCCACGTGCTGCACCGTGTCGCGGGCGAAGATCGGCTCGTCGTGCGCGTAGGTCGCCAGCAGCGGGTCACCAGGAATGTCCGATGCGAGCACCACGCCGCGCACCCCGGGCGCGGCCAGCGCCGCGGCGGTGTCGATGCCCCGCAGGCGGCCATGCGCCAGCGGAGAGAGGATGGGCGCCGCATGCAGGGTGCCCCGCAGTTCGGGCAGGTCGTCGATGTAGCTGGCGGTGCCCGCGACCTGCGCGCGGGCGCTTTCGTGGGCGCGCGAGTGCCCGACCGCGGGGGCTGCGGGCGTCGCGGCGGCGCCCGCCTCTTGCAGCGTCTGGGGGGTGTCCGGCGCGTTCATGCCAGCGCCTCCGCCGAAGATGGCCGTTGCAGGTCCACCGCCTGCAGACCCTGGCTCTCCAGCCACAGGCGCTGCATCAGGGTGGCCAGCAGGGCGTGCCGGTAGCCGGCGCTGGCGCGCATGTCGGAAATCGGGGAGAACTGCGCCTGCAGGGCCTGGCCGGCGGCTCGGGCGGTGGTTTCGCTCCACGCCTGCCCGGCCAGCGCCGCCTCGGCCTGGGTGGCGCGCGCCGGCGTGGCCGCCACGCCGCCGGCGCCGATGCGCGCGGCTTCCACGTGGCCGTCCTTCAGCCGCAGGTGGACGGCCAGGCACACCGCCGAGATGTCGTCGTCGTACCGCTTGGAAACCTTGTAGGCCCGCAGGAACTCGCCCGCCTGCGGATGCGGCACCTCGATGCGGGCCACCACCTCGTCGGCCGCCAGCGCGGTTTTCCGGTAGCCGAGGTAGAACGCCTCCAGGGGCAGGGCGCGCTCGCCGCGCACGCTGGCCAGCACCACTTGCGCCCCGAGCGCGATCAGCAGGGGCATGGAATCGCCGATCGGCGAGCCGTTGGCCACGTTGCCGCCCAGGGTGCCGGAGTTGCGCACCGGCAGGCCGGCGAAGCGCCGCGCGAAGGACGCCAGCTGCGGTCGGCGGGCCACCAGCGCCTCGAAGGCGTCGGCCAGCGGCACGCTGGCGCCGATGGACAGGGCCTGGCCGGTGTCGGTCAGCGCGCGCAGCTCGCGCGCGCGGGTGACGTCCAGCACCTGGCCATAGCGCCGGTGCTGCTTGGTGATCCACAGCCCCACGTCGGTGCAGCCGGCCACCACCTGCGCCTGCGGGTGCGCGGCCCGCAGGGCCAGCAGCTCGGGCAGCGTGGCCGGGGCGAGGTAGCCAGGGCCGGCCGCCGGCGCCCGCGGCGGGATCGACTGCAGCTGTGCCAGCAGGGCCGCCTCGTCCACCGCGGGCGCTGCGGGCAGGTCCCCCATGCGGCAGGCGGCGTCGAGGATCGGACGGTACCCGGTGCAACGGCACAGGTTGCCGGAGAGGTCGGCCTGGGCGGCGTCGCGGTCGATGCGCTCGCCCCGCGCCACCCGGGACTGGTACATGCCGAACAGGCTCATCACGAAGCCCGGCGTGCAGAAGCCGCACTGGGAGCCGTGGCACTGCACCATCGCCTCCTGGGCGGGGTGCAGCGTGCCGTCCGGGCCGGCCAGGTCTTCCACCGTCCACAGCGCCAGTCCGTCGACCGAATGCGCCAGGCGGATACAGCTGTTGACTGCGCGCCAGCGCAGGCGGCTGCCTGTGGCGTCGGGCTCGGCCACCACCACGGTGCACGCACCGCAGTCGCCTTCGCCGCAGCCTTCCTTGGTGCCGGTGGCACCCAGGTCTTCCCGCAGCAGGTCCAGCAGGGTGCGGTCGGCCGGCACGCCATGGAGGGTGACGAACTCGCCGCGGCGAAAGAATCGCAGGGGTTGGACATCCATGGCGCCAGTATGGCGCGTTCCGGGCCGGCGCCGAAGGCCCGGCCGGGGCAAAGGCATGGCCCTTGCATGGGGACTGGCGACCCGACCTCCACCTAGGGGTACTGCGAACGTACCCCCCGCCCCGGGGCGGTCACAATACGGCCGCCCGTCCGCATCCTTCATCCAACCCGTGACCGACCTTTCCGAGCGTCCCCCCCGCCTGCACCTGGCCGGCATCACCAAGCGCTATCCGGCGGTGGTGGCCAATGACGATGTCTCGCTCACGGTACGACCCGGCGAGGTCCATGCGGTGCTCGGCGAGAACGGCGCGGGCAAGTCCACGCTGATGAAGATCATCTACGGCAGCGTCAAGCCCGACGCCGGACAGGTGCTGTGGAACGGCCAGCCCGTGGCGGTGCGCAACCCGCAGGAGGCGCGCGCGCTGGGCATCAGCATGGTGTTCCAGCATTTCAGCCTGTTCGACACCCTCACCGTCGCCGAGAACGTGTGGCTGGGGCTGGACAGGTCGGTCTCCCTGGCCGAGGTCACACGTCGCATCGAGGCCAAGGCCGCCGAGTACGGCCTGGACATCGACCCGTCCCGCCCGGTGCACACCCTGTCGGTGGGCCAGATGCAGCGGGTGGAGATCATCCGCGCGCTGCTCACGCAACCCCAGCTCCTGATCCTCGACGAGCCCACCTCGGTCCTCACGCCGCAGGCGGTGGAGCGCCTGTTCGTGGTGCTGCGCCAGCTCGCGTCCGAGGGCTGCAGCATCCTGTACATCAGCCACAAGCTGCACGAGATCCGTGAGCTGTGCGACGCCTGCACGGTGCTGCGTGGCGGCCGCGTCACCGGCACCTGCGTGCCGCGGGAGGAGTCCAACGCTTCGCTCTCTCGCCTGATGATCGGCGCTGAGCCGCCACAGCTCGAGCACCGGGAAGCCCGCCTGGGCGAGGCGGTGCTGCGGGTCAACGGCCTGAGCCTGCCGCGCGAGACGCCCTTCGGCACCGACCTGCAGGACGTCCGGCTCGAGGTCCGCGCCGGCGAGGTGGTGGGCATCGCCGGCGTCTCCGGCAACGGCCAGCGCGAACTGCTGTTCGCCCTCTCCGGCGAGGACACCCGCGCCCCTGCCGGCTCGGTCGAGGTCGCCGGGCAGCCGGCCGGCCGGCTGGGCCCGGGCCGCCGACGCGCGCTGGGCCTGCACTTCGTGCCCGAGGAGCGGCTGGGCCGCGGCGCGGTGCCGTCCATGGCCCTGGCCCACAACCTGATGCTCACGCGCCGCGAGGCGGTGGGCCGCGGCGGCTGGATCCGCATGGGGCGGCTGCATGCGCAGGCGCGCGACATCATCGCCCGCTTCGGCGTGCGCGCCGGCGGTCCCCTGGCGGCGGCCCGTTCGCTGTCCGGCGGCAACCTGCAGAAGTTCATTGTCGGCCGCGAGATCGACGCGGCGCCCAGGCTGCTGGTGATCTCGCAGCCCACCTGGGGCGTCGACGTGGGCGCCGCCGCCCAGATCCGCGCCGAGATCCTCGCGCTGCGCGATGCCGGGTGCGCGGTGCTGGTGGTCAGCGAAGAGCTCGACGAACTGTTCGAACTCAGCGACCGCCTGCACGTGATGGCCAAGGGCCGCCTGTCGCCGTCGCTGCCCCGCGCCGAGGCCAGCGCCGAGCGCGTGGGCGAATGGATGTCCGGCCTGTGGGACCGGCCGCATGATGAAGCCGCCCGGGAGGCCGCCGATGTTTAAGCTCGAACCGCGTCCGCAGGCCTCGGCCGTCTGGAGCGTCGCCTCGCCGCTGCTGGCCCTGCTGGTCACGGTGGCCATCGGCGTGGTGCTGTTCGTCGTCCTGGGCAAGGACCCGGTGCGCGGCCTGCAGATGTTCTTCTGGGAGCCGGTGAAGTCGGCCTATGCCCTGGGCGAGCTGATGGTCAAGGCCACGCCGCTGCTGCTGATCGCGCTGGGGCTGGCGGTGTGTTTCCGTTCCAACGTGTGGAACATCGGCGCCGAGGGGCAGTTCGTCATCGGCGCGATCTGCGCCGGCGGCGTGGCCCTGCTGGCCGGCAAGGACACCACCCGCTGGATCGTGGGGGCCATCCTGCTGGCGGGCGTCGCCGGCGGGATGCTGTGGGCAGCCCTCACCGCCTTCCTGCGCGACCGCTTCAACGCCAACGAGATCCTGGTCAGCCTGATGCTGGTCTACGTGGCGGTCCAGCTGCTGGTGTGGCTGGTGTTCGGCCCCTGGAAAGACCCGGCCGGCTACAACTTCCCGCAGACCCAGACCTTCCAGGCCGTCACCCGCGTGCCGCGGCTGATGGACGGCTCGCGGGTCAACGTCGGCCTGCTGCTGGCGCTGGCCTGTGCAGCCGCCCTGTGGGTGTTCCTGTTCCGCACCCGCGCCGGCTTCGCGCAGCAGGTGGGCGGGCTGGCGCCGGCGGCGGCGCGCTATGCCGGCTTTTCCTCGCGCAAGGCGCTGTGGCTGGCGCTGCTGGTCTCGGGCGGCGCTGCCGGCCTGGCCGGCGCGCTGGAGGTGGCGGGCCCGATCGGCCAGCTGACCCCCTATGTGCCTGCCGGCTACGGCTTCGCCGCCATCATCGTGGCCTTCGTCGGCCGCCTGCACCCGGTGGGCATGGTGTTCTCCGCGGTGCTGATGTCCATGTTCTACATCGGCGGTGAACTGGCGCAGTCGCGCCTGGGCCTGCCCAAGTCCATCACCGGTGTCTTCCAGGGCCTGCTGCTGTTCGCGCTGCTCGCGTGTGACACCCTGCTGATGTACCGCGTGCGGTGGATGCCGCGCGTCCCCGCCGCCCGGAAGGAGTCCGCCTGATGGAAAGCTACGCGCTGCTCCTGGCGGCCACGCTCAATGCCGGCACCGTGCTGGCCATCGCCGCCCTGGGCCTGTTGATCAACGAGAAGGCCGGCATCGTCAACCTTGGCGCCGAGGGCATCATGCTGTGCGCCGCCATCGCCGGTTTCGCCGCGGTGGTGCACACCGGCAGCGACCTGGCGGGCTTCGCCGCCGGCGCCCTGGCCGGGGCAGCAATGTCCGCTGTCTTCGGCGTGCTGGTGATATGGCTCAACACCAACCAGTACGCCACCGGCCTGGCCCTGAGCCTGTTCGGCGCGGGTTTCTCGGCCTTCGCCGGCATCGGCTACGTGCAGGAAAAGCTGCCCGAGCGCCTGGCCTTCTCCGTGCCGGTGCTGGGCGACCTGCCCTGGATCGGCCCGGCCCTGTTCCGCCAGCATCCCATGGTCTATCTGGCCATCGCCTTCGCCGTGGCGCTGGTGTGGTTCCTGTACCGCACCCGCGGCGGCCTGGTGCTGCGTTCGGTGGGCGAGTCGCCCGAATCGGCCCATGCCCTGGGCTATCCGGTGCGGCGCATCCGCCTGCAGGCGGTGGTGGCTGGCGGCGCCCTGTGCGGGCTGGCCGGGGCCTACCTGTCGGTGATCTACACCCCCCTGTGGGTCGAGGGCATGGTCGCCGGCAAGGGCTGGATCGCCCTGGCCCTGACCACCTTCGCCACATGGCGGCCCGCCCGAGTACTGCTTGGGGCTTACCTTTTCGGTGGCGTGACCATGCTGCAGTTCCACCTGCAGGGAGCCGGCGTGGAAGTGGCCAGCGAGTTCCTGACCATGCTGCCCTACCTGGCCACCATCGTGGTGCTGGCCCTGATGTCGCGAAATCCCACATGGATCCGGGTCAACATGCCCGCTTCCCTTGGAAAGCCGTTTTATCCCGGCTCATAATCCAGCGTTTTCCCGCCAACCATTCCAACCCACTCCCAGAGGAATCCATGACCGACCTGAAGAAACGCTCGCTGCTGCGCGTCGTCGCGCTCACCGCGGTGGCCGCCTCCGCCCTCGTGGCCTGCGGCAAGAAGGAAGAAGCCAAGCCTGCCGCCGCGCCGGCCGCTTCCGCCGCCAAGCCCGAGCCGCTCAAAGTCGCCTTTGCCTACGTCGGCCCGGTGGGCGACGGCGGCTGGACCTTCGCGCACGACAACGGTCGCAAGGCCATCGAGAAGGAATTCGGTGACAAGGTCGTCACCACCTTCGTCGAGAAGGTGCCCGAGTCCGCCGACGCCGAGCGCGTCATCCGCGACATGGTGTCCCAGGGCAACAAGCTGATCTTCGGCACCACCTTCGGCTACATGGAGCCCATGCTCAAGGTCGCCGGCGACCACAAGGACGTCAAGTTCGAGCATGCCACCGGCTACAAGACCGCCGAGAACCTGCGCACCTACGACAGCCGCACCTACGAAGGCGCGTACATGGCCGGCGTGATCGCCGGCAAGATGACCAAGACCAACACCCTGGGCGTCGTGGGCTCGATCCCGATCCCCGAGGTGATTCGCAACATCAACAGCTTCACCCTGGGCGCCCAGTCGGTGAACCCGAAGATCAAGACCAAGGTGGTCTGGGTCGGCGAGTGGTTCAACCCGCCGAAGGAAACCGAGGCCGCCACCTCCCTGATCAACGGCGGTGCCGACGTGCTGATGCAGAACACCGACTCGTCGGCCGTGCTGCAGACCGCCGAGAAGATGGGCAAGCGCGCCTTCGGCTGGGACAGCGACATGACCGCCTACGGTCCCAAGGCCCACCTGGGTTCGGCCGTCATCAACTGGGGTCCGTACTACGTCAAGGCCGTGCGTGACGCACTGGAAGGCAAGTGGACCGGCAACGCCGGCGTGTGGTGGGGTGTGAAAGAGGGCGCCATCGACATGGTGTCCGTGGCCGCCGACGTGCCGGAAGACATCAAGAAGAAGGTCGAAGAGATCAAGGCCGGCCTCAAGGACGGCAGCTTCGTGATCTGGAAGGGCCCGATCGTCGACCAGGCCGGCAAGCCGGTGCTGGCCAAGGACGCCGTGGCCGATGACAAGTTCCTCGGCGGCATCAACTTCTACGTCAAGGGCGTGGAAGGCAAGATCCCCGGCGGCGACAAGAAGTAACCGTTCCGCTGCAACCGGCCGGCGCCTCACGCGCTGCGCCGCTGCCAAGGCCGCCTCCGGGCGGCCTTTTTCGTGGGCGCTTCATCCGGGGCCGACCCATCGGCACTTGCTACTTTGGTATTGATGAGTAGACTGCAACTCATCAGGAGGTACGCATGATGCAGCCCGAGCCCGTGTCCCTGGAGCCGGTGACGGCCTGGCCCGCCGTTGAACTTGACGAGTGGCTCGTCGCCGCCGGGCCGGCGATCGATGCGGTGGAAATCCGCCGCTACCCCGAAGGCCTGTGGATGCTGGATTTCGAGGACGGGCTGGTGGCCCAGGTCCAGCCCGACCGGGCCCGCGCGACGCTGGTGCTCACCGCGGCTCTGGGGTCGGCGCCGCCCGGGAGCGAACTGGAGGCCTACCGGCTGCTGCTGGAGATGGGCGCCTGGTGGTCGGTGACCGGCGGCCTGCGCATGGCGCTCGATCCCGGTGGCGACACGGTGCTGCAGCTCGACGAACTGCCCCTGGCAGGCCTGGACGCGGATCGCCTGCGGGACGGTCTGCAGGCGTTCCTCGGGCGGGCCCGCGCGGTGCGGGAGTCACTGGCGCAGCTGGCACCCCCGGCGGGGGAGCCGGTCGCCGACGCAGCCGTGTCCCGCGCGGTGCACGGACTTCCCGGGCTCGATCCGCAGTTGCGCGCCTGACGGGCTCGCCGCTTCCAGGAGGTTCCTCCATGTCTTTCCCCGCGACTGGCTTTGCGTCTTCTTATTCCCCTGTCCCCGTGGCCACGCCCACACCTGGCGCGTCACTGGATGGTCCTGCGGTAGGCACGCCGGCCGGCCCCGAGACGCTTTACACCGATGGTGCCAGGTCCCACACCGTCTCCGCGGAGGCACGGGCGACGCCGCTGGGCGCCACCCCCGGCCGCCTCGGCGCCGGGGTGGTCTCACAGCGGCGTGCGGCGCTGGAACGGGTGATCCTGGAGCAGTACCCATCGGCATCGGCATCCCGAGCGACAGCGGCCGCGGCCGGCCCCAGCGTGCAGGCGCTGCGCGAGGCCTACACGAAGGCCGTGGTCGACGTGCGCCGTGAATCGCCCATCACCACCCGCAGCTACGGGCTGGTCCAGAAGTTCGACATCCGCGAAGGCAAGAGCGTGGGGGGCGCCACCGGCAGTGTGCGCGTCAAGGCGGATGGCCTGAACTACCAGCTCAAACGCCACGTCGCCTATGCCACCGCCAAGCAGAAGCTGGCGGCCGAATGGTCCAACGTCCAGAACTATGGCGAAGTGATCGGCGCGAGCGTGGCCCGGTCCCTGGTGGGCCAGTCGGGGCCGCGTCCGCGCGACGGGATGGCTGCAGCCAAGCCGGAATCCAAGGCCACTGCCCGTGCCGCGGGTTCGCGAGGGGCTGACCCGCAGTTGGCGCCGGACGTCACGTTGATGCACGACGCGGACCAGCACGAGACCGCCGCGGTGTCTCTCTACCTCAAGGATGGCCGCGGCGACATCGACCACCACTATGCGAAGCACTGCGGCCCGCTGCCCGCCGACCGCAAGCATGTACGCCTGGACTTCAGCGCCGGCAGCGGCCCTGTGCCGCCCGGGACCCTGCGCCTGCAGGGCGAGGCGGCGCGTGACGTGCAGCGCCACGTGGCCGCGGCCGCCCTCCTGGGTGATCACGACATCAACACCGGCAACCTCATCATGGTCGGCCCGCCCGGCGCTGCACCCGATGGCACCGCGGGTGAGGGTGGCGCCCAGCTGCGGGTCGGGCGGATCGACTTCGGCCACGCCTTCAACCACCTGATCCAGGGCGTCGGCGGCCGCCTCGTCGGTGGCGGGGGGGTGCGGGACGGCTCGGGCAACCGCATCCTCGACTTCTTCAACCGCGAGCGGGTGCGGGGCAACCCGCTGGACCGGTCGTCGGGCGTGTCCAAGCTGTGGCGCGACTACGCCGGCCTGGTGCCCTCGCACGCCTTTGCGGCCATGCTGGCCGAGATGGCCGGTACCGAGGCAGCCGCGCTGGACGATGGCATCGCCCACGCCCAGGCGCAGTTCACCGACCTGGTGAAGGACCTGCTCCTGGACGGATCGGCCGCAGCGCACCGGGAGATCGACGACATCGTCTCCTGCCTCCAGACCATCGCGGGCAACCTCGGCGCGCAGGTGGAGTCGACCGGCGCGGTGGAGATCGTCCAGGAGGTGATGGGCGCCATCCGTGCGTTCGTCGAGGACGGCTGCGGGCAGATGAAGGAGGTGGCCAAACTGTGCGAGTTGCAGGCGCTGATCGACGATGCCCTGTCGATGGACGCGGACTACGCCGCGCCCGCCTCGGGGCCGCAGCGCGAGGCCCTCGAGTCGGCCTTCCGGGCCGTGGCCGGCACCGAGGGGAGGGCGGGCGCCGCCTCGCCGCGTATCACCTGGCTCAAGACCTCCCAGGGGCAGCCGGCCTTCACCGGCACCCTGGACGCCTATATGGCCCGGCGCCAGCGCGAGCTGCAGGCCGCCGCCACCCAGGCGGCCAGGGATGCGCCACGTCTGGCGTTCGAGGCCGGCCTGCACCGGCTGCAAGGCGAGGTCGAAGACATCGCCACCCGGCCTGGCCCGCAGCGGGTCCTCAAAACCGACCTGGACCGCCTGCAGGCCCGGTACGACGAGCTGCTGAAGCTGCCGGGCAGTCCCCGTGCGGGGCGGCGCGGCATCACCTGGATTGCCCTGGGCAAGGAAAAGCGCGGTTTCGAGGGAGACCTGGTGGCCTACCTCGGTCACCGCTTCCAGGTGGCGGCGCGCGCCGCGGGCTAGCCTCGCCCGCTTGCGCACCGATAATCCCGGGTGAAACGGCCCGCTGCGTGGCCGGTCGCCGCCAAGCCCATGACCCCTGCCCAGCCCGCCATCGCCCCCGACCGCCTGCCCGCCCTGCTGCGGGCCCTGCCCAAGGCCGAACTCCACATCCACATCGAGGGCTCGCTCGAGCCCGAGCTGATCTTCCAGATGGCCGCGCGCAACGGCGTGGCCCTGCCCTATGCCAGCGTCGAGGACCTGCGCAAGGCCTACGCCTTCACCAACCTGCAAAGCTTCCTCGACATCTACTACGCCGGCGCCAGCGTGCTGCTGAAGGAGCAGGACTTCTTCGACATGGCCTGGGCCTACCTGGAGCGGGCCCGCGCCGACAACGTCATCCACGCGGAAATCTTCTTCGACCCGCAGACCCACACCGCGCGCGGCGTGCCGATGAAGACCGTGATCGACGGCCTGCACCGCGCCTGCGAGGAGGCGCGCGCCAGGCTGGGGGTGGATGCCTCCCTGATCCTGTGCTTCCTGCGCCACCTGAGCGAGGAGGAGGCCTTCCAGACGCTGGAGGAGGCGATGCCGTTCATGGGCCGCTTCATCGGCGTGGGGCTCGATTCGAGCGAGGTGGGCCACCCGCCCGAGAAGTTCGCGCGGGTGTTCGCGCGCTGCCGCGAGCTGGGCCTGCGCCTGGTCGCCCATGCGGGCGAGGAGGGGCCGCCGGCCTACGTCTGGTCGGCGCTGGACGTGCTGAAGGTCGAACGCATCGACCACGGCGTGCAGTCGATGAAGGACCCGGCGCTGGTGCGCCGGCTGGCGCAGGACCGCATCGCGCTGACGGTGTGCCCGCTGTCCAACCTGAAGCTGTGCGTGTTCCCCACGCTGGCCGACCACAACCTGCGCCAACTCCTGGACGCGGGCCTGGCCGCCACCGTCAACTCGGACGACCCGGCCTATTTCGGCGGCTACATGAACCAGAACTTCACCGAGACGTTCGCGGCGCTGGGCCTGGACGCCGGCCATGCCTACCGGCTGGCCCGCAACAGCTTCGAGGCGAGCTTCGCCGATGCGCGGGCCCGGGCCGGCTGGATCGAACGGCTGGACGCCTGCGTCGAATCCTTTACCTGAACCGACTGTTTACAATTCGCCCCGCGCCGCTGTGCCCCGCAGCGGCGTTTTTCTTTGTCCCCGGGGCCATGTAGAGGAACACCATGTACAAAAACCTCGCAGCCGCCGTCCTGGCGGCCGCCAGCGTCCTGCTCCCGCTGCACGCGCAGACTCCCGCGGCCCGTCCCGCATCGTCCCCCGCCTCCGCGCAGCTGAAGGTCGGCTTCGTTTATGTCGCACCCATCACCGACGCCGGCTGGGTGCGCCAGCACGAGGAGGGACGGCAGGCCCTGCAGGCCGCCCTGGGTCCCCAGGTGCAGACGCAGTACGTCGAGAACGTGCCCGAGGGGCCCGACGCCGAGCGCGTGATCCGCGACCTCGCGCGCCAGGGCCATCGCCTCATCTTCACCCCCAGCTTCGGCTACATGGAGCCCACGCTGGCCGTGGCGCGCGACTTCCCCGACGTGAAGTTCGAGTCCATCACCGGCTACAAGACCGCCCCCAACGTGGCGGTGGCCAACGCCCGCTACTACGAGGGCCGCTACCTCGCCGGCATCGCCGCCGGTCGAATGAGCAAGACCGGTGTCGCCGGCTATGTCGCGGGCTTTCCCATTCCCGAGGTCCTCCAGGGGATCAACGCCTTCACCCTGGGCATGCGCTCGGTCAACCCGAAGGCGCAGGTGCGCGTCGTGTGGCTCAACGACTGGTTCAATCCGCCGCGCGAGCGCGATGCAGCCATCGCCCTGTTCAACCAGGACGCCGACGTGCTGGCCTTCCACACCGCCTCCACCGCGGTGATGGCGGTCGCCCAGGAGCGGGGTCGTCTGGCCATCGCCTACCACTCCGACATGCGCAAGGTGGCGCCCGACGCGCAACTGCTGGCCGTCACCCACCACTGGGGCGACTACTACGCCCGCCGTGCGCACGAGGTGCTGGCGGGGCGCTGGGCATCCGGCAACACCTGGGGCGGCATCCGGGAAGGCATGGTCAAGGTCGGCGACTTCGGGCCCAAGGTGCCCGAGGCCGTGCGGCAGGAGGTCCTGGCCCGCCAGCGGGACATCGCTGCCGGCCGCCTCAAGCCCTTCGCCGGCCCCTTCTCCGACAACGAGGGCCGCGCCATCCTCGGTGCCGGCCAGGCGCTGACGGACGCCCAGATCCTGGGCATGGATTACCTGGTGGCGGGGGTGGTCGGCAAGGCCGGAAAATAGGCGGCATGAAAGCCTTCCGCGCCGCCCTGCTGCGTTTTGACGGGGAAGGCCGTCCCTGCTACGACGAGGACGGCCTGCTGGTCATCGCCCCCGGCGACGACGGCACCTGGCGCGTGAAGGCGGCCGGCAGCTTCCAGGCCCTGCGGGCGGCGCATGAAACGGTGCAGGTCGAGCACCTGCCGGGGCGACTCATCGCCCCAGGCTTCCTCGACCTGCACGTGCATTACCCGCAGACCGACGTGATCGGCTCGCCCGCCGAGGGCCTGCTGCCCTGGCTGGAGCACTACACCTTCCCGCACGAAGCGCGCTTCGCCGACGGCGCCCATGCCGCGACGGTGAGCCGCTTCTTCCTCGACGAGCTGGTCCGTCACGGGGTCACCACCGCGCTCACCTTCTGCACCTCGCATCCGGCCTCGGTCGACGCCTTCATGCACGAGGCGCAGGCGCGGGGGCTGCGCATGATCGCCGGCAAGGTCCTGCAGGACCGCCACAGCCCCGACGGCGTGCGCGACGAGACGGAACGGTCGCTGGCCGACACCGAGGCCCTGATCCGCCGCTGGCATGGCCAGGGCCGCCTGGGCTGTGCCATCACCCCGCGCTTCGTGCCCACCTGCTCCGACGCGCAGCTGCGCGGGGCGGGCGAGCTGGCCGCGCGCTATCCCGACACCTGGATCCAGTCGCACGTGGCCGAGAACCACGACGAGGTGCGCTGGGTCGCGCAGTTGCACCCGCAGGCGCGCAGCTACCTGGCGGTGTATGACGCCTTCGGCCTGATGCGCGAGCGGGCGGTCTACGCCCACTGCATCCACCTCGACGCCGACGACCGGGCCCGCCTGCGCGGTACGGGCACCGCGGCCGCGGTCTGTCCCACCAGCAACCTGTTCCTGGGCAGCGGCTTCTTCGATTTCGCGCAGGCTGACGAGGCCGGCTTCGCGTACGGCCTGGCCAGCGACGTCGGCGGCGGCACCAGCTTCAGCCCCTTCCAGACCATGCTGGCCGCGTATTTCGTCGGGCGCGAGGGCCGGGCCAAGGCCGGCGTGTCCCTGCCGCCGTCGGCCCTGTGGTGGCGCCACACCGCCGGCGCGGCCCGGGCCCTGGGGCTCGAGGGCGTGGTGGGCAACCTCCAGCCCGGTTGCGAAGCCGACTTCGTGGTGCTCGACCCCGCCGCCACCCCGCTGCTGGCACGTCGCACGGCCCAGGCGGCGACCCTCGACGAACTGCTGTTCGCCCTCATCGTCCTGGGCGATGACCGGACCGTCGTGCGCACCCACGCCGCCGGCCAGGCCATGGCCGCCTACAATCGCGCCGCAGGAGCACCCCGATGAGCATCAAGAGCGACAAGTGGATCCGCCGTATGGCCGAGCAGCACGGCATGATCGAGCCCTTCGAACCCGGCCAGGTGCGCGAGGTCGACGGCCGCCGCGTCATCAGCTACGGCACCTCCAGCTACGGCTACGACATCCGCTGCGCGCCCGAGTTCAAGGTGTTCACCAACATCCACAGCACCGTGGTGGACCCGAAGCACTTCGATGAGAAGAGCTTCGTCGACTTCCACGGCGATTCCTGCATCATCCCGCCCAACAGCTTCGCGCTGGCCCGCACGGTCGAGTACTTCCGCATCCCGCGCAATGTGCTCACCGTCTGCTTGGGCAAGAGCACCTACGCCCGCTGCGGCATCATCGTCAACGTGACGCCCTTCGAGCCCGAGTGGGAAGGCTATGTCACGCTGGAGTTCAGCAACACCACGCCGCTGCCCGCTCGCATCTATGCCGGCGAGGGCTGTGCCCAGGTGCTGTTCTTCGAAAGCGATGAAGTCTGCGACGTCAGCTACAAGGACCGTGGTGGGAAATACCAGGGTCAGCGCGGCGTGACGCTCCCGAAGGCCTAACCAGAGCCGCTGCAGTCGCTACACTCGCCCGCCTTGAGCCGTTGGCGGCTGCGGGAGGGCCACGTGTATTCCTTGCTTCCGGCGATCGTCGCCGCGGTGTTCCTGGGGTACGGCTTGGTCGTCCTGGCCGAGAAAGGCTTCAACCGCATCAGCCTGAGCTTTTTCCTGCTGTGCGTCATCACGGCGCTGTGGCAGGCCTGCTGGGCCGTGCTGTTCCAGGTGCAGGACCCGGCCTGGGCCAACCGCCTGGCCCGCGCCGGCTATGCGCTGATCATGTTCCTGCCCACGAGTCTCTACCTGTTCGTGGTGGAGATCTGCGACGCGCGGCAGGAGCGGCGCTGGATCCGGCTGTCGCTGACGCTGTCGCTGGGCCTGTCGGCGCTGGGCATGTCGACGGACCTCATCGTCTCCGGACACCACGCGTACTTCTTCGGCAACTACCCCCGGGCCGGCACGCTGCACCCGCTGCACATGGTGCAGGCCGCGGCGGTGATCGGACGGGGGCTGTACATCGCCTGGCGGCGGCATGAAGGCGCGTCCGACGACCGGCGCGTGCGCCTGCGCCTGTGCATGGCCAGCCTGTTGCTCTATTTCTTCGCGGCGGTCGATTACGCCTGCAACTACGGGATGGAGTTCTACCCGCCCGGGGTGGGGTTCATCGCGATCAGCCTGGGGCTCATCATGCTCGCGGTCACCCGCTACCAGCTGCTCGACCCGATGGCGATGGCGGCGACCGTGGCGCACGAGATGCGTACCCCGCTGGCCAGCATCCGCATGCAGGCCGACGCGCTGGCCCGCATGCTGCCCGAGGTGCAGCGGGGGTACGACCTGGCCGTCTCCCATGGCCTGCTGCTGCGCGACGGCAGCGAGCCCGACCCGCAGTGCGTGCAGGCGCTGTCGCGCAGCATCACGCAGCAGGTCGACCGGTCCAACATCGTCATCGACATGATGCTCGCCTCGTCCCGCACGGAGTGCATCGACCCGGCCGGCTTCCGCTCCCACTCGGCCAGCGACTGCGTGCGCGAGGCGCTCGAGAGCTACCCCCTCGCGGTCGACGACCGGTGCCGTGTGCAGTGCCGGGTGGAGCGGGATTTCGAGTTCTGGGGCTCGGACCTGCTCATGGTCTATGTGCTGTTCAACCTGCTGAAGAACGCGATCTACGCCCTGCGGGCGGCGGGCAAGGGCGACATCACGATCACCGTGGGCCCGGGGGGGCGGCGCGAGCTGGTGTTCCGCGACACCGGCCTGGGCATTCCGGCCCATGTGCAGCCCCGCATCTTCGACGCCTTCTTCACCACCAAGCCCGGCCACGGCACTGGGGTGGGGCTGGCCTTCTGCCGCCGGGTGGTGGATTCCTTCGGCGGGCGTCTCCAGTGCAGTTCGGTGGAGGGCGAGCACACCACCTTCACGGTGGTGTTCCCACCCCTGCCTGTCGCGGCGGCAGCGCGGGCCTGAGAGGCCTGGGCGGATGCCGCGCGCTTGACTCAGGCGGCAGGGGACAGGGTGTACTCGCGTACCCGCTCGAGGATCTCCTCGGGCAGGCGCTGTAGGCGCTTGTCCTGCCGGACGAACGCCACCTGCTGGTAGCCGCTGGCCACCAGGGTGCCTTCCACCAGGAAGCGGAACGCGAGGTGGAACGAGCAGTGCCGGACGTCGTGGGTGTTGAGCTCGCAGGTCACGTGCTGGAAGGGGAAGGTCTCGTGCAGGTACTCGGTGTGCGCCCGCTTGGTGACGAAGGCGCCCAGCCCCTGCAGCATGTCTGGCGCGATGCATTCGTGGAACCAGCGCTCCCGGCAGATGCCCTGCCATTCAAAGTACCGGGAGAAATACGTGTTGGCGTAGGCGTTGGAGTCCTTGAGGTAGATGTCGATGGTGTGGCGGAACGTTCGGCCGGCCCGGGCCTGTGGCGCCGGTGGCGTGAATGGCGGCATCGTCGGAATGGCCAGGGCCGGATGGTCGATCACGGGTGACAGCATGGTTTGCCTCCTTGGGTCGTTGGCAGGGATGTGCCCGTTTTGCGGACACGTACACAATTTACTTAACGACAGAGGATTTGTTGCGCCTGTAAAGCCAACTCTCGCAGGCATGCGCAGGATTCCCGCCTTGGCGGGCCCGGTGATCAGACGGGTGTCAGCAGGCGGCGCGCGCGGCAGCCAGGTCCCAGCCCGCCCAGCCGCAGCTCTTGAACAGGACGGGGCCCTGCTGCGGCACGGTGCCGGAGTCGCCCCGCACCAGCGCCTGCAGCGTGGGGAAGGTGTCGACCGGCAGTCCCGCCTGCAGCAGGTCGCCGGCCTCGTGACGCGCGTCGGCCGTGTCCAGCCAGATGCCACCGCCCTCGGCGCACTGGCGGCACAGGGAGGGCGAGAGCTCCACCATGGCGGGCGTGAAGGCGCCCACGGCGGCGATGAAGGCGTCGTCCCGCGCCGGACGGTCCAGCACGATGCCGCGCGCCGGCGTGCAGGTGACCACCAGCGGGCAGTCGGCCAGCGCGGCTTCGGGGTCGTCCACCACCTGCGCCCGCAGGCCCAGCGCCTGTGCATGGTCGGCCAGCGCCTGGGCGCTGGCACGGTGGCCGGAGGCGATGCGCACGTCGCGCAGCGGCAGCCCCTGCGCAAAGGCTTCCAGGTGGGAGCGACCCTGTGCGCCCGCCCCCACCACCAGCAACGGGCCCTCCGGCCGGAGGGCCAGCCGCTGCGCGGCCAGCAGCGACACGGCGGCGGTGCGGCGCGCAGTGACCGTGGGGCCGTCGAGCACCCAGCGCCGCACGCCGGTGGCCACGTCGAACACCACCACGTCGCCCTGGATGGCGGGACGCGGCGTACCGGCGTTGGCGGGCGTGTAGGTGATGAGCTTGGTGATGGCCAGCTGGGTGTCCAGCGCGGGCATCACGAACAGGCTGGCGCCGCCGGCCAGCGGCTGCACCAGCCGTGGGGGCACCTGCACCGTGTCGTCGCGCAGCAGGTCCTCCACCGATCGCACCAGGCGGTCGTAGGGCAGGCGGGCGGCAGTGGCGGCGGCATCGAGCAGGGCGGTCATGTCGCCAATTCTGTCCTACGGGCCGCGCGCGCCTGCCGTGCCAGCATGCGGCGGCCAACTGACGGGGGAGTCGACGATCCATGCCTGATGCACCGCCGCGAAAACGGCTTCGGCCCGGCGCCTGGTTCTGGCTGTCGATGGTGGTCCTGTCCGTGGCCCTGGCCGGCGCGCTGGCTGCGGTGTGCACCGAGCAGGTCGAGCGCGCCGAGGCCCGTCGGCTGATGCTGCGCGTGCAGGACATGGTGTTCGGTCATTGCCTGGACCAGATGGGTAACCTGACCATCTCGCGCTGTCGCGAGCGCTTCGCCGGGGAGCACTGACCGGCGAGGGCTCGCCGACCCGCCTGCTCTCCCGCCCTCAGGCCTCCACGCCCTCGATGAGGAAGCGTACGCGGCGCTGGCCCTGCCACTCGTCGGCATCGAGCCGGAAGGCCAGGTGCGCGCGCGCCGGCAGCGGGTCGGTGTGGCCGAACCAGATGCCGTCGACCACCTGTCCGTGGTGCTTGAGCTTCACCGCCAGGTGGCGCTCGCCCACCAGCCGCTGCGACACCACTTCCAGCTCCTCGCTGAACACCGGCGGCGCGAAGCCCTGGCCCCAGACCTGCGCCTGCAGCGTGTCCACCAGGTCCACCCGCCGGTAGTCCGGCGCGAGCGGGCCGTCGGTCTCCAGCCGTCGCTGCAGCGTGGCGGCATCCAGCCATTCCGTCGCCACCTGCGCCAGGGCTGCCTCGAAGGTCTCGAAGTGCTCCTCGGCGATGGTGCAGCCCGCCGCCATCGCATGCCCGCCGAAGCGAAGCAGCACGCCGGGGTGGCGCTTGGCCACCAGGTCGAGCGCATCGCGCAGGTGGAAGCCGGGGATCGACCGGCCCGAGCCCTTGAGCTCGTGCTCCTTGCCCGCGGCCTGGCTGGCGGCGAAGACGAAGGCGGGCCGGTGGAAGCGGTCCTTGATGCGCGAGGCCACGATGCCGACCACGCCCTCGTGGAAGTCCGGGTCGAACACGCAGACGGCCGGAGGCGGCGTGTCGGCCTCGTCGAACAGCGCCTCGGCCACCTCCATGGCCTGCTCGCGCATGTCACCCTCGATGTCGCGGCGCTCGCGGTTGATGCCGTCCAGCGTGCGCGCCAGTTCGTCGGCCCGGGCCTCGTCGTCGGTGAGCAGGCATTCGATGCCCAGGGTCATGTCGGCCAGCCGGCCCGCGGCGTTGATGCGCGGGCCCAGGGCAAAACCGAAGTCGAAGCTGGTGGCCACCTCGGGCCGGCGGCCCGCAGCGCGGAACAGGGCGGCGATGCCGGCCGGCATCTGGCCGGCACGGATGCGGCGCAGGCCCTGCGCCACCAGGCGACGGTTGTTGGCGTCCAGACGCACCACGTCCGCCACCGTGCCCAGGGCCACGATGGGCGGCAGCGCATCGAGCTTGGGCTGCGAGGCGGCATCGAACGCGCCGCGTTCGCGCAGGCGCGCGCGCAGCGCCAGCAGCACGTAGAACATCACGCCCACGCCCGCCAGCGCCTTGCTCGGGAATTCGCAGCCGGGCTGGTTGGGGTTCACGATCACCGCCGCATCGGGCAGCGTGGCGCCGGGCAGGTGGTGGTCGGTCACCAGCACCTGCAGGCCCAGGGCGTTGGCGGTGTCCACGCCCTCGACGCTGGCGATGCCGTTGTCCACCGTCACCAGCAGGTCGGCGCCGCGCTCCTTCACCCGGCGCGCGATGGGCGGGGTGAGGCCGTAGCCGTCGGCCACCCGGTCGGGTACCAGGTATTCGACCTGCCGCGCGCCCAGCAGGCGCAGGCCGCGGATGCCCACCGCGCAGGCGGTGGCGCCGTCGCAGTCATAGTCGGCGACGATGCAGATGCGGCGCTGCGCCGCGATGGCATCGGCGAGCAGGTCGGCCGCCTCGGCCACGCCCTTGAGCGCGGCGGGTGGCACCAGGCGCGCGAGCCCGTCGTCGAGCTCGGCGCGGTCGGTCACGCCCCGGGCCGCGAACAGGCGGGCCAGCAGCGGGTGCAGGCCGGTCTGCTCCAGCGCCCAGGCGGCGCGCGGCGGGATGTCTCTGGGAATGATCTTCATAGGGGTTCCAGGAGGTCGGCCACGCGGGGCGTGCGCCAGCGCGCGGCCAGGCGGCTCTTGAGGGTTTC
>JACCDI011004436.1_pt1 | contig 24833 bp, 5 predicted proteins | sample 7442791 | NCBI WGS metagenome assembly JACCDI01 (sample SAMN15323434, study PRJNA562643) | freshwater metagenome | isolation source: river surface water | place: USA:Blue River Watershed | collected 2017-08-15
AGGTCGGCACAGCACTCGGGCGGGTGCGTGACCACGCCGCGGCCAGCCCCTGCTTACGGGCCAAATCGGGGTAAGACGCGGCGGGCACCAACCCCTGCGCATCCAAGGCAAAACCCGCTCGCAAGCTGGCCACACTCATGGGGCGCTCCAGCAAATGCGTCAACAAAGAAAAACACGCCAACAAGCGGTCTGATGACCCGCCCGCAACAGGTTCAGAAACAGTCGCACCCGCCTGGGCGGACTGCGCGGAAGAAGCAGAGGTGTATGTCATACAGTGATGCAGTGGGTTCAAAGGGCCGCCTTGCGTCGGGCCGTGCTTGTTTTTGTGCTTGACGATGAAGACATCGGCGCGTCTTCACAATGGGACCGCCACATTTCACGCAACGCCGCAGTCCAATCCCGGGTGTAGCGGTCAATGTCCCAGGCGGGTGCGGTCAACAAACGTTTGCGCAGACCTTGCTTGAGTGCCAGCAAAGCCTGACGATCAGCCGCCATGCGCGCCGCAATGGCCACATAAGCGTCATCGTCAGCGGCCACCCATTCGGGCAAGCCAGCTGCGCGCATGAAACTCGCGCCCATGCGCGAGACAAAGTTTTGCCCCTCTTTCACCACCACCGGCACGCCCATCCACATGGCCTGCAGCGTGGTGGTGCCACCGTTGTAGGGCACAGGGTCCAGCGCAATGTCCACATCGGCGTACTCGGCCATCATGTTGGTCAGGCCCACCGGCCCGCGAAACTCCAGACGACTCACGGCAATGCCCAAGGTCGCAAAACGGGCCTTGAAAGCCCGTACAGCCCCATCGTCCTGAAAACTCGGTGCTTTGAGCAACAAACGCGAATCGGGCACCGCCCGCAACACGCTTGCCCACAGCGACAAGGTGTGCTCAGTGAGTTTGGGCACGTTGTTGAAAGAGCCAAACGTCAGTGGCCGCTGCGCCTGCTCTGCCCCATAAGCCGGATAGGGGTAATCCACCTCTGGCGCAAAACAAAACACCGCATGAGGTAAACGCAGCACCCGCTCAGAAAACAGCGGTTCGCTGCCCTCGGGCGCCACCACCGGATCGGCCAACAGCCAGTCCATGTTGGGCACCCCGGTCGAGCACGGATACCCCAAAAACGTCGCCTGCACCGGAGCCGCCCGCTGCGCAAACACACTCATGCGGTTCAAACTCGTGTGCCCAGCCAAGTCCAACAAAATGTCAATGCCATCGCTCTCAATGCGCCGCGCCAACTGACTGTCGGTCCAACTGGTGCACGACACCCATTGCGACACCCGTGACCTGGCCAGCCGTGTCTGGTCATCGTGGGACACCCCGGTGAAATACACCGTCACCTCCAGCTGCGAGCGGTCCAACCGCGCCAGCACCGGTTGCATGAAAATATTGACCGGGTGCTGGTGATGAAAATCTGCCGTCACCAAGCCCACGCGCAAACACTTGTCTGGCTGGCGTGCATTGGCAAAGCTCTGCACATCGCGCCCGCCAATGCCCAGCGGCGCAAACAACTCCCGGTGCAAAGCCGCCACCGCCGTGGCCGACAACTGGTCGCTGTAGAGCGAACTCATGGCGGCACTCGAGCGCATCTTCGACAGCGGCCCCTCGGCATCGGCCAGTGACTTGTACAGCTTCAAAGCCGTTTCTACATCGCCCGTGCGTCCAGCCACACTCGCCCGCATGGACACGGCCCCCGGCTGCGGCGCAAGCGCCTCGGCCTTGGCCAAAGTCTCCAATGCCTCGTCCATTTGCCAACTCTCGGCATAGGAATGCGCCAAATTCCAATAGGCTGTCGCGCTTTGGGGGTGCAGCGCCACATTGCGCTTGAGTACCTGCTGCGCCTCTTGCCAAAGGTTGTAACGAAAAGACAAATCAGCCAAACGCACCAAAGCCGCCTCCGAAGTAGCCAACGACGCCAGCTCGAATGCCCGATGCGCCTCTTGCGTCAAACCCAGGCGCATCAAAACGTCCCCCAAGTCTGTCTGCATCTCGGCTTTTTCATTCACATCCAAGGGCGTGCTGGCATTTTCAATCCGTGCAGCCATCAAGGCCTGACGCATCGCCTCCAGCGCACGCGCCGCATCGCCCCGCTCCAGTCGGTACTTGGCCATGCGCCAATGCACCAAACGCACAGCCGCATGCGCGATCTGCTGAGCACCCGCCACGGTCACCGCACGGTAGTAGCTGCCTGCGGCCAAATCCCACTGCCCCGACTCCTCAAGACTGCGGGTCAAGGCCAGCAAACCCTCCCAGCGATCTGGCGCGCAGGCTGCGGCGCGCTGGTAGCAAGACAACATCTGCTCAGTCTGCCCCTGCTGACGACACACATGCCCGCACTCCAGCCACGCACTGAAGTTGTCAGGGTCGAGGCGCAACACCTGAGCAAACTGCGCACGCGCAGTCTCCCAATTGCCCAGTTGAACCTCGCACCGAGCCCACTGCATGGCCGCACCCACCAAATGCGGCTGCAAGGCCAAGGCCCTCCCCATGACCACCTTCGACTCGTCCCAGCGCCCCAAGTCAAACAACACATTGCCCCAATTGAAAAACGCCTCAGCGGGTGCGCCGGGCAACTCGGCCGCTTGCCTGTAAAAAAACAGCGCCTCTTCATGCCGCCCTTGCTGGCGCTTGTCAAAACCCTGCTGCAACAAATCCGTCACAGACTCTGCTGAAGACGCAGGCGAAGATGGGGACAAATCTGAATTCATCTCAAAACTTTCAAATGCCACGACGGGCATGTGCGACAGCAATGGGGCAAGCACACCAGCGCAAGCCGCTTTGCAGCGCCCGGCTGCCGGCTTCGAGTGGGGTTGTTTTGGGATCAGTCATGTCTTGTTTGATTCGGTGCCGAGGTCACTTCTTGATCACGATTTGAATACTTTATTGTGCATCAATGAAGAAGGCATGAAGCCTACCGTTCATCGCTGCCAATGCTTTGAGCAAGCTCACCCCACTTGCGCAAATAAAGCAGGCAGGTCTGTGCCCAGGCATCGGTCATGACCGATGCCCCTTTGCTGGTGTGCGTCAGGGCCAGCGGCCAGGTGCCCATGCGCAAACCGGCTTGTTCGGCGCTCCGGCAAAAATCCAGATCGTAAAAATGGAAGCTGAACTGCGGGTCAAACCACACCCCACGGGCTTTGAGCACTTCACCACGGGCGGCCAGCAGCACACCATCCAGCAAGGCCACCGCGGCAGGCGCAGGGCCATACGCTGAAAAGCTGTTCTCATCAGGCTCGCCATGGCGCACCGCGCCGCTGAGCCACTCGCTGTCTCGCTCTGTGATGTGGTATCGCCCATCCACCAAAGGGCCAGGCTTCATGTACCACGTCTGCTGACCCGGCTGACGGCGACGGTTACCCGCCACCCCCACCACGTCATAGTGCCCCAGCGCCTCACGCAAACGGGCACCCGCCATCCAGTCATCGATGGCCACATCGTCGTGCACAAACACCAGAATTTCGTTCGGACCACTGGCACGGATGGCCGAGTTGTAAACCTCTGCCAGCGGCTGAGTGTTCTGCGCCGCGACCTGCAAGCGCAACGGCATCAGCCCAGCCACCGCCTTGAGTGAGCGCGCCAAAGGGCTATGGGCCCAAAACGCCTCATCGCTCAACCGCGTGGCCGTCACAAAAGTCAACATGCGAAATGCCTTTGCGCCAATGTGCGCATGTCGGCTTCGGAGCGGGCTTGCACGCTGGCGATCAGCCACAGCTCAAAGCGCTGGCGCATGCGGGTGGCGGCGTGCACCGCAAAACCGGCTTCGTTCACCAAAGCCCGCAGCAAACTCAGGGTGTAGCCGCTTTTGTGCTCCATGAAGCTGTGCCCTGCCGCCCGGCCCTGAGCCACCAGACCCTGGTGGCTGAACACGATGTCGTAAGGGCGTATGCCCGCATAGGCCACGTCCATCAAGCGGTCTTGCGCAATCATCTCGGCGGCGGCCTGCAAATCCGGGCACACCAGCAACAAGAAACCGTCAGGCCGCAGCACCCGACGCCACTCGCGCAGCGCAGGCACCGCCTGGTCCAGATACAGGTGCTCGATGCAATGCGAAGAAAACACCGCATCCATCGACCCTGAAGCCACCGGCCCCAGGTCGTGGGCCGTTGCCAGCACATCGGGCTGCACGCCGGGATCGGCGTCCAACCGCAGCTCGGCCCAGTCTGGCGCAGCCAGGCCAGGTGGGCGCAAACCCGAACCCGCCGGGCCGCTGCCCACATTGAGCCACTGACGCACCGGCATCAGGTCGCCGACACCAACAGGTGGTTGTCGATCAGCAACTGCTGCGCACTCGTGTTGTGGTTGTAGGCCACATACGTGTGCCCGTTGGCCACCACGTTGGTGCCCGAAGCGGTCCAGTTGGCCAGATCGCTCAGCACCAGCTTGTCGCCCGTGTCGCCATCGACCAACAGCTGGTTCTTGCTCACCGTCGCAGCCAGGCCGCTGGTGGTGTTGCTGCTGTTGAACACGTTGGAGTTGTTAAAGCCTTGCAACATGTCTTGCAAACTCAGCTTCAGCGTGTTGTCGCCGCTGCCGGTCAGGTCGATTTTCTCGATGTTCTGAATCGCCGGGCCGGTCACCAGGCTCAGGTCGAGCATGATGCCCGCACCATCGAGCTTGAAGGTGTCGATGCCACTGCCGCCGTCGATGCGGGTAATCGCCTGCGATGTGCCACTCAGGCTCATCTTGGCCACATTGTCGGCGTTGGCCACGATGGTGTCGTCACCCCGGCCGCCATACAGCACGTCTGCGCCGCCAGCACCGGTCAGGGTGTCGTTGCCGTCACCGGCCACGATCTGGTTGGCACCACTGTTGCCCGTCAGGTTGTCGGCACCGGTGGTGCCGATGAAATCGCCGTTGCTGGCCTGAATCACCATGTCGTTGATGCGACTCACACCGCCGTACACCACACGGGTGGCACCTGCATCGGTACGGCCCGAGGGATCATCCATGGGCACGGAAATCAACAAGTCGGCAAAGCCGTCGCCGTTCACATCACCTGCGCCGTTGATGGTGTATCCCGAATACCCGTTGGGTGACACGCCGTTGATGCGAAAGCCTTCGGAAGCGGCCAGGTCGCTCAGCGTGATCGCGGTGGTGCCCGTGCGGCCATAGACCAGATACCCCAAACCAATGGCCGAGGTGCTGTTGAGTGGCATGCCAAACTCTGACACCAACATGTCGGCCAGTCCGTCGCCGTTGAAGTCGCCGACCATGTCCACATCGGTGATGCCGTTCGTGGCCTGACCAATCAACTTGAAGCCACCCACGCCAGCCGCCAGGCTAGAAACGTTGATGGGGGCATCGCTGGTTTTACCAAACACCACATACGCTGCGTTGACACCGTCGTTGATCAGGATATCGTCAAGTCCATCGCCGTTGACGTCACCGCCAGTCGTTGCATAGATGTTGGTCACATCGGTCAGCCCCTGAATCGCAAAACCCCGGCCTGTTCCCGCTGCACTCATGGTGTTGGTGGTGATGCTCGTCAATGCACTACCACCGAAATGGACATAGGCTGTCCCTGCGGCAGTACTCGTTTTGTTCACCTGCACAAAGTCGCTGTAACCGTCGCCGTTGAAGTCACCACTGGCCGACACCAGTACACCGCCTGAGGGTATGGTGGACACACCGTTGTTGATGAAATAGCCATTGGCATAAGTGCCCGTCGAGCCCGTCGGTAAAGTCACGTTGGCATTGCTTGAGCTGCCGTACAACAAGAACGCGCTGTTGGGTGCAGCGTTGAAGTTGATCAGGACATCGTCGTAGCCATCTCCGTTCACATCACCTACCACACTGATGCCCGAAATGGCGGTCGTGGGAGAGGTGATGGTGAAACCGTTGCTGACCGTGAAGCCTGTGGTCGTCGTGGTCATCGCACCCGGGCTGCGGGTGTTGCCCAACACCACATAAGCGGTGGTGGTGGTGTTTTGCATCACCACATCGTTCAGGCCGTCACCGTTGATGTCGCCTGCCGGGCCGTTGTAATACGCCGTGGTGTTGAACACATAGCCATTCGTGTTACCAGCCACGGAGAAGCTCGACACCTCGACTGTGGTCAAACCGGCTTTGCCGTAAACCACGTAGTGGTTACCGGTGATGTCCACCAGGTCAAAGTCGTCATAGCCGTCGCCGTTGACGTCGCCCACATCCATGGCACCCTGTGCCGAATTGACATAGCCGAGTTTGCTGTTGGCTGCAGGGCCATTGATGGCAAAGCCCGCACTCAGGCTGGTCAGGTTGTCCAGTGGCAAGTCAAATGCCCAATCCACGGTCAGTGTGGCGGCAGGCGATTGGTTGCCCGATGTCGCGCTGGTCACCACCGCAGTCACCACCACATCGCCAAAATTTTGACTGTCAATGGTGGCAAATGGCACTGTGATGTCCACATACTTGGCCGTGATGTCAGCGGCCAACAGCGTGTAGCCACTCAGCGTTTGGTCACCCCAAGTCACGGTCAGGGTGTCACCGGCCAACGCAGGGTTGGTGGCGCCCGCCACACCTGCTGTGGGCAACCGCACCCGCATGATGGTGCCCAGGTTGGCCGTGTTGGACACCTCGTTGTAATACAGCTTGTTGTCCACAGGGCCGGTAATGCCCGCAAAAGTAGAACCAAAGCCGCTGACTTGCGCCTCTGGAATGCCCGACAAAGCACTGGTGTTGCCTGCGCCCGTTGCCGCCCAAACCGCCGAGTTGATGGTCGGCGCTGTTGGGATGATGAAATTGGTTGCAATGGATTGAACGCCGGATTGCGTCAATGCATTCGCGCCGTCCAGCAGCGTGACCGTGGTGTCCACCGCAGTCGCCGTGCCCACCGGTGTGGCGGCTGTGAGTGTGCTGGTGGGTACCGGCACACTGGCAAAGCCGTTGCTGATGTCGGTGGGGGTCAGGGTGTAGTTGACCAGCTGGCCGTTCCAGTTGACTTGCAGGGTGTTGCCCGCCAAAGCGCCGGTGCTGGCCAGGCTGATCTTCAGGGGGGTGCCGCCGCTGCTGGTGGCTTCGGTGTAGTTGAGGCCGCCAGGCAGTTCGTTGGCCGTCATGTCCAGGCGTGGCGCGAGGAACAGCTGCACATTGCTGTTGACCAGCACCTGCACGTTGTTGAGGCTGTCGGCCACGACCTTGTACACGGTGCCTGAGGTGTTTTGCACCGTGCCCAAAATGTCCCAAGTGCCGGAAAGGCGCAGCACGTTGCTGGCGTCGCCGTCCACCAGCATTTGCTGGGCGCGGTTGATCGCCCCCCAGCCGGTGGCGCCGCCGGAGCTGGTCGCGGTCCAGCCGTTGGTGGTGTTGAAGATGTTGTTGGAGTCGTCCAGCACGGGGGTTGTGCCATTGATGTCGCTGCCCGCCAGGCTCATGACGTCGGCCAGGTTCATCTTCAGCACGTTGCTGGCGCTGTTGAGGTCCAGACGTTCGATGCCACTGACGGCCCCGTCTCTGAAACTGCCAACATCCAGAGTCAGGCCAGTGGCACTGATTTGGAGGGTGTCTATGCCATGGCCACCGCTGACGCGGGCAATGTCCTGGGCGTTGTTGCCGACTGCGCTGGCCAGCTGGGCCAGGTTATCGGCATTGAGCACAAAGGTGTCGTTGCCAATACCGCCGTACATGACATCGGCCCCGCCGCCACCCACCAGCGTGTCGTTGCCGGCCCCGCCGATGAACTGCTCGTTGAGGTTGCTGCTGGTGCCAGCCGCGTTGAGTGCGTCACCGCCAGCGGTGCCCATGAAGTCGATGGCTTTGGTGGCCGCCCCGGCAATGCCACCAAAAATGACATAGGTTTTACCGGCTGAGCTGCGTGCGCCCGTGGTGGTGGGGGGTGTGCCATTTTGGGCAGCGATCAGCAAGTCGTTGAAGCCGTCGCCGTTGACGTCCCCGGCATTGCTCACATCGTAGCCACTCAGGCCGTTGCTGGAGCCGATGATGACAAAACCGTCGCTTTGCGCGAGGTTGGAGACGTTCACCACGGCGCCGCTGGTTTTGCCGTAAATCAAGTAGGTCTTGCCCACATCGGCGACGCCCATGACCGCGGCCATGGGCTCGCCCACGATCATGTCGGCCAGGCCGTCGCCGTTGAAGTCGCCCGCATCGGACACCGACAGGCCGAAATTGCCGCCAGTATTTTGACCGTTGATGAGGAAACCCAGGCTGTTGGCGCCTGACGTCAGCGCCGACAGATTGATCGCAGCGCTGTCGGTTTTGCCAAACAGCACATAGCTGCGGCCTATGCCATTGCCCGCACTGTTGGTGCCCAGGGCGGAGACCTTTGGCGCACCCACGATCACGTCGGCCAGGCCGTCGCCGTTGACGTCGCCCAAGCCAGAGACCGAGTAACCGGTATAGTCAGAAATACCTGCCCCGTTGAAGACAAAACCTGCGCTGCTGGTGCCAGCCGTCAGGCTGGACAGGACCACCGTGGTGTTGTCGGTTTTGCCAAACACCACATAGGCCTGGCCAGCAGAGGTTCTTCCACCCGGACTGGCCGTGGGCGCACCCACCAGAAGATCGTCCAGGCCGTCGCCGTTGACGTCGCCTGCTGAGCTGACTGCCCAGCCGGTGGCGGTGCCAGCGTCACCATCGATGTAAAAGCCATTGCCCGGCGCAGACAAGGCCGCCATGTTGAAGCTGGTGTTGCTGGAGTCGCCAAACATCACGTAGGCACGGTTGTTGACATAGGCGGTCAGCAACAGGTCGGTGTAGCCGTCGCCGTTGACATCGCCTGCGCCCGACAAGGCGTAGCCTGATCGGCCAGCGGTGAACTGCCCATACAAGGCAAAGCCCCCGCTGCCCGCGTTCACCGCACTCAGGTTGACCTGCTCGGTGCTGGTTTTGCCATAAACCACCCAGTCCACGCCGTTGTTGGAAAAACCGGGTGAAGTTCCAAAGCGCGCCCCCACCATGACGTCGGCCAGGCCGTCGCCGTTGAGGTCACCCACACCAGCCACCGACCAGCCCAGTCCTTGCGCCGACGCACTGGCAGATTGAGAGTTGATGGCAAAGCCCCCCACACCGGCGGCAATGGCGGTCAGCTCGATGGGCACATGGCCCGAGGTGTAGCTGGTGTTGCCAAACACGACGTAGGCACGGCCTTCGTGGGTGGTGGGGGTGGTGGGCGAAACAGCGTCGGGGGCACCGATCACGAGGTCATCGAGGCCGTCACCGTTGACGTCACCAACGCCGGCGACCGACCAGGCACTGTTGTCACCAGCGGATTCGCCATAGATCACAAAGTTGGTCGTGCCTGCGTCGGCCGCGGCCAGGGCCACGTCAAAGCGCAAAGTCACGGGCACCACCGCCGCCAAGCTGGAGTTGCCAGTGGCAGCGCTGACGATGGTGGCGCTGACGTTGACGGTGCTGTCGTAGGCCTGTTGGCTGATGATGCTCCAGGGCACCAGCACGTCCACGTATTTGGCGCTGATGTTGGTGGCCGTCAAGGTCACGGTCACTGTGCCCAAGCCACCCCAACTCAGGCTGACCTGGTCGTTGGCGACCGCAGGCACCAAACCTGTGCCAGCGGTGGTGGGCAATTGCACCCGCACCACGCTGCCGTTGGCCGCTGCTTCAGACGGGTAAATGGCGCCGTCTGCCGTGCCGGTGGTGGGGACGGTCGTGGAGGTCCAGTCGATGTTGTATTTGTTTTCTGGAATACCGGAGTCGTTGCTCTGCAAATAGGTGTTGGTGGCGCTCCAGGCCGTGGCGCTGATGACCGGCGCGGTGGGCGATGTGAAGTTGACCGCCGCTGTGGTGTTGGCGGCATTCGAGATGACAGCGCCGCCGTCAGAGACCAGCAGGCTAGCGCTCACCGTGAGGGTTTCGCTGGTGCCGCTGGCGGTGGCCGCTTGCAGCACCGAGGCAGGCACGGTGACCGACACGGTGCCCGCAGCGATGTCGGCCGCTGTCAGGACGACGGTGACAATCTGGCCGTCCCAGACCACTTTGATGGCGTTGCCCGCCACCGCGCCGGTGTTGGCCAGGCTGATGTTGACGGGGGTGCCGTTGGCGGCTTCCACGCTATTGAGCAGGCTACCGCTGGCCACTTCGGGGATGCTGGTGATGCTGATGGGGCCCACAATTTTCAACTCACTGGCGCTGAGGTCGGTGCGATTGACACCAGCGGCGTTGGACGTGACGTCGATGTTGTAGGTACCGGGGGTCAGGCCCAGGCTGGCTGGCGCAGCCAGGCTCCAGGTGCTGGTGGCCGTGTCGTAACTCAGGCCGGTGGGCGAGCTGGTGCCGCCCACGGTCAGTGTGTATGTGCCATTGGTCAGCGCGGTGCCGCCGCTGTTTTTGATGACCACGGTGAGCGTGTCGCCAGCGGCCAGTGCAATGCCTGCGGCACCGTTGAGTTTTTGCGCCGTGCCGGTGATGGTGGGTGTGGTGCTGGAGGTGGTCTGGTTGACCACGGTGGGCACATCGGGCAAGGCAATATTGACCAGCATGCCGTTGTTGGTGTCGGTGGCCAGGTTGCCGGCCAGGTCGCTGACGCTGGCGGTGATGGCGTAGGTGTTGCCGTGGTTGAGCAACTGGGCGTCGGCGTCAGGCACGGTGATGGTCCATGCACCAGAGGCGACGGTGGTGGTGTAGCTTTTGCCGTTCAGGGTCACGGTCACCGTGCTGTTGTTGTCGGCGGTGGTGGTGCCGCTGATGACCGGCGGTGTGGTCACCGTACTGTTGAGCGTGTAGGCGGTGGTGTCAAAGCCTCGCTCGGTGGCGTTGAACAGGCCGTTGCCAGAGGCCCCGACGGCATCCCCTGCCACGCTGGTGATGGTGATGGCGTTGGCCGTGTCGATGGTGAGGGCCAGCGTGACGGTGTTGGCGCTGCCGCTGCCTTTGACGATGACGTTTTGCGTGCCATCGGCCAAGGCCGCTAAGGTGTAAGACCACGTGCCACTGGTGGGCACCACCACGGTGCCAAGCACGGTGGTGCCGTTGGCCGCATAGATGGTGACGGTTTCACCGGCATTGCCTTGGCCAGTCAGGGTGGGTGTGTTGTCGTTGGTGACGGTGTCGGTGGTCAGGCCACTGTTGCTGGCGGTGGCCAGCGTGGCCGTGAGGCCGCTGGGCACGCTCACCGTGATGAGCACGGTGTCAACGTCGGTCTTAGCGGTGCCGGTGTCCCACCAATTATTGGGGTTGGCCACAAAGTTGTCGTTGGTGGTCATGGTCAGGGTGTCGTTGCCCACATAGCCCGTTGCGGGGATGTAGGTGACAGCGCCTGCAGCGGCCAGCAAGGTGTTGAGGTTGTCACGCGTGCCGCTGAGGATGACGCTGGCGGTGCCACTGCCGGTGGCGGTGACGCCCGAGCTGCTGAGCAGCGAGAGGGTGCCGTGCGTCACGCTCAGGGTGACAGACATGATGTCGTTGAATGCATCGACATCACTGATCTGCAAGCCGTTGATGGCTTTGGCCGCGTCGACGCCTGTGCTGATGCTGGTGGGCACGGTGTTGACCGGGGCGTCGTTGACACCCGTGACGTGGAAGGTGAACGCCGTGTTGGCGGCGGAGTAGGCCCCGTTCGCACCGGTCAGGGTGCTGATGTTTTTGTAGCTGCCGGAGGCTGCGGCAATGGCGGCGCTGTTGGCCATGTCGGTGCCGTCCCACAGGCGGGCGGATGTGCCTTCGAGGGTGCCGGTGCTGTTGAGCGCGCCCTGGTAGTAAAGGCGGGCATTTTTGTCGAGCAGGAAGGCGTTGGTCAGGCTGGCACTGGCAAGGGCGGTGCCCAGGTTGAGCCAGGTGGCACCGTTGTCGATGCTGTACCAGGCGGTGCCTGCCGTGGCGGCACCTACGACTGTTTTGGGGCTGACAAAGGCGATGCCGGCGATGGTGCCTTCGGCGTCTTGCCATGTGGAGTCCGCCATGTAGAGGCTGCTGACCAGTGTGCCTTGCGTCACACCATTGACAGGTGCCGGTGCGTCTTCGAGCGTGGTGAAGTAGTCGTTGTTGACGGTGTAGGGCTGGTCGTTGGTGCCGGTGAGGGTGACGGTGAGCACCTGGGCGCTGCCGTCGGCCGCGCTGACGGTGAGGGTGTCGGTGACCACCTGCCCTGCTTTGAGCTGGTCTTGTGCCGAGTTCATGGTGTAAGACCATGCGCCGTTGGCACCAACCGTGAACTTGCCGATCGCGTTGCCGTAGGCGTCAGTCGCGCTGCCGTTGACGTTGGTTTGCGCGGTCAGGGTAGTCGGACCGTCAGGGTCGCTGAACGTGAGTGTGCCGCTGACGGTTTGCGCCACGTTGCTTTCGGTGATGGCCCGCACGGTGTCGCCACCAAAGGTGGTGGGCAAGTTGACGATGGTGATGGGCAGTGTGCTGGCGGGGCTGGTGTTGCCGGCCGGGTCGGTGGCGGTGATGCTCAGGTTTTGCAAACCGTTGACCAGCGAGGCGGTGGGCGTGACCGACCAGCTGCCGTCGCCTGCGACCACGCCGGTGGCGATGACCGCGCCCGTGGCGTCTTTGAGGGTGATGGTGTCACCCGGTGTGCCGCCCGTGCCGGTGATGGTGGGCGTGGCGTCGCTGGTGGTGCTGTCACCCACGGTGCCGGTGTCGCTGGCCAGAGCCAACACGCCGCCGGGGGCGGCAGGGGCCTGGGTGTCGATGGTGACCGACAAGGCGGTGCTTTGTGTGCTGGTGTTGCCTGCGGCGTCGACCAGGGCCGTGGTGATGTTGTGCGCCCCATCGGTCAGGGGGGTGGTGGGCGTGAGGATGGTGTTGCCGTTGCTGTCGGTGGTGGCCGTGGCGGGCACGGCCACGCCATCGACGTACAGCACGGGCGTGGTGCCAGCGGGCACCATGCCGATGTTGAGGTCTGGCGTGTTGTCACCGGTGTTGTTGTCGGTGCTGCTGCTGCCGCTGTCGGTGGCAGCAGTCAGGTCGGGTGCTGCAGGGGTGGCGGGCAGCGTGGTGTCGATGGTGACGGTCAGCGCCGCACTGGTCGGGCTGGCGTTGCCTGCGGCATCTACCACAGCGTAGGTGATGGCGTGTGCGCCGTCGGTCAGGGCCACGTTGGGCGTGACGGTGCCGGTGGCGGCGTCGTAGGTGGCAGCCACGGCCACACCGTCGACATACAAGACAACCGAGCCACCTGCGGGGGGCGCAGTGACGGCCAGCGAGGGGGTGCTGTCGCTGGTGAGGTTGTCGGTGCTGCTGGTGCCGCTGTCGCTGGTGGCGACAAGGTCGGGTGCGGCGGGTTGGGCCGGGGCCAGCGTGTCGATGGTGAGCGTGAGCGGCGTGGCCGGGCTGGTGTTGCCTGCCGCGTCGGTGGCGGTGATGCTGAGGGCGTTGGTGCCTTCGGGCAGCGCGGTGGTGGTGGCGCTCCAGTTGCCGCTGCCATCGACCACGGCGGTGGCGATGACGTGGCCCGCCGCGTCTTTGATGGTGATGGTAGCACCGGGCTCACCGGTGCCACTGATCGTAGGCGTGGTGTCGTTGGTGGTGTTGTCGCCCAGGGTGCCGCTGTCGCTGCCGCTGGTGAGTGTGGCCACCGGGGCCGCTGGGGCGCTGGTGTCGATGGTGACGGTCACGGTCGATTGCGCGCTGGTGTTGCCCAGCGGGTCGGTGGCGCTGAGCTTGAGGGCTTGCACGCCGTCGGTCAGTGGGGTGGTGGGCGTGATGGCCCAGTTGCCATAGGCGTCCACGATGGCCGTGCCGAGCAAGGTGGTGCCGTTGGGTGCGTAGAGCTTGATGGTGTCGCCAGGGGTGGCGCCGCTGCCGGTGATGGTGGGCGTGTTGTCGCTGGTGAGGTTGTCGGTGTTGCTGCTGCCGGTGTCGCTGGCAGCGGCCACGTCGCCCACGGGCACGGCTGGCGGTGCGGCGTCGACCACGGTGGTGTCGGTCAGGCCGCTGGCGGTGTCGGTGGCGACCACGGTGGTGCCGTCGGGGATGGGCGTGCCGGGCACGGCAGTCCAGGTGCCATCGGGTGCGACGACGGCGGTCAGGGGGTTGCCCGAGCCGTCGAGCACGGCCGCGCCGTTGACGGTGATGGCAATGGTGTCGCCAGGTTTGCCGGTGCCGGTGAGTGCAGCGCCGTTGCTGGGCTCCAGCACCGGGATGGCGGTGTTGATGGTTTCGGTGTCGGGGCTGCTGGTGTTGCCTGCGGCATCGGTCTGGGTGGCGCTGAGCACGGTGCCGTCGGGCAAGGCGGTGGTGAGCGGAACGATCCAGGTGCCGTCGGGCGCGACGGTGACGGTGCCAACCGGAATGCCGGTGGCGCTGTTGACCAGTGTGAGGGTGGCACCGGGCTCGCCGGTGCCAGTGATGGCACCGATGCCGTTGCTGGCAGAAATGCTGACCGCGCCGATGCTGGTGTCCACGGTGATGGGCAGTGCGGTGGGCGCGCTGGTGTTGCCAGCCGGGTCGGTGGCGGTGACGCTCAGGGCGTTCACACCGTCGGGCAGTGTGGAGGTGGTGGCAGTCCAGCTGCCGTTGGCGGCCACCACGGCGGTGGCGATGACGTTGCCCGCCGCGTCTTTGATGGTGATGGTGTCGCCGGGCGTGCCGGTGCCGCTGAGGGTGGGCGTGTTGTCGCTGGTGGTGCTGTCGCCCACGGTGCCGGTGTCGCTGACCAAAGCGAGTGCGGCAACGGGTGCCGCAGGGGCGGTGGTGTCGATGGTGATGGGCAGCGCGGTGGCCGCACCGGTGTTGCCTGCGGCGTCGGTCGCGGTGATGCTCAGGGCGTTCACGCCTTCGGGCAGGGCCGTGGTGGGTGTGGCTGTCCAGGTGCCGTCACCAGCGACGGTGGCGGTGGCAATGACAGTGCCCGCCGCGTTTTTGACGGTGATGGTGTCGCCCGGTATGCCCGTGCCGCTGAGCGTGGGCGTGGTGTCGGTGGAGGTGTTGTCACCGAGCTTGCCGCTGTCGCTGACGCTGGCCAGTACGGCGGCAGGGGCCGCGGGGCCGGTGGTGTCGATGGTGATGGGCAGCGCAGTGGCGGGGCCGGTGTTGCCTGCGGGGTCGGTGGCGGTGATGGCCAGGGTGTTCAGGCCTTCTGGCAGCGCGGTGGTGGGCGTGGCAGTCCAGGTGCCGTCACCAGCGACGGTGGCGGTGGCGATGACGTTGCCTGCCGCGTCTTTGACGGTGATGGTGTCGCCAGGCGTGCCGGTGCCGCTGACCGTGGGCGTGGTGTCGTTGGTTTTGCTGTCGCCCAGGGTGCCGCTGTCGCTGACGGTGGCCAGCACGGCTGCGGGGGCAGCGGGTGCGGTGGTGTCAATCGTCAGGGGCAGCGCGGTGGCTGGGCTGGTGTTGCCTGCGGGGTTGGTGGCGGTGACGCTGAGGGCGTTGAGGCCATCGGGCAATGCGGCAGACGGTGTGGCGCTCCAGTTGCCGCTGGCATTGACCACGGCTGTGGCAATCACGTTGCCTGCGGCGTCTTTGACGGTGATGGTGTCGCCGGGCGTGCCGGTGCCTGTGAGGGTGGGCGTGTTGTCGCTGGTGATGCCGTCGCCCAGGGTGCCGCTGTCGCTGGCTGCGGCCAGTGCGGCAACGGGTGCCGCCGGGGCGCTGGTGTCGATGGTGACGGGCAGCGTGGTGGGCGCGCTGGTGTTGCCCACGGGGTCGGTGGCGGTCAGTTGGAAGTTGTGGGTGCCATCGGTCAGTGCGGTGGGCACGGTGATGGACCAGGTGCCGTCAGCGGCCACCACGGCGGTTCCGAGCAAGGTGGTGCCGTCGGGGGCGTAGAGCTTGATGGTGTCGCCCGGGCTGGCACCGCCACCACTGAGGGTAGGTGTGGTGTCCTGGGTGATGCCGTCACCCACGGTGCCGGTGTCACTGGCCACGGCCAGGCTCGCCACGGGGGCGGTGGGCGGCGCGGCGTCGACCACCTGGGTGTCGGTTTTGTGGGTGGTGGTGTCGGTGGCGACGATGGTGGTGCCGTCTGGCACGGGTGCGCCGGGGGTGGCGGTCCAGTTGCCAGTGCTGTCGACCACGGCGGTCAGCGGTGCGCCGCTGGCGTCGCGCAGCACGGTGCCGTCAGGCAGGGTCAGCGCGATGGTGTCGCCGGGCGTGCCAGTGCCGCTGATCACCGTGCCGTTGGTGGGGGCGATGTTGGGCATGGTGGTGTCCACCGTGCTGGTGCCGGGGGTGCTGGCGTTGCCCGCCAGGTCGGTCTGGGTGGCGCTGAGTGCGGTGCCGTTGGTCAGCGCGTTGGTGAGCGGGATGCTCCAGCTGCCGCTGGCGTCGACCACGGCGGTGCCCAGCACGGTGCTGCCACTCATGAGGGTGACGGTGGCACCGGGCTCGCCGGTGCCCGTGACGGCCCCTGCCCCGTTGCTGGGGCTGATGGCGGGTGCGGCCACAGTGGTGTCGATGGTGACGGGCAGCGCGGCGGGCAGGCTGGTGTTGCCCGCCGGGTCGGTGGCGGTGACGCTCAGGGCGTTCAGGCCTTCAGGCAATGCGGTGGTGGGTGTGGCAGTCCAGGTGCCGTCACCGGCGACGGTGGCGGTGGCAATGACGTTGCCTGCCGCGTCTTTGATGGTGATGGTGGAGTTGGGTTCGCCGGTGCCGCTGAGGGTGGGCGTGGTGTCGCTGGTTTTGCTGTCGCCCGGGTTGCCGCTGTCGCTGGCGGGGTCGAGCCCGGCGGCAGGTGCTGCGGGTGCCGTGGTGTCGATGGTGACGCTCACGGTGCCCGGTGTGCTGGTGTTGCCCTGCAGGTCGGTGGCGGTGACGCTGAGGGTGGTGGTGCCGTCTGGCAGCGCGGTGGTGGGTGTGATGGCCCAGGTGCCGTTGGCAGCCACAGTGGCTGTGCCGAGCACGGTGGTGCCGTTGGGTGCGTAGAGCGTGATGGTGTCGCCTGCGGTGCCGGTGCCACTGATGGTGGGCGTGGTGTCGCTGGTGAGGTTGTCGGTGCTGCTGCTGCCGGTGTCGCTGGCGGCGGCCACGTCGGGTGTCGGCGCTGCCGGGGCCGTGGCGTCGATGGTGACGGGCACGGTGGTGGGCGCACTGGTGTTGCCCGCCGGGTCGGTGGCGGTGACTTGCAGGTTGTGCAGGCCGTCGGCCAAGGCGGCGGTGGGGGTGGCGCTCCAGCTGCCGTCGGGGGCGACCACAGCGGTGGCGATGGTGTTGCCATTGCCGTCTTTGACGGTGATGGTGTCGCCGGGCGTGCCGGTGCCCGTGAGGGTGGGCGTGGTGTCGGCGGTGACGGCGTCACCCACGATGCCGGTGTCGCTGCTGCTGGCCAGGACGGCAGCGGGCGCATTGGGGGCCGTGGTGTCGATGGTGATGGGCAGTGCGGTGGGCTGGCTGACGTTGCCTGCCGGGTCGGCGGCGGTGACGCTCAGCGCATTCAGGCCGTTGGGCAAGGCGGTGGTGGGCGTGGCGCTCCAGGTGCCGTCGGCCGCGACGGTGGCGGTGGCAATGACCTTGCCTGCCGCGTCTTTGATGGTGATGGTGGCGTTGGGTTCGCCGGTGCCGCTGAGGGTGGGCGTGTTGTCGTTGGTTGTGCTGTCACCCAGGGTGCCGCTGTCGCTGGTGGGGTCGAGCACGGCAGCGGGTGCGGCCGGGGCGGTGGTGTCGATGGTGACGCTCACGGTGCCGGGTGCGCTGGTGTTGCCTGCCGGGTCGGTGGCGGTGATTTGCAGCGCGCTGGTGCCTTGCGGCAAGGCGGTGGGCGTGATGGACCAATGGCCTGTCGCGTCGACCACGGCGGTGCCGAGCACGGTGGTGCCGTTGGGGGCGTAAAGCGTGATGGTGTCGCCAGCGGTGCCGGTGCCGACGATGTCGGGCGTGGTGTCGCTGGTGATGTTGTCGGTGTTGCTGCTGCCGGTGTCGCTGGCGGCGGCCACGTCGCCTGCCGGGGCGGCTGGCGCTGTGGTGTCGAACAGCAGTTCGTTGGTGCTGGTGTCGCTGGTCGTGACAGCGCCATAAGTGATGGTGGCGGTGACGGGGTAGCTGGTGCCGTTGACGAATGCACCCAAGGTGCCGCTGGCGGGCGTGGTGGCGCCCGTGTCCAGACGCCAGGTGCCGTTGCTGGCCACGGTGACGTTGTAGGTGGCACCGTTGACGGTGACGGTCAGCGTTTCGCCCGCCAGCAGGTTGGCGGTGCCGGTGATGACAGGGGTGCTGTCATTGGTGGCGACCGGATTGACGGTAGGCACCGAAGGGGCGGTGGTGTCGAAGAAGAGTTCGTTGGTGCTGATGTCGGAGGTGGCGTTGCCTGCCGTGTCGGTGACGGTGGCCGTAACGGGGTAGCGCGCGCCGCTGGTGAACGCGCCCAGTGTGCCGCTGACCGGTGCCGAAGCGCTGGTGTTGAGGCTCCAGACACCGCCCAAACCGACCGTCACGTTGTAGGTGGCACCGTTGACGGTGACTTGCAGTGTCTCGCCCGCGCCGAGGGTGGCGGTACCGGTGATGACGGGGGTGCTGTCGTTGGTCCGCAAGGCATCGACCGTGGGCGCTGAAGGGGCCGTGGTGTCGATGGTGACGGGCACGGGGGTGGCGGCGCTGGTGTTGCCTGCGGGGTCGGTGGCTTTGACGCTGAGGGTGCTCAGGCCTTCGGCCAAGGCAGTGGTGGGTGTGATGGCCCAGCTGCCGTCTGCGGCCGCGACGGCAGTGCCGAGCACGGTGGTGCCGTTGGGCGCATAGAGGGTGATGGTGTCACCCGGCGTGGCCCCTGCCCCGCTGATGGTGGGCGTGTTGTCGCTGGTGATGTTGTCGGTGTTGCTGGCACCGGTGTCGCTGAGGGCGGCCACATCGGCAGCGGGGGCTGCGGGGGGCGTGGTGTCGATGGTGACGGGCACCGTGGTGGCGGGGCTGGTGTTACCTGCCGGGTCGGTGGCGGTGACGCTGACGTTGTTGAGGCCGTCGGCGAGCGGGTTGGTGGGCGTGAGGCTCCAGGTGCCGGTGCTGCCAATGACCACGGTTTGAACTTCGCCGCCGGGGAAGGTGACGGTGATGGTGTCACCGGGCGTGCCGGTTCCTTGAATAGTGGGCGTGTTGTCTGCGGTGATGCTGTCGCCCAGCACGCCGCTGTCGCTGGTTGCGGCCAGTGTGGCGGCGGGTGCTGCAGGTGCGCTGGTGTCGATGGTGATGGGCAGCGGGACGGCGGGGCCGGTGTTGCCAGCGGGGTCGGTGGCGGTGATGGCCAGGGCATTCAGGCCATCGGGCAGCGCGGTGGTGGTGGCGCTCCAGTTGCCGTTGGCGTCGACCACGGCGGTGGCAACAACGTTGCCTGCCGCGTTTTTGACGGTGATGGTGTCACCGGCCACGCCGGTGCCACTGAGCGTGGGTGTGTTGTCTTTGGTGAGGCTGTCGCCCAGGGTGCCGGTGTCGCTGACCGTGGCCAGTGCGGCGGTGGGTGCCAGCGGTGCGCTGGTGTCGATGGTGACGGGCACGGTGGTCGGCGCACTGGCGTTGCCGGCCGGGTCGGTGGCGGTGACGCTGACGTTGTTGAGACCGTCGCTCAGGGCGGTGGTGGGCGTGACGCTCCAGCTGCCGTCGGCGGCGACCACGGCGGTTTGGGTTTCGCCACCGGGGAAGGTGACGGTGATGGTGTCGCCGGGCGTGCCGGTGCCTTGAATAGTGGGCGTGGTGTCTGCGGTGATGCTGTCGCCCAGGGTGCCGCTGTCGCTCACGCTGGCCAACGATGCTGCGGGTGCGGCGGGCGGTGTGGTGTCGAGCACGAAACTGCCCGTGCGCGGGGCGCTGGCGTTGCCTGCCAGGTCGGTGACGGTGGTGCTGGTGGTCCAGGTGCCGTCTTGCGTGAGCGCGCTGGTGGGGATGAGTTGGGTGATGGCGCCGGCCGTGATGTCGGCGGCGGTGAGTACGTGGGTGAGTGTGAGCGTGCCGCCAGTGGGCAAGGTGACGACGGTGGTGACGGTGTCGCCCACCAGCGCATCGCCCGGCAAGGTGACGGCCAGGGGGGTGCCGCCGTTGCTCAGGGCTTCGGCCGCGTTGACGCCGTTCAGCGCTTCGGGCAAGGCCACGCCGGGCTGGCCGGGGGCTGAAGTGTCGAGTACAAAGGCACCGGTTTGCGGCGCGCTGGCGTTGCCTGCGGTGTCGGTGACGGTGGTGCGGGTGGTCCAGTTGCCGTCGACCGTCAAGGCGGTGGATGGGATGGTTTGGGTGATTTGGCCAGCCGTGATGTCGCTGGCCGACAGCACCGTGGTGAGCACACTGGTGGTGCCGTTGGGGTTGGTGACCACGGTGGTGACGGTGTCGCCCGCTTGGGCGTCGGCAGGCAAGGTGACGACCAGCGGCGTGCCGCCGTTGCTGAGGGCTTCGGCGGCGTTGATGCCGCCCAGCGCTTCGGGCAGGGCCACAGTGGGGGCGCTGGGGGCGGTGGTGTCGAGCAGCAGGGTTTGTTGGTCGGTGCCGGTCAGGCCAAACAGGTTGGTGACGCTGACCTGCGGTGTGTAGGTGCCGTCGGCCATGCCGTTGATGGCGGTGCCGGGCACGGGAATGCTGTAGGTGTTGAGGCCGTTGGTGCCGGCTTGCACGATGGCGGTGCGGGTGACGCCGTCCAGCCCGGTGAGGGTGACGGTGCTGCCCACTTGCGCGGTGGTGGTGCCGGTCAGGGTGACGCTTTGGCCTTGCTCGAAGCCGTTGATGACGCTGGCTCCGCTGGCATCGGGCGAAATCGGGTTGAGCGTGATGGTGGGGGGCGTGGTGTCGAGCACCAGTTCACCTGCGCTGATGTCGCTGCGGGCGGGCACGCCTGCGGCGGTGACGTTGACTTCCACGTTGTAAGTGGTGTCGTCTTGCAGGTTGAAGCTGGCTGCAGCTGCAGTATCGAGGCTCCAGGCTTTGGTGACGGGGTCGTAAGTCACGCCCGCCAGGCTGGTGCCGCTGAGCTGGGTGCTGTCAATGGTGGCGATAACGGTAATGCCGTTGAGGACGAAGCTCAGGGTGTCGCCATCAGCCAGTGCGATGGGGTTGCCAGCGGCGAGTTTTTGCGCCGTGCCGGTGATGACGGGCGTGGCGGTGCCTGCGTATTGCTGGTCAATGGTAGGCACATCGGGCGGCGCGATGTTGACGACCAGGTGGTTGTTGGTGTCAGGCGTGGCGGGGTTGCCCGCCAGATCGCTCACGCTGGCCGTGATGGCGTACGTGTTGCCGTGCACCAGGGCTTTGGCTTCGGTCTGCGTGAGGGTGATGGCCCAGGTGCCACCGGCTTGCACGGTGGTGGTGTAGCTGACGTTGTTGAACAGCACATTGACCACCTGCCCTGCTTGGGCGTCGGTGGTGCCGCTGATGACGGGCGGCGTGGGGACGGTGCTGCTGAGGGTGTAGTCGGTCAGGTTGAAGCCGCGCTCGCTGCCGTCGAAGGTGCCTGAGCCTGTGGCGCTGACCGCGTCACCGGCCACGCTGGTGACGCTGATGACGGGTGCCGTGGTGTCAAAAATGACGGGGCTGGTTTGCTGCACCGCCGGGGTGCCCGCGAAGTTGCTGACATCGGCTTTGAGGGTGTAGCTGCCGTCTGCAGGCAGCGCTGCCTGCGGGATGTTGAGGGCAAAGCTGCCATCGGGTTGGACGATGGTGTAGTAAGTGCCGATGACGGTGCCGTTGGGTGCGACCAACTGCACGGTGACGGCCTGACCGGCTTCGGCGGTGGTGGTGCCGCTGACGGGCAGGTCGCCCGCTTTTTCTGCGCTGTTGACGGTGCCGTCAACCGCTACGGTATTGAGCGTGAGCGATGGGCCGTTGGCCGAGAGCGTGAAGCCGTCGGTTTGTGCCGAGCTGCTGTTGCCAGCGGTGTCTTTGAGGGTGGTGCTGGTGGTCCAGGCACCGTCGCGGTATGCCGTTGCACTGCCGGCGCTGAGCAATTCAGACTGGGGCACGGTTTGCGTGACCTGACCCGCCGTGATGTCGGCAGCGGTGAGTTCGCGGGTCAGTGTGAGGGTCGTGCCATCGGGTTTGGTGACGACGCTGGTGACGATGTCACCGGCCACGGCGTCGTTGGGCAGGTTGACCACCAGGGCCACACCGTCCAAAGCTTCGGTGGCGCTGACACCACGGGGCGCATCAGGAATTTGCACGCCCGGGGTGGCTGGTGCGGTCGCGTCTACAGTGAACGGCGTGCCGTTGGCGGTGGTGCTGTTACCGGCTGCATCGGTGACGGTGATGACGGGTGTGTAGGTGCCATCGGGCAACGTGGCTGTGGCGGGCAGTGTCCACTGGCCTTGGGCGTTGGCTGTGACGGTGTAGGTTTGGCCGTTGACGACGATGTCGACTGTGGCATTGGCTTCTGCTGTGCCAGTCAGTGTGGGCGTGTTGTCGTTGGTTTTGTTGTCGCCCACAGTGCCGGTGTCGCTGACAGACCCCAGTACACCGGTGCCAGGGACTGGGGGAGTGGTGTCCAAAAGGAATTCACCCACGCTGGCGGGGCTGGTGTTGCCTGCGATGTCGGTGATGGTGGTGCGGGTGGTCCAGGTGCCGTCAACAGTCAAGGCACTGCCGGGAATCAACTGACTGATGCGGCCAGCCGCAATGTCGGCTGCCGTGAGCACTACGGTCAGTGTGAGGGTGCTGCCATCGGGTTTGGTGACCACGGTGGTGATGGTGTCGCCAGCCACTGCGTCGGTGGGTAGTCGAGACTCAATCGGGGTGCCATCGGCAGCCTCGGCGGCATTGACAACGCCGTCTGCCGCTTCAGGCACGCTGACTGTGAAAGCGCTGGGGGCGCTGGTATCCAACGGTGTAGAAGCACTCTGCACTTGCTCTTGAGCGGCATTGGCAGAAGCCCCGACGGAATCGGAAGCACTGCGGGACAAAACTTTTGTGATTTGCTCGCGCACTTGTTCGTCACTGGTGCGCTCTTGGCGCAGCTCAGACTGACCCCAAGAGGCTTGCTGCTGGTCAAACGACAGCGCGGCCGGGGCGTAGTTGTCGTCCAGCTTCCACACCAGGTCTTCGTCGGCCGATATTTTTTGCTGCGGCTCGCGGCCTTCGACAATCCACAAATCACCCGGCGTGTTGCTGTCCAGCAGGTATTGAGGCGTTTGGCCTGCTGCGGCCACCGTGCCGTAAAAGTCTTTCAGGGTCAGCACCCGCTTGCCCTGCACTTCGATCACCAGGTCTTTGCCCAGGCGCTTGATGACGAGGTTGGTGGGCTGCGCGCCTGTGGCGTCCTTCACCCGGTAGACCGTGCGCGCTTGCGCTGTGATGGCTTGCCCCGTGAGCGGGGTGTCAAGCATTTGTTGGTCACGGATTTGTTGCAGTGTGAAGTTGGCCATATGACTTGCGTGAGCGACTGGGGGTCAGTGCTTGAAAAATTCTGAAAACAAAAACAGAGCGCGACACCGATCAAAAATCAAGACCGTGGTGTTGCGCTCAGGGTGCAGGGCAGCTGAATGAATGACTCAGGGTTGCGCGTAATTGGCAGCCAACTGACCCAATGCGGCGCTGATGCGGTATTCCGCCAGCTTCACGTCGTACTGAGCCAAGGCGGCGCTTTGCTGGTAGCTGGCGAATTCACCCTGGATGTTGAGCAGGTCAAGCAAAGAGCGTCGTGCCATGCGAAATTGCTGCTGGTAACCGGCCACCAATTTTTCGCCTCGAGTGCGCTGAACGCTGGCGATCTCTGCCCGGGTTTTGGCAGAGGCCCAGTCGGTGTAGCTCAGACGAACCCGCTCACGGGCCATGAGTTCGACTTCGCTGAGGGTGTCTTTGGCTGCGACGGCCAAGGCTTGGGCAGAACGCACGCCCGCATCGGTCTGGCGACCGTTGTAGATGGGCCAGCTGAATTGCGCCTGCAACTTGGCTTGGTTGCCACGGGCAACACCGGTGTATTCGCGCGCCAGTGTGAAGTCCAGCGTGGGGTTGTATTGGGTTTTGGCGGCATCCACCTTGGCCTGGGCTTCTTGCAGTTGGGCCTGTGCTTGCACGACAGTGGGCAGGCTTTGGATGTGGGAGAGTGCCTGGCCTTCGTCTGCAGCGATGGCTTTGGGCAATGTGGGATAAACGCCAAAAGCGGCCACATTGAGGGGCTGAGCCCAGAAGCGGTTGAGTTTTTCTTTGGCTTGAGCGAGCTCCGATTGGCGCTGAACAAGATTGATGCGAGCGGACTCGACACGCACTTGGGCCTGCACCAAGTCAAGACTGCGACCGGCATCGACTTCAACAATTTTCTGGATATCGCCCAGGATGGCTTCATGCTGCGCCATGTTGGATTGCGCCAGCGTGAGCATCTCTTGTCCGCGCACCACAGCAAGCCAAGCTTCGGCCACTTGCAAAGCCACATCGTCACGGTTCACTTGCTTCTTGGCTTCAGCAATTTTGGCGGCACTTTCGCTGCGGCGAACTTCGGCCTCAACCCGACCACCCAGTGGCGTTTTGTAAACCAACATGGGCGTGACCAAATTTTGTGCATCGGCCCCGTCAAAGCGGCTGCTGCTGGCGTTCAGGCTCAATGAAGGCATTTGTGCGCCTTTGGCGCGTTCAATTTCGGCTTGCGCACCGACGACGGCGGCCTGCGCAGCTTGCGCGCCCGGGTATTCCAGCAAGGCTTTTTGGATGACCTCGTGGAGACTTTGGGCTTGTGCCGACAGGCCAAAGCTGAGCAAACCCAGCGCGGCAAATTTCGTGATATTTTTGTGCATTTTTTGACTCTTTATCAAAAAGGTAAGTTGAAATCGAGGCAAATTACCTCATATCGTTAACTATCACAAAAACATCAGGATCAGAGAATACCTAATTGGGAAAAAACTGGCAAAAATTAGTATTTAAAAACACATAATTTGACAAAAATTATTTATACGAGATGAAATAATTCGATTTTGTCATTTATGACCCAATGCAAAAAGCCTCCAACTGTTTCCAGTTGGAGGCTTCTTTACAATCAAATGGTCGGCGTGGCGGGATTCGAACTCGCGACCCCTTGCACCCCATGCAAGTGCGCTACCAGGCTGCGCTACACGCC
>JACCDI010640774.1_pt1 | contig 24809 bp, 20 predicted proteins | sample 7442791 | NCBI WGS metagenome assembly JACCDI01 (sample SAMN15323434, study PRJNA562643) | freshwater metagenome | isolation source: river surface water | place: USA:Blue River Watershed | collected 2017-08-15
CGATCGGCGGGTTGGTCACCTGCGCGAACAGCTGCTTGAAGTAGTTATAGAGCGGCTTGTTCTTGTCGGACAGCACGGCCAGCGGGCTGTCGTTGCCCATGGAGCCGATGCCTTCTTCGCCGGCCTGGGCCATGGGCGACATCAGGAACTTGATGTCCTCCTGGGTGTAGCCGAAGGCCTGCTGGCGATCGAGCAGCGTCACGGCGCTGTCGGCCGCGTTGCCGCTGGTCTCGGTCAGGTCATCGAGCTTGATGCGCAGGTTCTCGATCCACTGCTTGTAGGGCTTGCTGCTGGCGAGGTTGGACTTGAGTTCCTCGTCGTCGATCATGCGGCCCTGCTCGAGGTCGATCAGGAACATCTTGCCGGGTTGCAGGCGCCACTTGCGCACGATCTTGTTCTCGGGCACGGGCAGCACGCCCGACTCGGAGCCCATGATCACCAGGTCGTCGTCGGTGATGCAGTAGCGCGAGGGACGCAGGCCGTTGCGGTCCAGGGTGGCGCCGATCTGGCGGCCGTCGGTGAACACGATGGAGGCCGGGCCGTCCCAGGGCTCGAGCATCGCCGCGTGGTACTCGTAGAAGGCCTTGCGGCGCTCGTCCATGGTGGTGTGCTGCTCCCAGGGCTCCGGGATCATCATCATCACGGCCTGGTAGATCGGGTAGCCCGCCATCGTCAGCAGCTCCAGGCAGTTGTCGAAGGTGGCGGTGTCCGACTGGCCGGCGAAGGAGATGGGATAGAGCTTGCGCAGGTCCTCGCCGAGCACCGGGGAGGACATCACACCTTCGCGGGCCTTCATCCAGTTGTAGTTGCCCTTGACCGTGTTGATCTCGCCGTTGTGGGCGACATAGCGGTAGGGGTGGGCCAGCGGCCACTCGGGGAAGGTGTTGGTGGAGAAGCGCTGGTGCACCAGGCCCAGGGCCGAGACGCAACGCTTGTCTTGCAGGTCCAGGTAGTACTCGCCCACCTGGTTGGCCAGCAGCAGGCCCTTGTAGACCACGGTGCGGCTGGACATGGAGGGGACGTAGTACTCCTTGGAGTGCTTGAGCTTGAGCGCCTGGATGGCGGCGCTGGCGGTCTTGCGGATCACATACAGCTTGCGCTCGAGCGCGTCCTGCACGATCACATCGCTGCCGCGGCCGATGAAGACCTGGCGCAGCACCGGCTCCTTCTCGCGCACGGCGGGTGACATGGGCATGTCGAGGTTGACCGGCACATCTCTCCAACCCAGCAGCACCTGGCCCTCGGCCTTGATCGCGCGCTCCATCTCCTGCTCGCAAGCCAGGCGCGAAGCGTGTTCCTTGGGCAGGAAGATCATGCCCACGCCGTACTCGCCGGGGGGCGGCAGGGTGACGCCCTGTTGGGCCATTTCTTCGCGGTAGAGCTGATCAGGCAGCTGGATCAGGATGCCAGCGCCGTCACCCATGAGCGGATCGGCACCGACCGCACCCCGGTGGTCCAGGTTCTCGAGGATCTTCAGGCCCTGCTGGACGATGTCGTGGGACTTGTGGCCCTTGATATGGGCGACGAAGCCCACGCCGCAAGCATCGTGCTCGTTCTCGGACGAGTACAGGCCCTGCTGTTGCAATTGGGCGATTTCGGCGGGCGTGGCCATGGCGGTTCCTTCGAAGACGTACACAGACGACACGTCCAGCAGCGGACGGTCGCGTTGAATTTCACGGGGTTGGAGAGGATAGTGCAGTGCAGCAGGCTTGGCCAGAGAAATAATAGGGGTCAGACTCCATTTAAAAGCCTAGCAATCTTCTGGGTGAATTAAATGGGGACAGATTAAACGGACTCGCTGCGCCGAGGCCGACCCGGTCGACCCCGCGTGAGGCGCCGGTCGGTCTGCTTTTGCAGCGCGGCCAGAAACGCTTCATCGCCCAGCGCCCAACCGTGAAGCGCTGCGTCGGTGAGCGCTCGCACCCGTTCGGTGCGGAGCCCTGCAGCGACGCGTTCCGCGTAGGCCTGCTCGCGGGCGAAGGGGGTGTTGCCCAGGGCCCAGTAGACCGGGTGCGGGCTGAGGGCCTTGTCGCCGTCTTGGCCGATGCAGTGCCGATGGCTGGACCAGGCGTAATCAAGCGGCACCTCAACCAGGCCGGCGCGTACCGGGTTGAGGTCGAGGTAGGCCATGCAGTCCAGCAAGGCGGCATCGGCTTGGAGGGGCGCACAGCGGTAGCGACCTTCCCAGAGAGTGCCGCTGCGGCCGACGCGTTGATTGAAGTGGCGCACATATCGTCGGCCGATGCCTTGCATCATGCGTGCCAGACCCTCGCTCTCCGCCGGGGTGGCGAGCAGATGAAAGTGGTTGGGCATGAGGACATAGGCATGCAAGGCCACGCCGTTTGCGCGAGCCTCCTCGGCCAAGAGGGTGCGCAGGGTTTCGTAGTCAGCCGCATCTCGGCAGATCGGCTGGCGATCGATGCCGCGCTGGATCAGGTGGTGGGGGTAGCCGGGGACGATGAGGCGGGACAGGCGGGCCATGGCGGGATCATAGGTGTCTGACCCCGATTCATGTCCGCCTGGTTCGAGGACCTTACGCGCCGAGCGCCTCGCTGGCCATGCGACCGCGAAACACTCAGCCACCCAAACGCTGAGTTCCCGCACCTCACCGATGGGATGAGGCGCCGCTCAGATCGGGGCTTGCGCTTTGGGTCGCGTGTGGAGTACGACAGGCTCGGCGCTCGGGTTGGTACTCTGGCTGGATTCCGGGCGCACAAAGTCCTGCTCCAGCAAGGGGGGCTCGGAAGATTTGGTGTCGAACATAGCCGACGAGGCCTTGACCTGGAGCGCGACCTCACGGAGCTCTTCATCGATGGCGTAGGCCTCGGGCCATTTGTGCACGGCTCGCGATGCCTCTATCTCCCGGGCGATCACGGCGTTGACCACAGCCGTCACCTCTTGATCGGACGGATTGCAAACCCGGCTGTCGGCGCCAAGCTCCATGAGCGCCCGCACACGCGGCATGTAGTGTTTTTCGCGCCCAGCGACGGCCTCTTCATGCTTGCGCTGCAGCCTGTCCAAGACCTCGCCCGCATGCTTCGCCAGATCAAGTGGCAAAGCATATTCGCCAGCACGAGCGGCCATTTCTTCCAAGACAGAGGCACGCCCGCCCTGAAGCCAGCCGCGTGCCTCCGCATAGTCATCCAGCGCCGCGATGATGGCCAGATTTTCCGTCGGATTCAGCTCGGCCAGAGCAGCTCGGCCCAGGCGCGCGACGTGGCGCTCGCTAATGGAGCGCGAGTGAGACTCCTTCGGGATCTGACCCCGGAACTTAGCAAATGGACCACAGGGAGGCGCATCGGATGCAACGACAGCCAAGGCGCGACTGTCAGTGATGGCCAGCCGCGCACGGCCGCCTTGCAAGGCCTTGGTATCCAAGCTCTCGGGAACAGCGATCTGCCGGGACACGGATTTGGTATCAAGGGGGGGGGACAACGAGGTCAACGAAAACCCGGTCGGAGCTGCTTGCATGTTGGAATCTCCTTTCAATAGGCAACAAGCTCTTGAGTTCCCACTACTGATCAATGGTTCCGGATCGAACCCTCACCGAACTTACAGCGGAGCAATCCCAGATGACACTTCGCCGCTGTACCGCGCGAAACGGGAGGCTGCCAGTGCCTGTATCCCGAACTCGGCCAGCAGGGCCCGCAACCGCTGCGCCGCACTGCGCTTGCGCTGTCCCGTCCAGCGCGCCAGGATCAGTTCGTTCTTCAAGCTGTGCTCCCATCCCACCAACTCGGTGACCGTGACCTGATAACCACAAGCTTCGAGGTACAGACAACGCAGCACATTGGTTAGTTGGCTGCCCATTTCCCGGGTGTGCAACGGATGCCGCCAGAGCTCGGCCAGCGGCGTACGTGCCAGCGACAAGGCCTTGTTTTGACGCAACACGCCCGCCACCTCGGCCTGGCAGCACGGCACCAGCACCATGAAGCGCGCACGCCGCGCCAGACCGAACTCGATGGCGTCGTCGGTGGCGGTGTCGCAAGCATGCAGTGCCGTGACCATGTCCACCGCCTCGGGCAGTTCGGGCGAGCTCACCGCATCGGCGGCGCTCAAGTGCAGGAACTTCATCCGCGCGAAGCCCAGTCGTGCGGCCAGCTCCCGCGAGCGCGCCACCAGTTCGGGGCGCGTCTCCACGCCATGCACCCAGCCCGCACCCCGAGGCTTGAAGAACAGGTCGTAGAGGATGAACCCCAGATAGGACTTGCCCGCGCCGTGGTCCACGATGTGGGGACCACCCTCCCCCGCCGGGATCTCCAGGAGCAGTTTCTCGATGAACTGGTGCAGGTGGTAGACCTGCTTGAGTTTGCGGCGCGAGTCCTGATTCAGCTTGCCCTCGCGCGTGAGAATGTGCAGCTCCTGCAGCAACGCGAGGGACTGCCCAGGACGGATGTCGGGGTCAGCGATAGCCAGCGCGGTGGACTTTCGAGGGGACTGGTTCATCGATCACTCCGCAGCACCGCCTCGAAGCCCTCGTGGCCCAAGCGGCGCAGCGTGGCCATATTGGTTTCGTAAATATCGGCCGCATCCGGGAAGGCCTGCACCGCGCGGGCGATGCTGTCCTCGCGCAGCAGGTGCAGCGTGGGATGGGGGGCACGGTTGGTGAAGTTGGTGATGTCGCCGGCCTCGGTACCCGCGAACTGGTAGCGGGGATGAAAGCTCGCCAGTTGGACGACGCCCGCCAGCCCGCGCTGCTGCAGCAGGCGATCGGCCTCGGCGAGGAAGCCGGTGAACTCGAAGAAATCGGTCAATGCCTGGGGCGCGATGAGGAGGGTCGTCTCACGCACGCTGGCGTCGTAGGCCAGCAGCGCGTCGAGTTCAAGCGCGAGGTCGGCGAGCAACTCGTTCCAATCCGTCGCAGCAGAGACTGCGTAATGCACTTGGCCCTTCACGTGCACGGCCTTGGCAAAGGGGCACAGGTTCAGGCCGATGACGGCGCGCTCCAGCCAGCGCCGGGTGTCGTCCACGACCTGGGCTTCGGTGGCGTCCATGCGCGAAATTCTACGTGCCGGCCGCAAGGCGGTCGGCGTGCAGGCGCCCCAGGCTTCGTGCGAGCAGCAGGCCCACCGCGCCACACGAGACCATCACGATCCAGCTGAAACTCCAGTTGCCGACGCGGGTGGCAACCCAGGCCACCAGCGGCGGGCCCGCAAACTGCCCGAAAGACGACCATTGCTGCATCCAGCCGACAGTGGTGGAAACCGTGGCCGGCCCCGGCGACAGACGCACCGCCTGCGCAAACAGCGTGGCCGGAATCAAGCCCCCCAGCGCCGAGAACACCAGCACCGCGGCAAAAGGACCTGCCACCGCCAGCCCTCCCGCTGGCCACACCGGCACGAACATCAGCACGCTGGCGCTGGCCATGGCGCCATAACCCAGCTGCAGCAGACGCTGCGGCGCGACGCCCCGCTGCAGCAGCCGACCGGCGGCCACGTTGCCCACCGTGTTGACACCCGCCGCGAGTGCGGTGGCCAGTCCCGACCACGCAGGACTGATGCCGCCCTGAGCGTAGATCGAGGGCAGGAAGCCCACCACCGAAAGCCACTGGGCCGAATACACCGCGAAGGCCAAGGCAAGCAACCAGGGACCCCGCGCGCGCAAGGTCTGGCCCAGACGTGCCCGCCAGTCGTCGGGCGTGCGGGTCACGGGCGACGGATCTGGCGGCAGTCCCGTCCAAACGGCCAGGGCCAGGGCGGCGGACAAGGCCGCGTTCAACCACCACCACGAGGGCCAGCCCAGACCCGCGATCCACGGCGGTCCGACCAGCAGGGCCAGCGCAGTGCCCACCGGCATGTAGGCACCCCAGGCGCCCATGCGGGCGTCGAGCTGTGCCGGCGGCACATGGCGACGCACCAGGCTGGGTCCGGGCATCACCGTCATGAGAAAGCCCAGGCCCTCGATGCCGCGCAGGACCAGTAGCGCACGCACGTCCGTCACGAAGCCGCCCGCCGCGCTGGCGGCCGAGACCAGGACCAGCCCGCTGGCCATCACCCGGCGCAGGCCCAGGCCATCGGCCGCCAGGCCCACAGCCAGGCCCAGGCCCATGCCCGCCATTTGCACGAGGGAGATAAGGAAGCCCGCCTGCACCAGGCTGATATCCAGGGCTGCGCCCAGGGCCGGCAAGGCGGGCGGCAGCTTGCCCACATGGATCGCGCCACACACGCCGGCCGCGATCACCAGCAGGGAGCGGTCCATGCGCACAGTCAAGCCACCCCGACATCCAGCAGCCGAGTGCCCGTCAGTCGCGCATGCTCACGGCCCGCATAGCGGTCGGTCATGCCAGCGATGTAATCGGCAATCGCTCGGGGCCGGTCGGCCTGCTGCGCATAGGCCGATGGCATCTCAGCGGGCTGCGCCTGGTAGGCGTCGAACAGCTCGCGCACCACCTGACGGGCCTGCCCGGTCATGTACATCACCTGCGGGTGGCGATAGAGATTGCGCAGCAGGAACTGCTTGAGCGTGTTCGAACGCTCGCGCATGTCCGCGCTGAATTGCACCAATGGAGGGGCGCGCCGCACCGCGTCGGCGTCGGTCGGCATCGCGGAGCGCAAGGCGGCAGCGGTGGCGTCGATCACGTCATGCACCTGCGCACTGAGCATCAGGCGGATCGCCTCGTACAGCAGCCGACGCCCGCCCAGGGTGGGATGAGCAGCCAGCGCAGCCCGGCGGTAGCCTTCGAACAAGGGCACCTGCTCTAGCTGCTCCAGGGTGAGCAGCCCCGAGCGCACGCCGTCGTCGATGTCGTGGGCGTTGTAGGCGATCTCGTCGGCCAGGTTGCACAGTTGCGCCTCCAGGCTGGGCTGGGTACGCGCCAGGAAGCGCTGCCCCACCCCGCCGGGCTCGCGGTCCTCCAGGGCCTGCGCGTTGGCGCGCGAGCAGTGCTTGAGGATGCCTTCGCGGGTTTCGAAGCTGAGGTTCAGACCGTCGAACTGCGGGTAGCGCTCCTCCAGCTGGTCCACCACCCGCAGACTTTGCAGGTTGTGCTCGAAGCCGCCATGGTCGGCCATGCACTCGTTCAGCGCATCCTGGCCCGCATGGCCGAAGGGCGTGTGGCCCAGGTCATGCGCCAGGGCAATGGCCTCGACCAGGTCCTCGCACAGGCCCAACGGGCGCGCGATGGAGCGCCCCAGCTGCGCCACCTCGATCGAGTGAGTCAGCCGCGTGCGAAAGAGGTCGCCCTCGTGGTTCAGGAAGACCTGGGTCTTGTAGACAAGCCGGCGGAAGGCGGTGGAATGGACAATGCGGTCGCGGTCGCGCTGGAACTCGGTGCGGTGCGGCGTGGGCGTGTCGGCATGGCGCCGGCCGCGGCTGCGCTGCGGGTCGCTGGCGTAGGACGCGAGAGTCATTCGGGGGCTGCGTTCAGTCGCAGCAGCGCTCGATGACCTGGGCGACCAGGGCATCGGGCGCGGGGCGCATCGCCGCCCGGCCCGGGCCGTCGATCACCACGAAGCGGATCTCACCAGCCTCGGCTTTCTTGTCCAAGCGCATCAGTTCCAGGTAGCGGTCAGTGCCCAGGCGCGGCCCCCGGATCGGCAGGCCAGCCGCCGCGATGAGGCGGGTGCACCGGTCAACAAAGGCGGCGTCCACCCCGCCCAGCGCGTGGGACAGGTGTAGCGCCATCACCATGCCGCAACCCACCGCCTCGCCGTGCAGCCACTGGCCGTAGCCCAGGCCCGCCTCGATGGCATGGCCGAAGGTGTGGCCGAAATTCAGGATGGCGCGCAGGCCCGATTCGCGTTCGTCCTGGCCGACGACCTCGGCCTTGATCTCGCAGCTGCGCTTCACCGCATGGGCCAGGGCCTGCGGGTCGCGAGCCATCAACGCCGGCAGTTGCGCTTCGATCCAGTCCAGGAAGCCCAGGTCGGCAATCGGCCCATACTTGATCACCTCGGCCAGGCCCGCGCTCAACTCGCGCGCTGGCAGGGTGCGCAGGGTGGTCAGGTCGCACACCACCAGCTGCGGCTGGTAGAAGGCGCCGATCATGTTCTTGCCCAGCGGGTGGTTGATCGCCGTCTTGCCACCCACCGACGAATCCACCTGCGCCAGCAGCGTGGTCGGCACCTGCACGAAGGGCACGCCGCGCATGTAGCAAGCTGCGGCAAAGCCGGTGATGTCGCCCACCACCCCGCCGCCCAGGGCATAGAGCACCGTCTTGCGGTCGCTGCCGCGCTCCAGCAGCGCGTCAAAGATCTGGTTGAGCGTAGACCAGTTTTTGTGCGCCTCGCCATCGGGCAGGGCCACCACGCCCACCTGGGCGTAATGGCCACGCAGAGCATCCTGCAAGGCCTGGGCGTAGAGCGGGCCGACGGTGGTGTTGGTGACCACCAAGGCGGCATGGGCCTTGGGCAGGTCCATCCCGGCCATCTGGCCGATCAGGGACTCTGCGATGAGGATGGGGTAACTGCGTTCCCCCAGTTCGATGCGGACTTGCTCCACAGGTACGTTCGCCGGCATCACGCAAGTGTAAGGCGGGCGACCCCGCCCGCCCGCCACGCGGTCTGGCGGGGCCGGCTCAGGCCTTGGGCAGGGCGCCGGCCAGCTCCAGCTGCATGACGATCATCTGGACCAGGGCCTGCAGGCTGGGCCGGGCGGTGTCGACCACGATATGCGCCGTCTCGCGGTACAGCGGGTCGCGCTGCGCGTGCAGCGACCGCAAGCGCTCCATCGGGTCGTCGACCTGCAGCAGAGGCCGGTTGCGGTTGTGGCGCACGCGGCTGTAGACCTGTTCTGGAGAACTGCGCAGATACACCACCCGAGCGCCGGCCCGAAGGCGCTGACGATTCGACTCGCGCAGCACCGAGCCGCCGCCCGTGGCCAACACCATGCCGCGCGACTGGGCAGTGAGGTCCTGGATCGTGGTCTCCTCGAGGTCACGGAAGGCCTGCTCGCCCTGCTGCTCCCAATAAGACCGGATGGGGCAACCCACACGCTCCTCGATCACCTGGTCGGAATCGACGAAGTCGAGCCCGAGCCGGCGCGCCAGCAGCTTGCCAACGGTTGTCTTGCCGGACCCGGGGAGGCCGACCAATGCGATGGAGGTCAAGGAGACAGGGCCCGAAACGGGGGTGGCGCCGCGGCATGCGGCGGGGCATCGATGATACCCGTGGCTCAGCGAACACCCGGCCGCTCGGTAATGACCTTGGGCGTGATGAACACCAGCATTTCCTGCTTGTTGCTCGAGCGCTGGCGGTTCTTGAACAGGTTGCCGACCGCAGGCAGGTCGCCCAGCAGGGGCACCCGGGCCTCGTTCTCGGTTTCAGTGAGTTCGAAGATGCCACCGATCACGACCGTACCGCCGTTCTCGACCAGTACCTGGGTGCGTATGTGCTTGGTGTTGATCGCGATGCCCGCAGCGGTGGTCTCGCCACGGCTGTCCTTGTTGATGTCCAGGTCCAGGATGATGTTGCCCTCGGGCGTGATCTGCGGCGTGACTTCGAGCTTGAGGGTGGCACGCCGGAAAGCCACGGCGGTAGCGCCGCTGGAGGTGGCCTGTTGATACGGGAACTCAGTGCCCTGCTCGATGAGGGCCTTGGTCTGGTCGGCGGTCACGATGCGGGGGCTGGACACCAACTTTCCCTTGCCGTCGGCTTCCAGCGCGGTGAGCTCCAGGTCCAAAAAGCGATTGGCCGATGAACTGAACAGCGAGATAGCAAAGGACGCCGGCGCGAAGCCTGCCAGCCCGATCGCGGGCAGATTGACGAAGCGGGTGTCGGCACCGCCACCCACCGGCGGGGTCTCGCCTGTAGTGCCGGTGACCGCGTTGTACGAGGCGCCCAGGGCGATGCGGCCGCCCCCGCCCACGGACACCCCAGGCGTGCCCGCTCCGCGCACGCCGCGCAAGTCCTGCCCGCCCAAGCGCACGCCCAGCGACTTGCCGAAGGTGTCAGAGGCCTCGACGATGCGCGCCTCGATGAGGACCTGGCGTACCGCGATGTCCAGCTTGGACAGGAGGGACTGCACCGCCTCGAGGCGGACCCCGATATCGGTCACGAACAACTGGTTGGTGCGCGGCTCGGCAATGACGCTGCCGCGACTGCTCAGGATGCGGTTGGCCACAGGCCCCGCTGTCAGCTGCGCCGCGATCTCGGCTGCTTTGGTGTAGTTCAGCTGGAAAGCCTGGGTCCGCAGGGGCTCCAGGCCTTGCAGGGCGGCGCGTGCCTCCAGCTCGAGTTTTTCCTTGGTGGCGATCTCTTCCTTGGGTGCGATCCACAGCACGTTGCCGGACTTGCGCATGCCCAGCCCCTTGGCCTGCAGGATGATGTCCAGCGCCTGATCCCAGGGTACGTCGCGCAGCCGCAGCGTGAGCGAGCCCGCCACGGACTCGGAGGTGACGACATTGAAGTTGGTGAAGTCGGCAATCACCTGCAGCAAGGCCCGGACCTCGATGTTCTGGAAGTTGAGCGAGAGCTTCTCCCCGGTGTAGGCCGGCGCCTGCGGGCCGCTGCCGCTGCCTGGGCGCTGGGGCCGAACCTCGACGACCAGTTGGGTGTCGCTCTGATAGGCGCTGTGCTCCCAGGCGCCGCGCGGCTCGATCACCAGCCGCACCCGTTCACCGACCTGCTGCGCAGTGATGGCCTGCACCGGTGTGGCGAAATCGGCGACATCCAGGCGCCGGCGCAGCCCTTCGGGCAAGCGGGAATTGAGCAGGTCCACCACCAGGTTCTGGCCCTGCGGGCGGATGTCCACACCCACCTGGCTGCTGGCCAGGTCGATGATGACCCGCCCGCTGCTGTCGGCCCCCCGGCGGAAGTCGAGGTCCTTGATCGGCAGGGCCTCGCGGTTACGGCTTTCGGCGAACAGCGGCGCCTGCACGCGCGGCGACGGCGACGCTGCCACCGAGCGGTCCAGGGCCACCAGGAGGGAGCGCCCCTGCAGCTGCAGCGCATAGGGCACAGCGGCCTTGAGGTTGATGACGAAGCGGGTGCGCTCGTCGGTCTGCACCACCTGAACCGAGCGCACGGTGCCTTGCTGGATGTCCACGCTCTGGCGACCCATCGCATTGGCCGCGCCCGGCACGTCGATCGCGATGCGCGCGGGCGACTGGATGGCGAACGAGGCCGGCAGCGCGTCCAGCGCCCGGTTGAAATCGATGCGGACGACCTCTGACCCTTCGTGGACGGCCGCGCCCACCGACTCGACGGCCAGAACGGACGAAGCCGCTGCCCGCCCTGGCGCCGGGGCGGGTGTTTGCGCTTGGGCAGTCAAGATCCCGAGGATCCAGCCTGACAGGACCCCGGCGCAGATGCGCTGCCAGGACCTGCTTGGAGTGCAAGAGAGGGTGACGGTCATGGGGTTCCTTCGCGCAGGTGCAAGGCGGCGGCGCGTTCCGTCCAGAGCCCCGAAGCATCCTGCACGATCTCCCGCAGGAGCAGCTGGTTCTCGGTAATGCGGATCACCTTGCCGTAGTTCTGGCCCAGGTAGGCGCCGACGCGCACGGTGTGGACGCGCTGGTCGATGCGTACCAGGGCCACCGGCTGACCCTGGCGGACCAGGCTACCCACCAGGGTCATGGTGTCCAGCGGGTAGGCCTCCAGGGGCTGCCGAGGGCGGGCCTGCTCGGGTCGCACAAGCGCGGAGGTGGCGTCCTGGGCGGCATCGCGTCGCAGGGCCTGCGTGAGTTTTTGGCTGTTGAAGGGATCCAGGGTCGTCCCCTCTTGATAAGACTGGGGCCGGAAGGCCTGGGCCTCGCCCGCAGCGGGAAGCTCCGTCCGCGCTTGCGCACGCTGCCGGGCGATCCAGTCCCGGATGGACTCGGGGTCGGGCGCGCCACAACCGCCCACCAGGAAGCCGGCAACCAGCCCCGCGGCTCCCAACGTGCCGCGCCCCTTGCGGGGTACACCTGCGAGCCGGCTCATCGGGGTGTCGCTCCTGCCGCGGATGCAGCACCGGGCTTGGCCGCAGCGCCGGCCTCACCGGGCTCGAGGTAGCGGAAGGTCTTGACCGTCGCTTCCATCACCAGCGCACCGTCGCGCGCGGGCGCGATCGTGAGGTTGCTCAGGGTGACGATGCGCGAGAGGCCAGCCACGTCGGCCGCGAAGGCGCCGATCGCATGGTAGGAACCGGTGACCTTGAGCGCGATGGGCAACTCGGCGTAGTAGGTCCGCAAGGCCAGCTGGCCCGGCCGGAACAGGTCGAAGTGCAGGCCCCGCCCCAGACCTGCCTGGTTGATGTCAGACAGCAGGCCATCCATCTCGGCACGGCCGGGAAGCTGCTTTTCCAAGAGGGCCACCTGGTCATGGACCTGTCCACGCTGGCGCCTGAGCGCATCGAGGTTCAGGGCCTGCGGCAGCTTGCGTTGGAAGTCGGCTTTGAGGCGGTCCTCTTGCTGGCGCTCGCTGTTCAGTTCATCCAGGGCGTCGCTGATGAGCAAAACCCACAGAAGGGCGACCTGCGCCACGACCAGGGCGGCGAACAAAGCCAGCTGGGGAAACCTGGGCCAGGCCGAGGGATCGCGCAGGTCCAGCCCGCGAAACTGGCGGGCGATGTCCTGCCAGCGCGATCGCGACAGCAGGGTCGGGGGCAGCTCACTCACGGGCGTCATGTCTTGGCGGGGGCTGAGGCCGGGGCGGCGCTCTCGCCCGAGCGCAGCAGACGCACCCGCAGGTGGAAGTTGGCGACCCGCCGCTGTTCGCGGGGCCCGAGGTTCACCTGGGCAGCCACGATCTCGACCAGCTCGGGCCGGGTCAGCCAGGTGCTGTGGTGTCCAAGTTGGCGCAGCAGCTCGGACACCCGCTGGTTGGACTGCGCCACACCCTGCAGGGTGAGCGTGTAGCCGTCCTGCCGCAGGCTCGTGAGGTAGACACCCTCGGGCAAGTGCTGGACCAGTTCCTGCAGCAAGTGCACCGGCAGGTTGCGGTCGGTCTGCAGGTCTTCGACAGCCCTCTGGCGCGCGCGCAGTTCGGCAATCTGCTGGCGCAGGTCGGCGATGTCTTTGATCTGCGTGTCCAGCCGCTGGATCTCGGTGCGCAAGAGATCGTTACGGTCGCGTTGGGTAGCGATGCGGTCGGCCTGCACCCCATGGATGACGCCCGCCATCAGGCCGCCGACCAGCAAGGAAAGGACCAGCGAGAGCATGAAGCGCTCTCGCTTGCGCTTGCGGGCCGCTTCCCGGTGGGGCAGGAGGTTGATGAGGATCACGACAGAAACCTTCGCAGGGCGAGGCCGCAGCTGGTGAGATGGGACGGCGCCTGCCCTTGCAGGCTGCCGGGGCTGACCGCCGGCCCCATCCGCATGCCGGCGAAGGGGTCGGCGGGGCGACAAACAAAGGACGTGAGCCGGGCCACCGCTTCGGCCAAGCCAGGCAGCCCGGCGCAGCCCCCGGCCAAAAGCACACCATCGACGCGGTGATGTGGTGTGCTGGTGAAGAAGAATTGGAGGGCGCGAGCGATGTCCTGGGCCATGTCGGTGACGAAAGGACGCAGCAAGTTGGCGGCATAGCCTGGCGGCAGGTCACCACGCCGCTTGCGTTGCTCGGCCTCTGCCGGTGACAAGCCATACGCCCGGGCGATCTGCTGTGTGAGCTGGGCACCGCCGAAGGCCTGGTCGCGGTCATAGAGGACCTCGTCACCCCGCAGCACCTGCATGCCGGTCGAGTGGGCGCCCATCTCGAAGAGGGCGACCAGGGGGGTGTCTGTGGCGGCGCTCTCGGTCGGAAGGAGATCGACCAGGCGGGTGGCCGCCAGGCGGGACGCGAAGGACTCGATATCCACGATGACGGGTTTGAGGCCTGCCGCTTCGGCCAGGCCCTGGCGGTCCTGCACCCGCTCCTTGCGGGACGCGGCCAGCAGCACATCGACGTCATCCGCCTGGCCCTCGGCCGGCCCCATCACGGAGAAGTCAAGGCTGACCTCGTCCAGGGGGAAGGGGATGTACTGGCTGGCCTCGGCTTCGACCTGAGCTTCGAGTTCGGGCTCGGACAGACCACCGGGCACGGTGATTTTCTTGGTGATGACAGCAGAGGTCGGTAACGCCAGCGCCGCCTGGCGCGTGCGAGTGCCGCTGTGGCGCACCACACGGCGCATGGCGTCGACGACAGCTTCGAACTGCTCGACATTGCCGTCGGTGATGCAACCGGGAGGTAGCGGCTCGAGGGCGCAACGCTCCAGCACCAGGGACCCGTCACGCTGGCGACCGAGCTCGACCAGCTTGACGCTGGAGGAACTGATGTCGATGCCCAGCAAAGGAGCGGGCGAGCGGTTCCACAAAAAGCCAGTCAAGGTCAATCCACTACTCCGCGCCGTACAGGCCGCCTGCTACCTGGCCGCCTGAAATGAATTCTTAAGAACTAATCAGAATATCGCCAAGTGTTGCACTTGGCGAACAGGTCGTCAGCCAATGACGCGGGACCGCGAGGGTTCGCTGTGCGCCACAGGCCGGGATAATCCGGGCTGACCTTTCCTGCCCGCCTCTATGCCCTCCGACACACCCGACGCGCCCGAAAAATCTCCCGCCAACTCGCGGCCCCAGCCCGGGGGCCTCGCCCGGATGGTGGTCCGCGGCCTGCTGTGGGCCTTCGGCGTCTCGGCGGCCGCAGCGGTGAGCGTGATGATCGTCGTGGCGGTGGCCCTGTCGGTGGCTTACCCCAACCTGCCCGACATCTCCGACCTGGCCTCCTACCGGCCCAAGCTGCCGCTGCGGGTGTTCTCGGCCGAGGGCGTCCTGATCGGCGAGTTCGGCGAGGAGCGGCGCAACCTCACGCCCATCGCCGAAATCCCCAAGGTCATGAAAGACGCGGTCATGGCCATCGAGGACGCGCGCTTCTACGAGCACAGCGGGGTGGACTACCGGGGCCTGATGCGCGCCGCGATCGCCAACCTGGGACGCGCCAAGAGCCAGGGCGCCTCCACCATCACGATGCAGGTGGCGCGCAACGTCTACCTCACGACCGAAAAGACCTTCACCCGCAAGCTCTACGAGGTACTGCTGACCTTCAAGCTCGAGCACATGCTCACGAAGGACCAGATCCTCGAGATCTACATGAACCAGATCTTCCTGGGTAACCGGGCCTACGGTTTCGCCGCAGCCTCCGAAACCTATTTCGGCAAGCCCATGAAGGACCTGAGCATCGCCGAAGCCGCGATGCTGGCTGGCCTGCCCAAGGCGCCTTCGGCCTACAACCCGATCAGCAACCCCAAGCGGGCGCGGTCGCGACAGCTTTACATCATTGAGCGGATGGAGGAGAACAACTTCATCACCCCAGCGCAGGCAGCACAGGCCAAGCGCGAGGAGCTCAAGATCCGCACCGCCGCCGACCCGCTGCGCACGCACGCCGAGTACGTGGCCGAAACCGTGCGCCAGCTGGTCTATGCCCAGTACGGCGACGAGACCTACACCCGGGGCCTGAACGTTCACACCACGATCAAGGCCGACCAGCAGGAAGCGGCGTACAAGGCGCTGCGCAAGGGGATCATGGACTACGAGCGCCGCCAGATCTACCGCGGCCCCGAGCAATTCATCGACCTGCCCCTGAACATCGGCGCGAAGGAACTCGACGAGGCGGTGGACGATGCCCTGACCGACCGCCCCGACAACGGCGACGTGATGTCGGCGGTGGTACTCGAAGCCAACCCCCGGCGCATCCTCGCGGTACGCCAGAACGGCGAACAGCTCGAAATCACCGGCGAAGGCCTCAAGCCTGCCCAGTCGGGCCTGTCGGACAACGCGGCACCCAAGATCAAGATCCGCCGTGGCGCGGTGATCCGCGTGGTCAAGCAGACCAAGGGCTGGGAAATCACCCAGCTGCCGGAAGTCGAGGGGGCCTTCGTGGCCCTGGATCCGCGTGACGGCAGCATCCTGGCGCTGGTCGGCGGCTTTGACTTCAACAAGAACAAGTTCAACCACGTGACGCAGGCCTGGCGCCAGCCAGGTTCGTCATTCAAACCGTTCATCTATTCAGCGGCGCTGGAGAAGGGCTTCACGCCGTCCACCCAGGTCAACGACGCGCCGCTCTTCTTTGACGCCAGCGTCACCGGTGGCTCGCCCTGGGAGCCCAAGAACTACGACGGCAAGTTCGAGGGACCGATGCCACTGCACACCGCGCTGGCCAAGTCCAAGAACATGGTGTCCATCCGTATCCTGCAGGCCGTGGGCGCCCAGAACGCGCAGGAATGGGTGACGCGCTTTGGCTTCGAGGCCGAGAAGCACCCGCCCTACCTGACCATGGCGCTGGGCGCAGGCTCGGTGACGCCCATGCAAATGGCCACCGGCTACTCCGTCTTTGCCAATGGCGGCTACCGCGTCAATCCCTGGGTGATCAGCCGCATCACCGACCAGCGGGGTAAGCCGCTGGTGGAGACCAGCCCGCCCAAGGCGGCTGATGCGGTGCGCGCGATCGAGCCGCGCAACGCCTTCGTGATGAATCGGCTGCTGCAGGAAATCACCCGCTCGGGCACCGCAGCGCGCGCGCAGGCGGAACTCAAACGGCCTGACCTGTATGGCAAGACCGGCACCACCAACGACGCGATCGACACCTGGTTCGCGGGCTTTCACCCGACGGTGACGGCGGTGGTTTGGATGGGATACGACTCGCCCAAATCGCTGGGTGACCGGGAAACCGGCGGCGGCCTGAGCCTGCCCGTGTGGATCGCGTTCATGGAGGCCGCGCTACGCGGCGTGTCGGTGTTCGAACCGGCGGCGCCCGAGGGCGTGGTCAATGTGGGTGGCGAGTGGTACTACAACGAGTTCGCGCGTGGCGCGGGGGTGAGCAGCGTCGGTGTGGGAGGCACGGGCGCGTCCGGCGCAGGGGACAAGCCGACGGTGCGGCCGCTGCCGCCCGCCGACGAACGACGCAGCATCCTGGACCTGTTCAGGAACTAGGCCGCGCTGAACACCAGCGCCTGCCCGGCCTGCTCGCTGGCGCAGCGCGTGAGGTGATCGAAGAACTCGCCATGGCCCTTGGTGTCCATCCAGCGAGCACCGTCGAGCCTGTAGTGAAAGCCGCCGGAGCGGGCTGCCAGCCAGATCTCTTGCAGGGGCTTTTGCAGGTTGATCACGATCTGGCTGCGATTCTGGAACACCAACGTCACCATGCCGCCCACGCGCTGGGCGTCGATGTCGGCATCGGTGTCGTCGTTGAGGCGGTCGCAGCAGGCCTCGACCCGGCGCAGCACGGCCTCGGCACGGTCGAGGTATTCAAGATCGGTCATTACAATTCTTCGATGTCTGCCTTGTTCCGATCGATTCTAGTCAGCGCCCTGGCCGTGGCCGGCGCATTCGCGCTTTCGGCCTGCGGGCAGAAGGGTGACCTGTACCTGCCCCCGGGCGCCACGCCCGCCGCGCGTGCACCCGCGTTGCCGGTCGCCCCCGCTTCTGCCGCCACGCCTGCGCCCGCCTCCACCCCGGCAGCACGCCCATGAACCCGACGACCTCCGCATCCAGCGCCTTGCCCGGACATCCACAGCTGGCGCGCCGCGGCGCCGAGCTCTGGCTCGAGGGCGTGCGCCTGGACGACCTGGCCCGCACCCACGGTACGCCGCTGTTCGTGTACTCCAAGGCCGCGATGCTCTCGGCGCTGGGCGCCTACCAGCGTGGCTTCGCAGGCCGCCACGCCACCATCCACTACGCGATGAAGGCCAATTCGTCGCTGGCGCTGCTGCAGCTGTTCGCGCGGGCGGGCTGCGGCTTCGACATCGTCTCGGGCGGCGAGCTCGAACGCGTGCTGGCCGCGGGCGGACAGGCCTCGAAGGTCATCTTTTCCGGCGTAGGCAAGACACGCGCCGAGATGCGGCGCGCGCTGCAAGCGGGCATCGGCTGCTTCAATGTCGAGAGCGAGGCCGAGCTCGAGGTCCTGAGCGAGGTGGCCCAAGCCTGCGGACGTACCGCGCCCGTGAGCATCCGCGTCAATCCCAATGTGGATGCCAAGACGCATCCCTACATCTCGACCGGCCTGAAAGGCAACAAGTTCGGCGTGGCACACGAGCGCACCTTGCAGACCTACCAGCGCGCTGCCCGTCTCCCCGGGCTGCAGGTGGTGGGCATCGACTGCCACATCGGCTCACAGATCACCGACGGCGCGCCCTACCTGGACGCAATGGACCGGGTGCTGGAGCTGGTCGAAGCCATCGAGGCCCAAGGCATCCGCCTGCAGCACCTGGACTTCGGCGGCGGCCTGGGCATCAACTACAACGGCGACCAGCCGCCCGCGGCCGACGCGCTGTGGGGCCAGCTACTGGCCCGCCTGGACGCGCGCGGCTTCGGCGACCGACATCTGATGGTCGAACCCGGCCGCTCGCTGGTGGGCAATGCCGGGGTGTGTCTGACCGAGGTGCTCTACCTCAAGCCCGGCGAACAAAAGAACTTCTGCATCGTCGATGCCGCGATGAACGACCTGCCGCGACCGGCCATGTACCAGGCCTTTCATGGCATCGAGCCCCTGCAGCAGCGACCGCCGGCGACGACCCGCTACGACGTGGTGGGACCGGTCTGCGAAAGCGGCGACTGGCTGGGCCGTGAACGCGACCTCGCGGTGCAGCCCGGCGACCTGCTGGCGGTGCTGTCTGCTGGGGCGTACTGCATGAGCATGGCCAGCAACTACAACACCCGCGGACGTGCCGCCGAAGTGCTGGTCGATGGCGAGCAGGCTCACCTGATCCGCGAACGCGAGACAGCGGCAGACCAGCTGCGCCACGAGCGCCTCGTCGGCTGAGTCGACTGAAGACCTACCCCGTCTCAGGGGCTGAGGTTGGGGCGCATCGGCGCTGAAGGGTGGCGGGGCTCGCGCCACCAGCGCACAAAGCGCCACCCGAGTAGCACGGCCAGGATGACGGCGTAGGCAGCGACCTCGTTGAAGTCGTTCTTGCCGGCCCGCATCCAGAAGAAGTGCAACAGCCCGGAACCCGCGATCAGGTAGACGGTCTTGTGCAGGACTTGCCAGCGGCGCACGCCCAGAGCCCGTACCGCGCGGTTGAACGAGGTGGCCGCCAGTGGCGTGAGCAGCACGAAGGACAGAAAGCCCACCAGGATGAAGGGGCGCTTGACGATGTCACGCACGATCTCGGCTGCTTCAAAGCCCATGTCGAACCAGGCATAGGTGAGCAGGTGCAGGACGCCGTAGAAGTACGTGAACAGGCCCACCATGCGCCGCTGACGCAGCAGCGGCGTCAGCCCCAGCGCAACCCGCACCGGGGTGATGGCCAGCGTGATACACAGCAAGCGCAGAGTCCAGTCGCCGGTGTCGCGGATCAGGGCCTCGGCGGGGTTGGCGCCGAGCTGGTCAGTCCAGGCACCCCAGGCCAGGAAGGCGAAGGGCAGCAGGGCCAGCGCGAACAGCATGGGCTTGGCCAACGGGTGCAGCAGCCACGCATTCAGCGTCGCGCGCACCAGCGGGAAGGCAGGGGCGGCCATGGCCAGCCTCAGTAGAACTTCTTGAGATCCATGCCGGCGTACAACTGCCCGACCTGGGACTCGTAGCCATTGAACATGAGTGTCTTGCGGCGCTTGGCGAGCAAGCCGTCCTCGCCGATGCGCCGCTCGCTGGCCTGGCTCCAGCGCGGGTGGTCGACGTTGGGATTGACGTTGGCGTAGAAGCCGTATTCGTTGGGCGCGGACCGGTTCCAGGAGGTGCGCGGCTCGCGCTCGGTGAAGCGGATGTGCACGATGGACTTGCCGCTCTTGAAGCCGTACTTCCAGGGGGTGATCAGGCGCAGGGGGGCGCCATTCTGATTGGGAAGCACCTCGCCGTACATGCCGAAGGTGAGCAGTGTGAGCGGGTGCATGGCCTCATCCATGCGCAGGCCTTCGACATAGGGCCAATCGAGCACACTGGAACTCACACCAGGCATGGTCTTGGGGTCGACGGCGGTGTGGAATTCGAGGTACTTGGCGCTGCCAAGGGGCTGGACCCGCTCGATAAGCTTGCTGAGCGAATAGCCGATCCAGGGAATGACCATGGACCAGCCCTCGACACAGCGCAGGCGGTAGATGCGTTCTTCCTGTGCACTGAGCTTCAGGAGGTCCTCGAGGGCGTACTTCGCGGGTTTGCGCACCAGCCCGTCGACCTCGACGGTCCAGGGCGTGGGCTGGAACTTGCCGGACAGGCGCGCCGGGTCCGCCTTGTCGGTACCGAATTCGTAGAAGTTGTTGTAGGTGCTGGCGTCCTTGTAGTCGGTGACCTTCTCCATCGTGGTCGCACCCGTCACCGCAGAGCGCACAGCCGGCAAAGCCGCGAGCTTGCCAGGGCGCTGCACCATCTGCGCGCGAGCGTCGCGCTGCGCCCAGCCGGCCAGCGCCATGCCTGCAGCGCCGCTGGCCATCCAACGGATCAGGTCACGCCGCTGGTGGTAGACCGACTGCGGCGTGATCTCGCTGGCGACGGGGTGCTTGAATCCGTCGTGGTTTGTTCTGATCAGCATGACGTTCCTCGGGGTGAGACCTGCGTGTGACAAAGTGCAGGTTTATCACGGAAGGCGTGGGCTGCGGGGCCGATCCTGGGAGAGACCCCAGGGTTCGTTCACAGGTTGCCGTAGCTGTGCAACCCCGAAAGGAACATGTTGACGCCCAGGAAGGCGAAGGTGGTGACCGCCAGGCCGACCAGCGCCCACCAGGCCGAGACCGCGCCGCGCAGGCCCTTCATGAGGCGCATGTGCAACCAGGCGGCGTAGTTGAGCCACACGATGAGGGCCCAGGTCTCCTTGGGGTCCCAGCTCCAGTAGCCGCCCCAGGCCTCGGCGGCCCACAGCGCACCCAGCACGGTCGCAATGGTGAAGAAGGCGAAGCCGACGGCAATGGCCTTGTACATCACGTCGTCGAGCACCTCGAAGGCGGGCAAGCGCTCGGCAATGCGACGGCGCAGGGCGATGATGCCCGCAGCCGCCAGGGCCGAGACGCCGAAGTACACCGCCCAGTAGTTGCTCAGGCCGCCTTCGGGCGCCTTGCGAAAGACCAGCGGTTCAAAGCACAGCACCACGCCCAGCGCCCACAGCGGCGCGAGCTTCCACCAGCGGGTCTCGGCGGCATGCGACTTGATCAGGTAGGCAAAGGCCACCATGGCCGCCAGGGCAAAGGTGCCGTAGCCCACGAAGTTGGCCGGCACGTGCAGCTTCATCCACCAGCTCTTGAGAGCAGGGACCAGGGGCTGGATCTCGTGGGCCTCGCGCACCACGGTGTACCAGAGCAGGAAGCCGACGGCTGCACTGACCACCAGCATCACGAAGGCACCCATGGCACGCGTGCGGTACTGCTGCTCGAAGTACAGATAGAACAAAGCGGTCATCCAACAAAACAGGACGAAGACCTCGTAGAGATTGCTGACCGGGATGTGGCCGATGTCGGGGCCGATCTGGTGGCTTTCATACCAGCGCACCAGGGTGCCGATCAGGGCCATGCCCACCGCCGCCCACGCCAGGCCCGAACCCAGACGCTCCATCGTGTCGGCCTGGCCACGCGCGAACATGCCGACCCAGTAGAAGACCGTGCTCATGAAAAAGAGCATGCTCATCCAAAGGATGGCCGACTGGCTGGAGAGGAAGTACTTGAGCCAGAACACCGTGTCGGCGCGCGCGAGGTCGCCTTGGTAGGCAGTGATGGCCAGAAGAGCGAAGACGGTCACGACGGCAGCCAGGGCCTGCACCGGGCGCCAGAACCAACCCAGCCAAATCGCGCAGGGAAGGGTACCCAGGAGGATGCCTTTTTCGTAGACATCCATCGCCGCGTGGTAACGGTTGAACGCGTACAGGCCGCCGGCAACGACCAGGGCGGCGAACAGCCAGTCGCGCCAGTTACGACGGGCGAAGAAGCCTTCGTGGAGGGTCAAGGTGGTGGTGGCCGTGTTCATGGTGGCGTCGGATCCAGGAGTTGGGTTCGCAGCTGCGCGAACTCGCGGTCGGTGTCCAGGGTTTTGCGATTGGACGACAGGGCCAGCGTGGCCTGGCTGCCGCCCTGAGCCTGCGGTGCGAGCCAGATCCAGAGACGTCGCTCGCGCACATAGAGCATCGCAAAAATGCCGACGATTAGCAACGCGCAACCCAGGTAGACAATGTTGCGGCCAGGGGCTCGCGCCACCTGAAACACACTGGCCTGCACCTGGGTGAAGTCCTTGAGCTGGAAGGCCATGGGCGCCGGATAGAGCGCGAGGTCACTCAAGGCCAGCACCGACTGGTTCATGAAGGCACGGGTGGCGTCGGTCGTGTCCATCGGCTTCTGGCGAGCGCGTTCGCGGGCCATCTGGGCGACCTCGAACAGGGCGCCGTTGACGATGCGCACCACCACCTCGCCAGCGCGGGCGCGATCGGCTTCGGGGATGTTGGCTTCCATGAAGTCGGACAGGGCTTGCAGGCCGGAGACCGGCTTGCCGTTGGCGCCCGGTGCCGTGCCCTCGCCCGCGAAGAGGTTCAGGGCGCGGCCGGCCGAGGCGGCCAGTTGCTGCGCGAGGTCGGGGCGGGCCGGGTCGGTGGCGCGAGCCGCGTAGCGTCGCACGGCCTGGGCGCGCACCGCCGGGTCGGCCAGGGCTTCGCGCAAGCGCAGAAAACTGTCCAGGGTGCCAGCCTCGTCAGCGGGCAGCCGCAGATAGCGGAATTCCTCAGAGGGGGTATCGCGCAGTCCCATGAGGAAAACGGGCACGCCCTCGCCCAGGTCCATCGGCTCCATGTAGTTGTGGAACTCGCGGGCCTGGCCGGCGGCGTCACGCAGCTTGTAGGTGATGCTGGGGCCGACGTTGCGCAGCTCCTTGCGGCTGGCGGTCTTGTGACCGGCGCCCAGGCGCGATTCGATGGCGTCGGCCAGGTCGACCTTGCGCACGTCGGTGGCACTGCCGGCGCCCACGCCCTTGTCGCCGAAGTTCTCGACGTTGATCACGCGCAGGCCGGTGTATTCCAGCGTCAGGGTGTCGGCGTCGGCACCCTGACCGCGCGCCAGGGCAGTGGAGCCACCAATGACCCCCTCGACCTCGAAGCGCTTGCCGCCTACGGACAAGGGCACCGCCTGCAGGCGCACGGTGGAACCACCGTCGTCGAAGCTCGATTGGTAGATCTCGATGCCGCGGTGGCGGGCCGGGTGATTGACCTCGACGCGTTGGGGGATGGCCTGACCGCTCTCGCGGTCGTGGATCACGATCTCGCTGGCAAAAAGCTTGGGCATGCCGGTCGAGTAGTACTCGACGATGAATTTCTTCAGCTCGATGGAGAAGGGCAACTCCTGCAGCAGGATGCCGTCGCTCTGGTTCAGGATGGCAGTGGCCGACTGCATGCCCTCGCCCACCATCACGTTGCCCCGGAAGGTGGGATTGGTGGCGGGCAAGCGGTGCGCGGGCTGAACGTCGGCGATCATGCCGCCGCCGGTGTAGGGCGTCTTGCCGCCCCAGAGCATCTGGGCGCGCACGATCAGGTCGCCATCGAGCAAGCCACCCAGACACACCAGCACGATGGCGCTGTGGGCCGCGATGTAGCCCAGCTTGTTGGCGGCGCCCGCACGGGCCGCGACCATCCAGCCCGTGCCAGCGACACCTTCGCGCCGCTGCAGCTTGACCTTCCAGCCGGCGCGCACCAGCGCGCCGCCGATACGTTGAGCGGCGCTCTCGGGCGCATCACCCACGGTGCCCTGAGCGCGGTGGGCAAAGGCCTGCAGGCTTTGCTCGCGGATGTTTTCCTTGTGCGAGCGCAGGTCGGCCAGGATCTTGGGTGTGTTGCGGGCGATGCACAGGGAGGTGCTGGTGACCAGAAAGGCCAGGATCAGGAGGAACCACCAGGCGCTGTAGACGGCATTGAGCTTCAGGGCCGCGAAGAGCTGAGCCCAGAAAGGGCCGAACTGGTTGACGTAGTTGACCGCCGGTTCATGCTGCTTGAGGACGGTGCCGATCACCGAGGCGATGCAGATCACCGTGAGCAAGCTGATCGCGAAGCGCATGGACGACAGCACCTCCACTGCGGCGCGCAGCGGGCGGGAGGCGTCAGGGGCCGGGGCGGCGGTCGTCATGGGCGTGTGCGCGGCGAGGAACAGGCGTCGTAGGCTGGCGGTCGTACCCCCCAGCAAAAAGGCGGAACCCCTGAGGAGTTCCGCCTGTTAGGGTGGCACCGGCGGGATGAGTTCCCGCGGGAAATCAGCGCAAGCCTGCCACGTAGTCGGAGACCGCGCGGATCTCGCGGTCATTGAGCTTGGCGGCAACCTGGGTCATTTGCACGTTGTTCTTGCGCACGCCGTCACGGAAGGACGTGAGCTGGGTCGCGGTGTAGTCGGCGTGCTGGCCAGACAGGCGCGGGTACTGGGAGGGAATACCAGCGCCGTTCGGGCTGTGGCAGCCGGCACAGGCCGCGACCTGGCGGTCGGCGATGCCACCACGCCAGATGCGCTCGCCCAGGGCGACGAGTTCTTTGTCCTTGGCGAAACCGGGCTTGGCCTTCTGGGTGGCCAGCCAGGCGGCGATGTTCTTCATGTCGGCGTCGGACAGGCCGGAGGCGAAGCCCTGCATGATGGCGTTGGCGCGCTTGCCGGATTTGAACTCCTGCAGCTGCTTGACCAGGTATTCCGGGTGCTGCTGCGACAGCTTGGGGTTGGTGGGCGAGCCGGAATTGCCGTCGGCGCCATGGCAGGCGGCGCAGACCGCGGTGTAGCGGGCTTCACCCTGGGCCAGGTCGGGCTTGGCCGGAGCGGCAGGCTTGGCTGAGGCCGCCGGAGTGGCCGCCGGATTAGCCGCCCAGGAGGGCATCACGGGCGCCACAAGCAGGGCAGCGATCAGCAGGCAGGTGTGCAACTTCATGGTGTCGGGGGTATCTGTGCGCAAGGCGGTAAACCCGACGATTCTACAATGCCCCACCCGCCCCCTCGGGCGCCGGATATCCCCATGACCCACCCCCCGGGCCCACCCGCCCCTCCCGCCC
>JACCDI012007736.1_pt1 | contig 24796 bp, 20 predicted proteins | sample 7442791 | NCBI WGS metagenome assembly JACCDI01 (sample SAMN15323434, study PRJNA562643) | freshwater metagenome | isolation source: river surface water | place: USA:Blue River Watershed | collected 2017-08-15
AATAAGAAAATAAATGGTTTTGGTTTCTTAATGCCATAGACAAACTCAATTTTCTACCTTGCAAAGGATTAACTTTTTAGAATTATATTTTGTGCTTGAGAAGGTAGAGTTTTATTATTTTTTTCTGTTTCTAAAATCATATTCAAAAATGATGTCGGTTGAAGGAAGTAGTTTGGGTTTTCTTCCAGTTTTTCCTTTATCAGAATTAGTCCTCCGTTGGTGTATGATTCCATTGTTTTAATCAACAATTTTACCGCATCATCTTCATCCAAATCTCCTTTTTCAAGGGCTACTAGGTCAATGTCCGTTTTTGCTATAAGAGCAATAAACATATTTTCTTGAATGTTGGTAAAGTCCTTACGATCTAACCTATTCGACTTACTACCCCAAAATTGAATTGCGTGGCTAAAATCAATCTTCTTTGAACTATCAGGTATCGGACTGAATTCGTCATTATACAATCCAAGAAAGAAAGCATAAATATATAACTCATAATTATTTGCAAATTGCTTACCTCTATCTTCCCTTGATTGTTCAGAGCCACCACCTTTTCGTGTTAATTTGTCAAATAAAATTTCTCTAAATGCTATATCATATTTAGGAATTTTCTCTTTCCATTTATCAAATAATTTTTTCATCTTATAAGGTAATTACTTGTGAGTTAATCGTTTTTAAGTTGTTAGGATCAAAAGGTCTTTCTAATTTTACCCAAAAAGCCTTGTCTCTTCTTACACTTTCAAATTCTTTTTTGATGGAAAGTGTTTTTGTGACCTTGTCTGTGTACAGAAAATCTTTGATAAGAAGAATTTTTTGATTTTCGGTTTCATAAATCAGATTCAAAAATTGAGCTGTTTTGTTTTCACCGAACGATGAAGTTGGAGCATCAAAAATCATAGGGAAGTTTTCTTCTTTTATTTCTGATGCCAATTCAGAAATTGCAAATAAGATAGCAATGTGCATTGATGTTTCCAACGATTGGTTTGGTTTATAGAAAGTTCTGCCATCTTCTTGTAATTCTACTTCTACTATAGTACGATTTTGTTTATTCTTTCTTTTAAAAACAATTGTACCAGTGAAAGCATCAATGTTTATAGTCTTGAAAAAGTTGTTTGATTTTGTTTGAAGCTTCTCAATAAATTCATCAAATTTCTTCTCCTTGGTATCATTAAAAATAGTTTCAATGTCACGCAAGATGTTTCTTGTCTTAATCAAGAATGAGTTAGCTGAATTTGTATCAATTTTATCTTTTTCTTCCTTTTTTGCTTTTAATTCAGATTCAAGACTTTTCAATTTTGTTGTATAGTCCACTTGGTCTTGATTCCGATTTTTAAGGTCTCTTTGCCAAGCATTGTAATTTTTTAGTACATCACTTAATTTCTCAGCACCAATACTTGAATTGCCTAATATTTTTTCTCTTTCTGTTTTTTCTTTTTCTGATTGATCATTTAGCTCTTCAATGTCTTTTTTGCGGTCATCATTAAATTCAAATAGTTCTTTGATTTTTATTCTTATTAATCTAAGATTTTTACGGTTGTCTTCGTGACTAATACTCAAATTGTCAAGCCTATTTGTATAATCATATTTAAAAAGAGGTTCGTCTTTATCGGGTTCATTATTTTCTGTGACTTGACTTTCTAAATAGGTTTTCAGTCTTTTCATCATAAACTCGTAAGCCTCAGAACCCTTTTTAGCTTCACGATTGCACACTTTACAAATTTCATCATTCAACATTTCTTCCATATTTGCTTTTGAAGGAATGTTATTGGGGAGTGGGATAGCATTATTTAATAATTCTGCTTTGGCTTTTTTTTCGCCTACTTTGATTCCTCTCTGTTTATCGAACTCAGATTGAAGTTCTCTTCTTGTTTTGCTATGTGCGGATACTTTTTCTGCAAACTCTTGATGGAATGGCTCAAAGTTTACCAAAATCCAGTTTTCGTCAAATAGGGAAGTAGTGTAGTTTTCATCAATTCTTCCTGTTAAGTAGGAAATTCTTTCTTCTATTTCTTTAATTCTTTTATTGAGTGTCTCTAATGCATCTGCATTGCTAACGTGTCTCTCAGCATCTTGTAGGTTTTCTTCAATTTTCTTGATCTCATCTTCCGTTGCATTTAAATGCACTTTGTACTTTTCTTTTTCACGTTCAAGTTGAAGTATTTCCCCTTCAAGTCGTCTATATAGGGCTTCATTTTTCTTATCTAGCTTGGAAGAATCTTCCACTGCTTTTTCAGCTTTTTCTCTTAAAAAAGCTCCTTTTTCAGAATACTTGCCGTAATGCTTTGCTTCTGAGAATAGATTTATAAGGTTTGCTAATGCACTATCACTTTCAAAAATATTAAGTTCCGCTTCACCTTTAAACATTGAATACTTTCTGATTTGAAAAGGGAATATTCTGTCCAAAAGAGCCTGACCATCCACTTGAGTTCTTTCACCAGCACTATTTTCAGAAATGCCTTCAATCATAAAGCTTGAAGTAGAACATTCATTTGCTTTTTCCTTTTTTGAAAGGAAAGATTTTGTGATGATACTTTTCTCTCCATATTGTTCCACAGTCATTGAAACCCTTACACGAAAACTATCACCAATTTCTGTTTCATTCAGCTTTTTAGCTGAAACTAGCATATCTAATTCCCGATTTTCCCCATTGAAAAGCCAATCAACCGCTTCAAAGAATTTAGTTTTTCCTTCACCATTTTCACCAAGGATAATGTTTAAACCTTCTGATAATTCAAATGTATTGGTATCGTAATAACACAGGTAATTATCAATTTGTATTTTTCTGATTATCATAAAGCCTCATTTAAAAATTGGGTAACTTGATTTCGCAATACTGAATCTGTAACTGGTGAAGTACCGTCCAAACCCTCTACTATCAGTGCAATTGCTTTAATGATAGGTTTGTCAGAGTTAAGTGCTTCTCTAACTGTAGAAGGAAGTTCTTCTTTATTTAATTCATACTTGTTTTCAAGTAACTCGTGAGTTAAAAAACTTTTAAGTATATCGTCTTTTCTTGCCATAAGAATAATTTTATAAATCGTTAAGGTTTAGGTTGTAATAGTCCAAAATATTTTTAAGCGTTTCGTATGTGTCGGTTTTGTTCATTGCTAGGTTAGCAAAGTCAACCACTCGCTCCAATTCTTTTTTTACTAGCCCTTTTTCCATTTCAAAAGTGCTTTCATCTGAAACTTCCGGAACAACTACCAAATCGTGTATGGTTGCGTGAATTTTATCTTTGTTCAACCGTAAAACTCTTCCTCTTCTTTGGATAAATTGTCTTGGATTACCAGTACTTGCACAAAATATCGCTAGTTCAGAACGTGGAACATCCACACCTTCATCCAAACATTTCATTGAGGTTAAAACGTGAATATTACTTTGTTCAAAGTTCTTTAAGATTTCCTCTCGGTTGGTAGAATTTGCAGTAAATTGTTTGACCATTACAGAATCATCTGTTTGACTTACTGCTTTCGTATATTCGTTAATCAACTTGTTTTCATCCTCTGTTTCAACGCTAAAATCCGTTTCGTCAAAATTTGATTCTATGCCTTCTGGCACATATACCAAAGTGTATTTTAAATTTTTGCGTTTGTCAAATTCACTTTTAAGAATGGCTTTGAAGGCTTCTAATTTATTGGCTGCTTTGTGTATGATTCGTTTTCTTTCAAGGAGTTTCTTCTCTATTTCAGGAGTGCTTCTGAAACTACCCGTTTCTCTATCAAATAAGCCCATTCGCAACAATTGAAGTGAAAGTTCCTTGTACTTCTCCATCTCTTGATCAGTGAGCTTTACAATATGTGGATAGTAGGTGTAATTACAAAGCCAACCGATTTTTAAAGCTTCTTCCATTGAATAAGAAACAATGTACGGAGGTTCGTCATTAAAAAACTCTTGAATGGCTTGATTACCTGTTTCATCAAATTTTCTGTGTGGTGTAGCAGAAAGTCCAATTCGCTTTTCAAGGTGGATACTTGGTAACAATCGCAAAAGTCCTTGCGAACCTAAGTTGTGCGTTTCATCAGCTATTAAAATCGTGTCTTTAGGAAGCTGTGTAAAGTAGCTCTGAAACTTAGGTCTTGGTAATGAAGCATAAGTAACAATAACGATGTATGAAGTGTCAATCAGTTTTGAGGCAGTATTGAAAAACGCAAGATTCTTATCCCAGTTCTCTTTTGAACTGACGGTAATGATGTTTTTAAAATTGAACTTGGCACACTCTTTTTTCCATTGTTCAACTAGGGCTGTTGTTGGTACGGTTATAATGGCTCTGTAAATTCCAGTTTTTTTGTATTCATTAAGCAGGCAGTTCAGGGAAGTAATCGTTTTACCCGTACCTGTTGCCATTGCAAACATTCCTTTGTAATTATTGGCTACCCAACTGTTGTAAGCGTTTACTTGATATTCTCTTGGTCCTTCTGCATAAGGAAATCTAGGCGTTCTTCTGATTGTTTCTATATCACTAAAAAGCTTCGCAATTGTTTTTTTGAGCTTAGGATTTGAAACTAAACTTTGTTTTTTCTTTAGTAGATGTTCTTCCTGAACTAGTAATTCATTAATGTCTTTCTTGCCAAACTTGTCTTTGAGAACAACTTCAATTTCATTTACAGAAACATATTCAACATCTTCATCTTTCTCAGTGAAATAGTCATCAATAAGTTTGAGTTGTTTTTTAATTAGCTTGTTTGACCTACCATTTTCCCAACTAAGGAATGCTTCAAGTTCTTCCAAGTTTTCAGATAAACCGTAAAGTGTAAAATTGCAAGAAGCCTTATAACCGACAGCATCTTGACCATCACTAAAAACACCTGATTTGTAATGTGCTATTCCTTTTCCGATTTTGGGTTTGATAACCTTTATTTCAATGCGTTTTTCAGCTATCAAATATGCCAAACATTCAAAAAAGTGTGTATCGTATTCATCAAGTACTCTTCCGAGGGAAACTACATCTGTTAAATCAAAGACTTTGTTTATCGATTCTTGGTTGGCTTTTTCAATGGTCTCTTTGTCTTTTGATGAAAGCAAATGATTGATTACCATCTTCATTTTACCACCTTTACTGATAAAGGTGGCAAAGCCAACAGAAAGCAAGTTGATAGCGGAAGAACTGAAATACCCTAATAACAAATTAAACGTTTTGCGCCTAGGCGCTGCCACCGCTTCGCAAAATTTTATTCAAAACTACAATATTTCTTTTAACCGCTACACTGTAATTTGAAAAGCTGCGGTGGTAGAGCTTAGGCGCTGTTCTCTGCTGGCTTTCTTTTCGTTTCGTTTGTCCGTCAGCGTTGGGAAGCCATACTCTTTTGCAATTTTGGCTCTGTGCGGTTGGCTTGTGTGAATTGCAAATGTGTATGGCTACTGTGTTGGCTTTAATTTATACTTTTTTCAATTGTTGCTACTTCAATCGGTTCAATTTCATATAGGTCATAAATAATAGAGTTGATTTTGTTTTCAGCTTGTTTCAAGTCTATTGCTAATTGTTCCAATGCTTTTGATAATTGAATTTCTCTGTCAAAATTATTTTCAGATTTTGCTTTTTCCAATAACTGTTGGTAATCCAATTTCTTTTGTGTGTTTTCAATGATGGTATTTACCAATTCAGCAACTTCATTTTGTATTTCAATACGCGGGTTTATCAACGGTAGATTTTCCAAAGGGGTTTTGTCTATTTGATAATTATTTCCCTGCATTTTCCCTTTATATTTCAACCAAAATGCTATTAAATTTGAGTTTAAAACTCCTGTCAAATACTTTTGGTTAATTCTATCAGTTTGAATGACCATAAAGGTTCGGTTTACATAAGCGTCAAAATCTGTGTAGGTAAATCTTGGACGAACAGAACATTTTCTCAATGAAAATATCTTTTCTCCCTTAAAATACTTTTCATCTCTCGAACGGTGTAAACCATAAGGCTTATTAACCGAAGTAAAAACATCCAAGAATTTATCTAAATGCTTTTTGATGTTTGGATAAGGAAGTATTTTTTCTTCTTCCTTAAAACTTGAATCGGTATAAATAATCCAAAGTTTATTTTTAGGATTTCCATAGTACTGAAGCAATTCAGAAGTGGTATAAAAAGGTTTTATTAATCCTTTTTCCATTTCAGTTAAGTTTAAGTTTTCATATTCGACTTGACTTAAATTGAAAATTCCGTTTCCAATTTCAATATTTCCAATAGCTTCTTTATGACTTTTGTTGACAAAATCTTGCAACAAATCTATTCCCGAAGCAATTTCATTTGATGCCAAATTAAAGTTCTCTTTGCATTTGATTTTCTCTATTATCAAATTCAGCTTTGCATTGATAAAATTGATTGGTTGATTTATCATATCCTCTTTTATGATGCTTGCCGTGAAATATTCGTATTTTTCATCAACGACTTTTTCCAAAAACAGTTGAGCATCTTCGTGTTTTATTTTACTGTCGATGACTTTTGAAAATTGAAGATTGTAATTTAGATTATCATCACTTCGTTTCATTATGTAAATCATTGTTTGAATACCTGCCGAATCAAACACTTTAAAATCGCTAAAATCTATAAATTCAGTGATTTTACCTTTATCTATTACATAATCTCTAAACTTTGAAGCTCCATCATTTGTAATCCAATTGTTTGGGGCAATGTAGCCAATCAAACCATAATCTTTTTTGATAATATCCAAAGCTAAAGCACCAAAGAAATACCACAAATCCATTTTTCCTTGATAGCAAGAATGTTCGTGTAAGCCGTCAAATGCAGATTTATTTGTAGCTTCTTTGATGTAAGGCGGATTTCCTACAACTGCATCAAAGCCACCATTTTGCATAATTTCGGGAAACTCGGTATTCCAATCAAATTCACTTGTCAACAAAGAGTTTCCGCATTTGATATTATTGTTCAGCTTAGAAAGTTTACGACCTTTTTTGGCGGTACGAAGCCAAAGTGAAAGCTGTGCAATCTCAACACTTTCTTCGTTTATATCCACACCAAAAAGATTGTTTTCCAAAATGCCTTTGTCCGTATCAAAAAGTCGTAAAGGCGAATTGGTAAGGTCTGCAATTATATCGTCAATCTTTTCGTGTTCTTCTATCAGAAAGTTCAATGCTTGGTTTAAAAATGCACCACTTCCACAAGCTGGGTCGATGATTTTTAAATTGGTAAGCCATTTTTTATAATCATTTAAAGACTCAAAAAGTTTCTTACCCTTTGCAGTAAGGTTTCCGTCTTTTTTAAGAAAAGTATCATCATACTCAATTTCTTCAATATCAAGCTCTTTTCTTTTGTCATTACATAGTTTTCCTACTGTATTTTCAACAATGTATGCCGTTATATATTTTGGTGTATAGAATACTCCATCTTTCTTTCGTTTTGTTCTTTTTTGGTCTGAAACAGCACCCTCAATTTCGGCTGTTATTTCTTCGATTTCATTGAGTGAATGCTCAAAAATATGACCAAGAATATTTACATCAATTTCTGTATTGTAATCATAAGTGGATAGTTTTTTTAGGTCGGCAATTAGTATTTCATCATCAATTTTCAAACTGTCGAGCAACAAATCTTCATAAAACAATCCGCCATTGTACGCAGGAATATTATCAGCATCTTTTTTGCCGATTCTGCCTACATTCATATAGCCAAAATATTGCTTGAATATGTCGTAAATAGGCTTGTACGCATCTTCATCTTTCAATATTTCAAATCGTTGAATAATTCTTGAAATCGAGTTTGGTGGTAACAGTCCGCTGTCTTCTGCAAAAAGGATAAACAGAAAACGGTCGAGGAGTTTTTGCGATTTTTTGAAAAGTGTCAGCTTATCAGCAACAGGATTGTTTTTGATAAGATTGTTGTACAATCTTGATTTGAAATTTGAATAATCTTTGTACAATTCTTCCGAAATTTCCTTTTCGTGAAACTGTGTTTCTTTTTTGAGTTGTATAGGAAGATTTGAAAAAATACTGTCTTTGTGCAGTATTAAAAACAACAATTCAAATCGTTCTCTACTGAGAAAAAACAAATCAAACTCTTCAAATTCAGTCGAATAGTCAATATAAAAGCGAAGTTTCTGAAAATTGGACGTTATTACATATTTACATTCGGGTTGATTATTTTTATAATTAAAGGCTTGTTGTGTAATTTGGGTTAAATCCTTTGTTTTTGTTGATTTCAACTCAATTACAGCAATAGCATTATCGTTTTTTAGAATAGCGCCGTCTGCCTTTTTACCGTCTGTTTGGTTTTTAAACTCTCTTTGTAAATCGTAGTTTTCATTTGGACGAAGCGTGTAGCCAAACACATCTACAAATATTTCACGTAAAAATCCGTCTTGATATTCTTCCTCTTTCAGCGTTTTAATTTGCTCGATTTTAGCAGAATTGTAATTCTGCTTGAATATCTGAAACGCCTTTTCTACTTTGTCTTGGTCAAGATTTTTGAGATGTTTCTTGATTACAGATTTCTGAAATATTTGCATTTGTCAATGTGCTTAAATAATTAGGGCTTTTATTTCTTTTCGGGTCTTGGAATGATAACACGAAATTGTTCGCCCTCTTTATCGTTAAACAGTTCAATGTTTGGTTGTTCTGCTATTGCTCTTTTAATTCCCGACCCCAAGCCACTAAAAGGTAATGTATGAGAGCCGAAAGAAACTAATTGATTATTTCTAATTACAGGATTACCAAATTTAATATCATCAATGGTTAAACTATTTGGAAGTTTTCCCGGACTGATTATTTCAATTCTGTTATCAAAAACTAAAATTCTTATTGGCGAGTTTTTGAAATAATCTCTATGTATTAAAGCATTTTGAACTAATTCAATCAAAGCAATTTCTGAAATCTCAAGAATACCCACAGAATTAAAATTTTGTCCCGCTTGTAAATGGTGCAAGTTTGATTTCAAATAGTTCATTGCTTCGTTGAATAATTGAGGAATTGTCCCTCTTAAATCTTTTGGTTTGCTCCTGTATTGATTTTCAGAAATATCATTACCAAAGAAAGAAACTACTTTTATGGTAAATGCAGGCTTTATGCTTTGAGGATCGTTACCAAAAAACAATAATCCTGCAAGCGAAACTTGATTATTTCTTAAAACTCTTTTCGCTCGTAATGCTTCTTCGTACGATAATCCTTTTTGTTCGTACGTTTCACCAAATTCTTTTTTAAAGTATTCAGTAAAAGTATCTTTATTTATATCGTCAATCGTGGTTCCGTGTACTTCCATTTCGTCAGCCAATAAATTTCCGCTTGCTTGAAATAATCGCATTATTTCAGCGTTATCGGTCAAAAGTCGTTTGTTTGAACCTTGCTTGACATAAATTTCGCCTTGTGCTGTTTTATACGGTTTGTTAATACCTTCGTCAATGCTGACAATTAGAACGTGTTTTGAGTCACTATCTTCATCAATCTTTACAACTTCAGTTGTTATATAAATGGGTGGTTTAAGATTATCGGCATATTCTGCAACTTTTCTGTCAGCATATTCAATTTGTTCGGGTGTTAAACCTATAACCGTTCCAATTTTATCTTTTATCCCAATCAAAATTATTCCACCTCCACTATTTGCCATAGCGACCATTTCTCGGCTTACACTTTCAGCATTAGGCAAGGTTTCTTTAAATTGAACTTTGCTTGTTTCGCCTGTGCTTATAATGTCTAATAGTTCTATTGCATTCATTTTGTTTTCAGTTTTTCAATGTTCCAAATACTGTAAATGTTTTTTCTACGGCTAAATGCTTCATCGCCACCCTCCATAATATCAACTATAAATCGTTGTGTTTGATGATTGTCGATTGAACCCGAATGAACCGTTATTTTCGTTTCGTCATAACTACACGATACAACTTTTTCACTGTCGCCAAGGACAGGGATATTTGCATTATGCGTTGCAAAAAGAAACTGCATATTGCCTTTTATTTTTTTCAGTTCTTTGATAACTTCATCATAGATAGTTTGGTTATCCAAATCATCTTCTGGTTGGTCAATTATCAAGACATCATTTTCCTTTTGTGCTAACAAGAATAAAATTAAAGCCGAAGCTCTTTGTCCCAAAGAATGTTTGTCTAATGATTTTCCGTTGTATTGAATAATAATTTTATTATCCACTTTAAAAGTCAGTAAATCTTCCAAATTTTCGGAAAACCTTCTCTTAAAGTCTACAACTTGATTTTCATTCAAAATAGTATTGAGTTTACTACTGTCTTTATATACTTGAATGTAGTCATTATAAGTTGTAGTAATCTCCTGATATGCAGTGTCACGAATATTTGTTCCTTTGAAAACCTGTTTTAGTTTTTCAAAATATTTATCTTTTCTGCCTTTAAATTCAACAGCAATAGAAAGTTTGCTTTCGGCTTCGTTTATTCGGTTTACTTCTTTTTCCAAAAGCTGATATTCTTCGTGCCAAAGATTGTCAAGGTCTGATAATCTTTTTAATAAATCGTCCTGCCATTCTTTTCTTCTTTTTTCAGATTTGTCAATTTCTAACAATTTCAATCTTGAAGTGTCTATTTGTCTGTTTAGTGTAAGGAAATTATCGGGGTTGATTGTGTCTGTTCCAATTTCTCTTTTGATTTTGGCAAATTCTTCTTTTAATCCTTCCTTTTTTACATTGATTTTCCCAATGAGTTCTTTGTATCTTTCTTGAAGTTGAACAGAGTTTTTTTGAATAGCTTTTAACTTTTCAAATTCTGCATTTAGTTCTTTTAATATTTTTTTTGCTTCGTCAAAAAACTCTTGATTTACTTCTGAACCCGAAATATCTTGTTGAAAAAAATAATCGTGATTAGATACTAACGATTGTAATTCATTCAAATAACTTCTTACCGAACTTTCCGATTGCGACAATTTGGAAACATCGGAGTCAAAGAGCGTTTGTTGCTTTAATTTGTCTTCAACACCTTTTTCTTTAAAGAATTTAAGTTGATGTTCTGCGTTTTTTATAACCGTTTCTGTTTCCTTTTTTAAATCGTTCAAATTGCGAAGTTTTTTTATCTCCGCAACAATATTTGTAACTTCTCTTTTCTTTTGTTCAATCTTTGATTGAATATCTTTTAACCGAGTTCCAACCAAGCGTTGAATTAAATCGGCTTCAAAATCTGCGTCTTTGTTTGACAAATCTTTTTGACCGAAATAAACAGGATAGTCAAATACAGCACTCACTGAAATGTTTGGTTGCAAAACATCTCCTTTGTAAATATCTTCTTTCTGTCCGTAAATTTTTTCAATACGGTATTCTTCTTTTTGCTTGTTAACAATAGTTACGATTGACTTTCCGCCACTTCTCAAAACATTTTCAATCAAACCGTCCTTGTATCTTGGGTCAACGGCAGTAGGCGATAACGGAATGCCTAATGTGTAACGCAAAATCTCTAAAATAGATGATTTTCCGCTCCCTCTAATTCCTATGAGTGTATTGAGTTCGGGCGAAAAATCAATTTTTGTTTCGTCCAATAAACCACCCTCTAAAGCAATAGATTTGATGTAGGAGTTTTTTATTTCGGGTTTTGAGTTGAGCTTAAGACGATAGTTAAAATCTGATAGAGTATACCTTAATGCTTCAAAATTAAAATCGCCAATTTTTATATACGTCGTTTTGGCTTCACCATTTTGTTGATGTGCTCTCCCTATTTCTTCTATGTTTTTACAATCTGAACCCTCAACAAATGCAGGCAATTTGTCTCCGAACCAAGTTTTCCAAGTAGCGATTTTATCGTAAGTTCTCACTTTTTGAAATCCTAATACAAAATGACTGAATAAATCGTTTGAAACAAATTGTTGAATACGACCTCCGTCAAGCTCGTTGAAAAATCCACTATTCTGTTCAACGTGTGCCAAAATAATAAATGAATCTCTTCCGTTATTTGCGTGTTCGTTTAATTTTTGCAATACAGTTTCAAAATTGTATTTGCATCTTGTGTTTTCGTTTTCACGATTTGCAATGCCTTCAAATGCAGCGGTAAGAAATTGATTGATAAAATCTTCTCCGTTTATGCACCACTTCTCGTAATCAAAAACCAACAAACAAAGAATACCGTTTGCTCCGTCATTTACGGAAAGTTCAACCCCTGCAAATAATCCAATTCCTACTTTAAGTGCTTTTTTTCTTAACGCAACAAATTCATTTTTATCAAACTTATTATGATTGGTAATTACACCAACGTTGATATTTTGTGATTTAAGTTGCTCAATATACAATCGGCAAAAATCATTTTCCTCGCCTGTGTAGACAAATTCTTTGTCAGCTTTGGTATGCAAATGGAAATCAGCCCGAACCCAAATTGCTCCATTTTTAAATATGTCAACTTTATCCATTTTGCAAATCGTTTTTAGTGGGAACTAATAATTCTCGTACATCAACGTCTAAAACTTGAGAAATCTCTGTTAAAACCTGAATACTTGGTTGCGTGTTGTTATTACAATAATTCGTAACCACAACATAACTCTTTCCAATTTTTTCGGCAAGCCAGGTCTGAGTTCTACCTTGTTCTTTTAAAACTTCTTTTATTCGGTTCATTAACTCAAAGTTCTTTTAGTTTGATATAGAAGCACAAAGATACATTTAATTATGATAAAACAATATATTTTTGTTTTAAAAAATGATACATTTTTTTTCACAGAGCGTTGGCAGGAAACAGCTCTTTTGGTTTTTTCGAAGCGTTGGCTCGTGTGTAGGCAAAAAACCAAATGTGCTGTTTGTGCGTTGGGTTTTAAGCTTGCAGAGAACTCATTGCTATTGGCTAAACCATCCAAATAGAATTGTAAGGGTTCATCTGCTGAACCCTCCTTTTTTTTGTAAATTTGTAGCTCTAATGCATATACTATATGACAAATTCAAAGAGATTTCCAGAAGCTTGGAAAGTATATAATGACTGTGTTCGTAAATGGGAAGAAACGGATTTATTAGAATATCCAGAAGGATGGAAATACGGAATACCAAACCCTAAAAATCCAAAGGAATATTTGTATTCAAATTGCCCAGGAAAACTATTTATGAAGTTTAAGAATCTCTTTTATCAAAGGGATGAAATTATAGGTCTAAGAAAGTTCTTATGGGAACTGGAAATGATGGAAGGGAAGATTACTACTAGAGAATATGAATCAAATATGGAATTTATAAATCGATTTTAACATTGTTTTTTAATGCAGTTTTATGTTGGAAAATCAGCTCTTTTACCCTTTCTGCTTGTGTTTTGTTGGTTGCAACAAAATTAAAATCCGAATCAAGAAATAAATCAATTACTTGATTGTCTTCCCAATTTTCTTTCATATGATTTACTATTTCAAGAATTAATAAATCTTTGAAATCAGACTTGTCAAAAGAAACTAAAATCGCATTTGATGTTTTCATATTGTTTTGAATTTATTTAATACCAATGTAATCTATAGGAAAATTATCAGGTGCTAAAAAAGGATTCTCCAAAGAGAATTTCACTGCATCTGCTTTACTACTATGAATTTCCGTTTCAAAAGAATTTTTAGAATCTTTGAAAGAAATCCAAGTTGGGAGTCTATCATCTTCTTGTTTAACAATAATTCTTCCATTGAACCACCATTCATTTAGTTCAATTTGAACAGGTTTAATATTTTCAAAATTATCCTTCATAATTAATATTTCTGTTTGTTAGGAATCACACCTCTAACACCTCCTCTTGGTTCTTCAACATCCCCTTTATATCTAGGAATTAAGTGAATATGAACGTGATGAACAGTTTGACCTGCTTTTTCACCGATATTTATGCCAATGTTAAACCCATCTGGATTGAATTTTTTTGAAACAATTTCTTTCACTCTGTTCAACATAAACATACAAGCAGCTTGTTCTTTAAAAGTTAAGTCGAAATAATCGGAACAATGTTTTTTGGGAATAACTAAAGCGTGTCCATCATTTACAGGATATTTATCATAAATGGCATAAGCTGTTGCAGACTCAACGATAAGTTCTCGTTCAGAATCGGGATTACAAAAAGGGCAATTTAGGTTTTCGGTTCTTTGTAGTTGATTGTAATGCTGATATTCATAAATCTCGCAATTTTCATTTTTGAAAAATGATTTTGAATTTAGAATTACATTGCATTGATAGGTTTTCTTCTGATGGACTTTATGCATTCTAAAGCCTTCATATTGCAAATCTCGCCTTACGGCAATATAAACTTTTCCCGTTGGTTTTATCAATTGCGACAATTCCATTAAAACGGTTGCTTGTTCTTCTGGCATCAATACATTCAAAACATAAAAGCAAATAATGGTGTCAAACTTTTTACTCGGATAATCTGGAAAATGAAATTTGTCGTAACCTTCAATATTTATTCCTTTTGCTTTTAGCAATTTAACATCACTTCCATAACCGCAACCAAAATCCAAAACATCACCAACTAATAAATTTTTATTAAGCAATATTTTAGCAGGAAAAGAGAGTGTATCTCTTTCCTTTGCAGTTAAGTGGCTATTTGGGTTTAACTTTTGCATTATTTCATAAATTCAAAACCGTTATTGGAAGCAATTGACACTAAAGGCTGTATAATTTCTTTAAACTTATCGTGATTAATACTGTTTTCCTCAATATGTAAAACGGTCAAATAATCTTCAAGTAATTTATTCTTAGGAGTTCTTCTTCTTACAATTTCATAAGCATCTTTTTGTAATCGATAGAACGGTTCAAAGTACTTCTCAAGAATTGGTAGTTTATTGCTTTTTGAACTATTAAAAGATTTATCTGCTGGAATCAGGTTCCAAATTAAATCGTGAGAAACAAATGAATAAGGGATAAAATGTTCAACTGCATAATTTCCCTTTATTAATTTTTTTCCAGTATAAATACAATCTACCGAACCCAATTCATCCAAAACAACATCCCAAAATTGAGTTCTTTGTTTATTTAATCCGTTTCTGGTTGCTGGTTTTATTAGTTTATTGGGGATATCGGGCACATTCGGATTCTTAGATTGTAAAAACAAAGCCAAATTCCAAAAGCAGAAATCCTTTAATACTCTTGCATTAGAAATCAAATAATTAACCCAAAAAGGATTTATCTCAATATAATCTTGATGCAAAGCATACAAACTTTTTGATTCAAATCTTTGAGATTCAGAATAAATTCTTTTTTCTCTCATTGAATCTGTTTCTTTTTCAATTTTTGGAAACCAAGGACTTAAAAACCAATGTGGGACATTTTTATTGAAATGCCATAATTGTTTTTCTGTGTCTGTATTTTTTGTTGTAACAAGTTTTTGAAAAACTGTTTCTCTTTTCTCGTCAATTGTAATGGATTCAAAACTATTTATTGAGCGAATAGCGTCTTGTATTAAATCTTGTTTCCCAAATGATACATTGAAATAGTTGACAGTATACCAAGAATTAGAAATCATTCTTGAGAATAATTCCCTTTTAGTAACCTTTAAAGTGCCATTTTCAGCAGCTTGTAGAATTGAAAGAAGCCAGTAAAATTTGTAGGTAGCGCTGGTTTTATTGAAACAAGCAGCTAATAAATTTACAGGTAATTCTTTTGATTCTGGTAATATCATTTCAAACCTAATTTATATCGTTATGCCGCTATTTGCGTTAGGGATTGCAGTGGAAATCCTTTTGTCCCGTAGGGCAAAAGATTGGAACGGAAAGCCCGACCTGATAGGGGAACGCCCAAATAATTATTCAAAAGAGTTGTAATATCAACCACTTCCGAAATCTTATTTCCTGCCTCAATCAATGCAGTTTGAATGTCCAAATCTGTTCCTTCAAACAGAATGAATCGTTTTGAATGGGTACGATAACGGATAATATTCTTTGCTTCGAGATTTTTAATTACTTCTTTGGCATCTGACACACCGCAAGCAGTTTTTAAATAATCAATAAAGAAATTCAAATCCAAGATTGAACCACTTGCAGAGAAAATATTCAAAAGTCCAATGGTTTTTACTGCTTTGATGTAATCATTGATATTTGAATCAAATGCTCTTTCCACTTCTTCGATTGAAGAACGAATAGAACTCCAAGCAGAAAAGTCGGGGTTGTATTTTGAAGTTAAAAACGAGTAGAAATTGAAATTCAGGTAATCGTAAACATTGGACAAATTGTAAAACGGATTTTCTTTTTTGTTGAATTTTGCCAATCCTGTATGATCTGAAGATTCAAGAAATGAAAACAATGAACGTTCATTTTGACCGTATCTCTGCAATGAAAGCGTAAGAATATTAGCAGAGAGTATGTCTAGAGGATATAGTTTTAAAGCAATTTCTTTGAGAAACTCTTTATTGAAATTGAAGGCTTTCGTTTCAGTGGTAAGCTTTAAGCATTTTTCAATTTCTGATTTAGAAGTCTTCGCTTCAAAGTTTTCTGCAACATATTCAGAAGCCAAAAACAGAAGTTGTTCAACAGGCTCGTTAAAGGTAATTTCACGGAAACGACCTTTTACTTTGGTCCATTCTTGTTGTTGCGTTTTGCTTAGTCCATATGCATAAGATTCTAAACTTTGATGAACCGTAGTAATCAAAACAATATTGTGCTTTGGATTATTACAGAATTCAGCCAATTGCTGAACAAAGTATAATTCTTTCTCAGGGTTGTGTTTGCTTGCATACTCTAAAAATTTACCAAACTCATCTATCAAAATAAATAAAACCTTGTTCTCTTTTCCAATAGAATGGTATCGATTGAAAATTTCTGACAGGATGTTTTCTTGTTGATTCTTGTTTGTTTGAACTTCAAACGCATCTGCAAACTGTTCTATAATGGAAGAGTAGGAACCAATAAACTTAACAAAATCAAACTTAGGGTTTACTAGGAAATTCGGTTCAAAATATCGTTTTGTTCCTCTGATACTCTGCTCAAATGCTAAAAGGAAAGAGGATTTTCCAGTACCATAAGTACCAACCACATTAAACGACCGAATGCCTTTTTTAAAGTCATTAACTATTTGGCTAACAACTTGTCTAGCATTAGGAGTTGGGATGTATTTAAAATCCCTATCAGTGTCCCTAATAATATTTACCGATGTTGTGAAATTATTTGCCATAATATTTATCTAAAATTGTGTAAGCGTCTGCTTTGTTTTTGAACTGCAATTCCTTGATCCCAGCTTGGTCAGTAAAAGTGATGTCTTTGAAATTATCAACTAAATCCGAGATTTTATTCATCAAACCGGAACGATTTAAGGCGAAAATTGAACCTGGACTGTTCAGGTCAAACTCCAAAGAATTCAGGCTAATTGAGTTCCCATAGTTTGCATTGTCAAATATTGCATATAAAACAATTGATTCAGGAAGATAGTCTCTTTCTGTATTTTCAATGTAAAATTGTTCATCCTTGCCTTTTCCTGTTGTCTTCAAAAGTTCTATTTCTGACAGAATTCCTGAAAAACTATCTTCAACATCTTTGCTTTCAGGGTCGCTTTTATAAAGATTTGCGAAGACAATAAAGTCTTTTGCAACCGTGTTTTCATTTAAATTCAAATTGGCATTGCTTTCCCCGATTCTTTTCACATAATTCACAAAAGTTTCTTTGTTAAAGAAGAGTTTCTCTTTTCTAAATTCGTTAAAAATAATGGAATAAATAGAAGCAAAACCATTTTTTACTAATTGATAATGCAGAAGCCAAAGGCTTGCTTCGTCTTCTAAATAAGGGTCGTAACCAGTTTCATCATCAAATAATCGTCTGCCAAACTCAGTTGAAATGTCTTTGCTGTCAATAACATTAAAAGCTTTTAACCAAAACCGAATGGATGAAACCATATTTTTTCCAACTCCAAGACGAACAACCGCATCTTCGTCATTAAAATTCTTTCCTTCATGTACGTAATCATACCCCTTTTTAAGCCATAATTGTCGGCACTGAAAGGAGTCGTGGCCTGAGAAAGTATATTTTGTTATTTCAGTGTTTTCTAATATCATCTTTTCTTATGAAAATCCATTTTTAAAGTTACAAAGTAATCAAATTATTGTATGTATTCGAATTTAAAATATCATTACTTATCAACCTGTTATTTTATAGCCTCAAATTTAGTAAATTGACTTTTGCTCGTTTGGAGGGGAGAAGTAAACTACCTTGAAAAAAGCAATGTAAATATTCATCATTTTAAAGTTAGGGTAAATATGAAAATATGTAACCAAATATAGCAAAGACTTAGGTGTAATGAGTCATATAGCAAACAATAGATTAACAAAAGTTATTAACATGAAATATTAATATTTTAATTTAATTCTCCAAAACTAAACAAACAAAACCATTTTATTTCACGGTTTTCCACATTCGACCACATTTTTTATTCAAAGCGTTTTATTTTCATGGGATTGTAGCATTCAATACCTAGGATATTGTTTTTTTACAAAAGCTTAAATAAGAAAAAACTGAAAGAATTTTAAAACTTTTCAACAGATTGTATATTAATTTTTTATAATTAATTACTTTTAACCCGAATTCGAAAACGATTAGCTAGAACTACTCGAGGTTTTCGATCGACAAATAAGCTCAGGCGCGTGGTACTCAACGTCATTCTGAGCTTTTTTTTATGGTGTTAATTGGCGTTTTTTAGGTAGGACTGAGTGTAGAAAAACAAAAAGTGTAGGTGTTTTTGTGTAAGAGGATTGAGAGGCTTACAGTCTGACAATAGCAAGAAAATAAAATCTTGCACAAGAAAAAAAATCTGTTGCCTAGTATTGAAATCGTTCTTGCGTATAAAATGGGAAAATGTTGCGCAAGAAAAAATGAGTTTTGCGTATGATTTTTTGGGATAGGGTGGCAGTGGCATCATAAAAAAACCTCTTGTAGCTAGAACTACAAGAGGTTTTCGATGAACAAAAAACTCAGGCGCGTGGTACTCTACACGGCATCTGATGATTTGCGGTAAGAAAGATTGTTCAGCATCTTTTTCATTTCCTCTCCAGGTCTGAAATTGAGGCGTGCTTTCTTTACCGAGCTCGAATTCACTTCGTCTGAAGTGGAGCTTCCTCTGGAACGAACTCCCAATTGGAAGGTTCCCAAATCGCCTAGCTCAACGATGCGTCCGTCTTGGAGCTCCATAATGATGTTGTCTTCCAATGCGGCTAATACGGCCAAACAATCGGCACGATTAACGGTACATTGCATAGCCACCATCTTGGCTAAGCGTTTTAAATCTGTTCTTCCATCGCCCACGGCTTTGGCATAGAACTTTTGTGGAGCAGTGACATCCTGCGGATTCACTCTCTGTACGGCTTTCAGTTTTACTGCCATATTTAAAAGTATTTAATTATATGTACAAGTACTCTGACTCTCAGAGCCTTTTTACGGATATAAAGATAAAGTGCTTTTCTTGTTAAATAAACTTTTTTTATTAACAATATTCACGTATTTTCAAAAAATAGTGATTTAAACATTAAATATAAATAAAGAATCTTAAAGTACTGTAAATTAGATTAATTATATAATATATTTATCTTAAACGTTAATAAACAGAGGTCTCCCGTAAATAGGCGGGAGATTAACAAAGTTTATAACATAAAAATTTCCAAATTATTCTTTAAAATACATTTGTTAATAAAATTAACAGATTGGCCTTTTCATCTTTCTTAAACATCAGAATAAACTTAAACAAATAAAGATTTTTGAAGGAATTATTTAATAAAATAAAGGGTTTTATACTAATGATTTAAGCGTTTTATTTACTAAAAAGTGCATTAGAACTATCCTAATCAAAAAACTTCTCGATACTATTTTGAATAGTAAAGCTATCGCATACTATTCAAAACCACTCGAAGTGACGGTAAACGGAGCGTCAGTTCGAGTGATTTTTAAAGCCAGAGCAATTTGTATGGAATAAAATAAAAGTAGTGCTTTAAAATTGTATCGAGAACCCTAGAGTTTATAATGCTTCTTGATACCATCCTGCCCAAAAGCAGGATCCCTCGAAGTGACGGTTGGAGTATTTGATAATAGTTTGGGTGTGGCAGTAGTATTCAAAATCATGCGAAGAGAAGACGCCTAAGGAAGAGCGAGTGTCCAATGAAACCACTTAGTTTCAAATAAACTCTTAAACAATTAACCGATTAACCAAATTAAACCCTTTAAAATTGAGCCGAAAACTGCACCCCCCAAACAGGGCTTTTGGAGAATTGATTAACCCCCACAGGAGCCACATTCATTTGGGTTTTGAACTTCTCTTTGTAATTCAGACCGTCTAAAATGGTGTTGAAAGGATCCATCAAAAACAAAGTGGTGATCCCCAAAAAACGGGAATTGAATACTTTTTTATCGTGGCGCAAGATGGATTTCTTCGCCAAAAAGAATCCTTCACCTACCACAGAGCCCACAACTGGTGTAATGATAAGGTCTTGAATGGAAGGGATTTCGGCAAAGGCTTCGATGCCATACTCCCAAAAGAAAGTGGACATAATAGCCGAATACCCAAAAGATTCTAGCCTACTAAATCCGGCACTTCGGGATGTCATATAATAAATGCCTCCGCTATAGGGATGTGTAATCCAGTTGAGTACCCAATCGTCTTCGTCCCAAACCGGACCCGCTTTGACGTTTTCTTTCCATTTCCATAGAATGCCTTTTTCTTTGATCTCTTCTTTGTCCCAATTCGTGGCACTTTCAGGCATCAACCAAAGTACGCCAAAAGCAATAACGGTAGTACCCAAATACATCGAACTCGTATAGCCCAACCGTCTCCAATCTTTACGGGCTGGAGGATATACCACCGAGTCTTTGATATGCAGATAAACATCAGTCTCTTTTTTGGGAATCAGGCTGTCTTTGAGAACGACTTTCACCTCCGATGCTCCAAAAGTTGCCGTGTCGGTAGTAACCAATGCAATTGGATTTCCATTAGCATTACTTTCTAATTCTTGTGCAAAACTTGAGTTGGATAAAACTAAGGAAAGGGCAAAAAAATAAAAGGCTCTTAGAAGAATCATAAAAATAAAATTAGTATAAAAGGCACTTTAAAGGCACCTGAAATAGGAGATTTTAATGAATATAACATAGAGAACTAGAAACTGAATCCTTAATTTACTATTGTTTTGGTTTTAAATGCGTGCAAATATAAATAAAAATAGTTGTTATAGTATTTTTTTAGAAACACCATTACGCTATTCATTTTTATAAAAAAAGCGACTGCGAATTACCTCAATGGTCTAATGGGGCATATCAAAATGTTTTTGTACAAAAGTCTTCGACTCCGCTCAGACGGACAGTAGGGTTCTAAAGGCAATCATTCGGCCATTATCAATAAACTACCTCTGGGCAGAGCCCCGCAGGTATTAGCAAATAGTAGCCACAGATTCACAGATTTTTAAAAATCTTTTTTAATCTGTGAATCTGTGGCAAAAAAAATCGAAACAGAGCTTCGAGGAATTAAACCTAAAGTGATTAAATTAAGAACAATACAGTTGATTTGAAACAGTGTCAGCCTGAACGGAGCCGAAGGCTAGTCGTAAAAATCGGGATCTAAGTTAGAAGGTCTTCGTCCTACGACTACGCTCAGGATGACGGCTCAGACGGACAACTAAACTTAACTTAATGCTCTTCGTGGTTTAAAATTGTTGCCTTCCCACAAATACCATTAGCCCCCCTTTATTTAATTTCAGAATTAGTAGCAAAATATAAAAAATGCGCTATTTTTACATTTATAATTTAAAACGATTAGAATGGACTGGATTACCGTCAAAGAATACGAAGACATTACTTATAAAAAATGCAATGGCGTGGCACGAATCGCCTTTAACAGACCCAATGTGCGCAATGCTTTTCGCCCGAAAACCACCTCGGAATTGTACCAAGCTTTTTATGATGCTCAGGAAGACACCTCGATAGGGGTAGTGCTCCTTTCAGCCGAAGGACCATCAACCAAAGACGGGGTGTATTCTTTCTGTTCGGGTGGCGATCAAAATGCACGTGGCCACCAAGGCTATGTAGGCGAGGACGGTCAGCACCGTTTGAATATTCTCGAAGTGCAACGATTAATCCGTTTTATGCCCAAGGTAGTGATTGCCGTAGTTCCGGGTTGGGCAGTAGGAGGAGGTCACAGTTTGCACGTAGTGTGCGATTTGACTTTAGCCAGCAAAGAACACGCGATCTTCAAACAAACCGATGCCGATGTGACTAGTTTTGATGCTGGTTATGGGTCGGCTTATTTGGCTAAAATGGTGGGGCAGAAAAAAGCCCGAGAAATCTTCTTCCTAGGTCGCAATTATTCCGCTCAAGAAGCACTAGATATGGGTATGGTCAATGCGGTAATCCCTCATGCGGAACTCGAACACACTGCTTACCAATGGGCACAAGAAATTATGGAAAAATCACCTACCTCAATCAAAATGCTAAAGTTTGCGATGAACCTCACTGACGACGGCATGGTAGGTCAACAAGTTTTTGCCGGCGAAGCCACCCGACTTGCCTACATGACCGACGAAGCCAAAGAAGGCCGAAATGCTTTCCTAGAAAAAAGAAAACCCAACTTCGAAAAGAAATGGCTGCCATAGTGAAGAGGGAAGTTAGAAGTTAGAAGTTAGAAGTGGGAAGAAGGAAGCGGAAAGATTAAACGGTGAGTTTTTATTAAAAATATTCAAAAGTAACCCTCGAGCCCCTAACCCCAACCTCAACATCTAACTTCTAATTTCTAACATCTAACTTCTAATTTCTAACTTCTAATTTCTAACTTCTAATTTCTAACTTCTAATTTCTAACTTCAATTTCTAACTTCTAATTTCTAACTTCAAATGAAACACTGGATTCAAGCCGCACGATTAAGAACCTTACCCTTGTCGGTTTCTGGAATAATAGTAGGCAGTATCTATGCTTTGGCATACCCAACGGATACCGTACTCACACCAACCGAAGTCTTCAATTGGAGAATCTTTGGTTATGCCATCCTCACTACCTTGGGCTTGCAAATCCTGTCTAATTTTGCCAACGATTACGGTGATGGCATTAAAGGAACTGACAACGAGCACCGCATAGGTCCCAAACGAGCGATACAGAGCGGACTGATTTCATCTCAAGCGATGAAACGCGCCATCATCATCACTTCGATATTGACCTTGCTTTCGGCGATGTTGTTGATTTATTTTGCGTTTAGAGATACTAATTTAGGGTATTCCTTATTCTTTTTAGTTTTGGGTATCTTGGCCATAGCCTCGGCGATTCGCTACACCGTTGGGGAAACCGCTTATGGATATCGGGGATATGGAGATGTCTTTGTGTTTGTGTTTTTTGGTTGGGTCAGTACCTTGGGGGTCAATTTTCTGTATTCGAAACAATTGAATTTCGACTTGTTTTTACCTGCCACTGCCATTGGTTTTTTGAGTGTCGGGGTATTGAATCTAAACAATATGCGTGACGAAGCCTCAGATAGGATTTCGAATAAAAACACCATTGTTGTTAAAATAGGTGGTACCAAAGCCAAACAGTACCATTATTTTCTGATTGTTGCTGCGATGGTATTGATGCTGTTTTTTGCTCTAATCAACGAATTCAACATAGACCAATACCTGTTTGTATTGGCGTACATCCCTTTGATGAAACATTTAAATACAGTTCATAAAAACCAAGATCCCAAAGCATTAGATCCAGAGTTGAAAAAAATTGTTTTGAGTACTTTTGCGCTTTCTGTCCTGTTGGCTATATGCATGATTTCGCTGATTCAAGATATTTTTGTGAATTTATTTTTGGGAGGGAGATAGGGATGAGTAGTTTATGGTTTAAGAGTTTAAGAGTTTAAAGGTTTGAATAGATTATTTAAAATAGATAAGCATGAAAATAACATTTTATGGTCACGCGACACTAGGAATTGAGCTGGGTGACAAACACATCTTAATAGATCCTTATATTTCGGCCAATCCAAAAGCGTCACACATCAACATCAACGAGCTCAAAGCCGATTTTATTTTGTTGACTCATGCGCATTTCGATCACATTCAAGATGTAGAATACATAGCTGGTCTCACCGATGCTGTAATTGTTTCCAACTGGGAAATTGCAATGCATTATGGCAATAAAGGATTCAAACACCATCCGATGAATTTTGGAGGCTATTGGACTTTCGAATTTGGGAAAGTAAGATTAGTCAATGCAGTACATTCAAGTTCATTTCCTGATGGTACTTATGGAGGTAATCCTGCTGGTTTTGTCATCGAAGGAGAACATAAGAACATTTATATCTCTGGTGATACCGCCCTAACAATGGATATGAAAATCATCCCGATGCGCACCAAACTCGATTTAGCCATCCTTCCGATTGGGAATAATTTCACAATGGATGTCGAGGATGCTATTATCGCTTCGGATTTCGTGGAATGTGACAAGATTTTAGGCGTGCATTACGATACATTTGGCTACATCGAAATCAATCACGAGGATGCTATCCGAAAGTTTTTCAATAAAGGCAAAGATTTAATGCTACTTGCTATTGGAGAAAGTATTGAACTCTAGTTGTGTTTCACTGCGATTTAAGGCGTCAATTCCAAGGGCGAAGCTCAATTACGAAAGCATCAATTTGTATATTAACCCTTCGACTCCGCTCTGGGTGACAGCCTGAGGTGAAGTGTATAGTTTTGTCATCCTGAAGGGTCAGGCTGAACCGTCATCCTGAGAGGAGTCGAAAGACAAAACTTTTGATAAAAGACCTGTTGAGTTGGTTTTTTATACTGAATTTAATGAAGTTCTACAAGCTATTGCTTTTGAGAAACAAGTAAAAGGATGGAGCAGAAAGAAAAAAGAAGCAATTATAAATCATTGTTGTCCGATAAAAAAGAAGCCAAATTAATGGCTTCTTTCAGAGAATCGTATTTTTGTATTTCAAAATATAAATTACGATGCACAAAAATAACTATTTTTCGACAAAATCTGTTTTCGG
>JACCDI011703520.1_pt1 | contig 24788 bp, 20 predicted proteins | sample 7442791 | NCBI WGS metagenome assembly JACCDI01 (sample SAMN15323434, study PRJNA562643) | freshwater metagenome | isolation source: river surface water | place: USA:Blue River Watershed | collected 2017-08-15
ATATAGAGTTGGCATTTTTGCCTTGCTATTTCAAGTTTTTCCTCTTGAGGTAATAACTGTTGCTTTGTAAATGGAGATATTGCCATTATTAGGTAAAAATTAGAGTTACAATTTACATAAAAAATTTAAAATTTAATGGTATGGAAGGATTTAAATTAACGACAAGGAGCGTTTCCCATCAGGAAGTAAAACAATATTAATCACCGAATGTGAATCTGGAATAAGGTTTGGGATTTTTTCGGCCCATTCAATAAAACACCAATTACCAGAATAAAAATATTCTTCAGCACCCATATCTAATGCTTCAGTTTCAATTTTTAATCTATAAAAATCAAAATGATAAACAATTTGATTGTTAATGGTTTGGTATTCATTAACTAAAGAAAAAGTTGGGCTACTTGTTGCACTATTTACACCCAACGATTTTGCTAAGGCTTTGATAAAAGTGGTTTTTCCAACTCCCATTTCTCCATGAAAAAGTATCACTTTATTCGGATTTTGTGCTATAATTTGCTGGGCAACTTCATTAATTTTATCTAATGAAAAAGTTACATTCATTCTATTAATAGTTTATTTATAATCTCTTTAGGTTTTATTACTCGAAGCCCTGCTTCGATTATTTTGCCACAGATTCGCAGATTAAAAATGATTTTTGAAAATCTGTGAATCTGTGGCTATAATTTCTTTAATATCTATCTCTTTGGCTATGCTTCAAATTAATTTCATAACTGCGAACTAAAATCTGCAATCTGCAATCTGAATTATTTTGGGTTAAATATCAAAAACGGAATTATCATTTCTTCCAATGAAATTCCACCGTGCTGATATGTATTTTTATAATAACTTACGTAATGATTGTAGTTGTTGACATACGCCAAAAACAAATCATTTTTTGCAAAAATATAGGAACTGCTCATATTAATTGTAGGTAAACCAATGCTTTTTGGATCTTTCACGGCATACACATCTTTTTGTTCATAAGTCAAACTGCGCCCTGTTTTGTAACGCAAATTCAAGCTAGTGTTTTTATCTCCAATTACTTTCGAAGGATTCTTTACATTTATTGTTCCGTGATCGGTGGTCAAAATCAATTTGAAACCCAATTTTTGTGCTTGTTGTATAATTTCCAAAAGAGGTGAATTCTTAAACCAACTCAAAGTTAAGGATCGATACGCTTTATCATCTGAGGCGAGTTCTTTTACCACATCCATTTCGGTTTTTGAGTGTGAAAGTATATCGACAAAATTGTAAACTACCGTAACTAAATCATTGTTTTTTAAGGATTTGAAACTCTCAACAAGTTTTTTTCCTCCAGCTAGATTGGTAATTTTGAAATAATCTTGCTTGATGTTCAATCCCAAGCGCTTGAGTTGAGCAGTCAAAAATTCTGCTTCAAATAGGTTTTTTCCGCCTTCTTCGGGATCGTTTTTCCAATATTGTGGAAACTGTTTCTCCATTTCGAGTGGCGTTAATCCAGAGAAGATAGCGTTTCTAGCATATTGAGTAGCCGTTGGTAAAATTGCGTAGTATGGCACTTCTTTTTTCAGTTTGTAATGGTTTCCAATTACATTTTCAAAAACTTTCCATTGATCATAACGCAAATTATCGATGACTACAAACAAGATTGGCTTATCTTTTTTAATTATTTCAGGAACTACTAATTCTCTAAATAATTGGTGTGATAGTATCGGTTTATCAGCTTTGGGAACAAACCAATCTTCATAATTCCGTTCAATGAATTTTCCGAACTGAGAATTGGCTTCTGTTTTTTGAGATTCTAGGATTTCTATCATTGCTTGGTCGTCGATGTTTTCGAGTTCGAGTTCCCAGAAAATCAATTTTTTGTACAATTCCACCCAATCTTCATAGGAATTAACCATTGCCATTTCCATCGAAATTTTGCGAAATTCTTTCTGATAATCTAAAGTTGTTTTTTGTGAAATCAATCTTGAATGATCTAAATTCTTCTTCAAACTCAATAAAATCTGGTTTGGATTTACTGGTTTTATCAAATAATCTGCAATTTTGGAGCCAATGGCTTCCTCCATAATATATTCTTCCTCACTTTTGGTAATCATAATCATAGGAATAGACGATTTTTTTTCCTTCATTTCAGAAAGGGTTTCTAAGCCACTCATACCAGGCATGTTTTCGTCCAAAAAGACAATGTCAAAATTTTCGTTATCAAAAATATCAATCGCGTCACGTCCGTTATTACAAGTCGTGACACTGTAATTTTTCTTTTCCAGAAATAAAATATGCGGTTTTAGGTAGTCAATTTCGTCATCGACCCAAAGTATTTTTATCTTGTCCATAATTGTAAGTAAAAAGTATTCAAAAGTAATAAATCTAGATGCCAAATTACTTTTTTTAAATCGGGAAATTGTTAATAGTATTATAATTTATTTTTTTAAATTTTTGTTTCCTTTCTGCAAAGTCTCCGACTTTGAAGATGTATTCGTTAGTCTGTGACCGTCCTAAAAATAAAATTATTTAAAATATTTTAGGCTGAAAACTGAAAATCACTACTTCAAATTCACAGACATTTGCGGGTTGTTGATAAGAACTTGACATTCTCACTAGTTCTGTTTTTGTATGACAATCATCATTCCTTTTCAAACCTAAACATACCCATTTTCATCCCACTTTTAATAAATTCTACAATTTTATATTCAAGAAAACCATATTTCGAAAAATAGTGTTTTTTATTGCCAATGTAACAGTTGTTACTAAACAACTTTTTTTCTGAATATATCTTTGCCCATAATCAAGAACAATCATTATGAAGAACATCAATTTTATAATCATCATTGGAGTGCTTTCAATATCGGCTTTGGGTTTTGGGCAAGACACTTTAATCATTTCCAAGAAAGATATAGTACAAAAAAACAACGACAAAAACCTGCAACTCCAGATTGCGAATAAAGCCTTCAAATCAGCACAAGCCGATTACCGACAATCCAATGCCTTGTTTTTGCCAAGCATAACAGCATCGCACACCGCAATTTCAACCACCAATCCCTTGATGGCTTTTGGGTCGAAATTGAATCAGGAAGTGTTGACGATTTCGGATTTTAATCCAGCATTGCTAAATAATCCAGAGGTAACCCAAAATTACTCGACGAAAATTGAGGTTTTACAACCACTTATCAACTTGGATGGTTTGTATGGACGACAAGCCGCCAAATCCAAAATGGAAGCTTTTCAATTGCAAACCGAACGAACGGGAGAATATATGACTTTGGAAGTCAACAAATCGTTTATGCAATTGCAATTGGCATACAAAGCCGTAAAAGTCTTGGAAAAAGCCTATGTCACGGCTGATGCCAATTTGAAACTAATTGAGAATTATTTCAAACAAGGAATCCTTCAAAAAACAGATGTTTTGTCGGCGCAAGTTCGTGTCAACGAAATCAAAAACCAATTGCAATACGCCAAAAGTAATGTTCAAAACGCCTCGGATTATTTGGCTTTTCTTCTAAATGAAGACAATACCAATAAAGTATATAAACCCTCAGAAGAGTTAAATAATACGATTATTATTTCAAGTAACAATACAATACTTTCTGGCAACCGAAAAGACATTTTGGCAATGGATAAATCTTCGGAAGCTTACGCCAAAATGTACCAATCGAGCAAGATGAATTTCTTGCCAACATTAAATGCTTTTGGAAGTTACGAATTGTATGATAACACCCTTTTTGGAACCAATGCAAAAGGATATTTGTTAGGAGCACAATTGTCCTGGAAAGTTTTCGACGGTTACAAATCCATCGGAAAAATTGAAAAAGCCAAAGCAGAATATCAAAAGGCAGAAGTCGAAAACCAACAGTATAAATTCCAAAGCCAATTGGAACTCAACAAAACGAATCGCCAGTTGAAAGACGCCGAAAACAAGGTGAATCTGGAAAAATTAGCCTTAGAACAATCGCAAGAAGCATATAGAATTAGAAGCAACCGTTTTACTCAAGGACTTGAAAAAACAACTGATTTATTGCAGGCAGAAACCCAAATGTTCCAAAAAGAATTGCAATTGCTGCATGCGGTTTTCGAGTATGATTTTACACAGGAATATTTACAGTTTTTAACAAAGTAAGAAGTATCAAGATTTGAGTAATAAGTATTTAGACTAGAGTATTAAGATTTGATTATCAAGAATTAAGATAAAAGAGCAAAGAATAAAATTTGAACCACATAGAAAAATAGAAAGGAAATTTTTACATAGCTATTCTTTACACTAATTAAGTGAAACGTCTTTATAAATTAATAAAATTTATGTTTCTATGTGGTTTAAAAAACACAAATTGAAGTTATATCAAAAGGTTAATAAAAAAGAAAATCATAAATTAAAGTTATCAATATGAAAAAAATAATAGCCATCATTTCCATTTCTGCAATTGTATTGACTTCTTGTGGAGGAGACAAAAAAGAACAAATCACCAAGGAAGCAGCCATTGCCGTGAAAGTAAGTGGTATTTCTAAAAACTCCGAGGGGGGATTCATAACCGCCAGCGGAAAAATAGAAGCCGAAAACTCTGCCAATTTAAGCACCCGAATGATGGGTTATGTGACCAAAATCCACGTGACAGTTGGACAAAAAGTAGGAGCAGGTCAATTATTGGTCAGTATCAACAACAGCGATTTACAAGCCAAGAAAGCCCAAGTGGATGCGAGTATTTTGCAAGCCACAGCAGGCTACAACAATGCCAAAAAAGATTACGATCGTTTCGTAAATTTATACAAACAACAATCGGCTTCCCAAAAAGAATTAGATGATATGACAGCGCGTTATGAAATGGCAAAAGCTGGACTAGAAGGTGCGAAACAAATGCGAAACGAAGTAATTTCTCAGTTTTCGTATTCGAATATCACGGCTCCTTTTTCGGGTACGGTGACCAATACTTACATAAAAGAAGGCGATATGGCAAACCCGGGAATGCCTTTGGTGAGCGTGGAAGGCGCAACGAGACTGCAAGTAACTGCCATGGTTTCGGAAAAAAATATTACAAGTATCAAAAAAGGAATGCCAGTGAAAGTTTTGGTAAAATCATCCAACACTAATCTAACAGGAAAAGTAAGCGAAGTGAGTTTGTCTGCAACCAATACTGGTGGACAATATTTGGTGAAAATCAATTTAGACAAAACGGATTCGTCCGTGTTATCGGGAATGTTTGTCAACGTTCAGTTTCCTGTTTCCAATACCATTCAGACTAGCAAAACGGAAATGGTTTTAGTGCCGGAAAGTGCTTTGGTTAAACAAGGTCAATTGACCGGAATTTACACGATAGGAACCGGAAATGTCGCCATTTTGAGATGGTTGCGAACAGGAAAAACTTTTGGCAATCAAGTGGAAGTTTTATCTGGATTATCTGCTAAAGAGCAATACATTATTTCGGCTGAAGGGAAGTTGTATAACGGAGCTTTGGTTAGTGTTCAGTAAAGAGTAGTGTTCAGTGATCAGTTTTTTAGTGGTCAGTGTTCAGGTTGCAGATTTCAGATTGCAGGTTTCAGTCCTGAAGCTTCGGGAGCAGATTTCAGTTTAAACAACTTTAAACAATTTTAAACTTCAAACAATAAACAACAAACCATAAACAATAAACAAAATTATGCAAGAAGGTATTTCAGGTAAAATTGCCCATTTTTTCATCAATTCGAAATTGACCATTTTGTTGATGGTGGCTTTGATGATTATTGGCGTGTACAGTTCGTTTCTAATTCCTAGGGAGGAAGAACCACAGATAAATGTTCCTATGGCCGACGTGATGGTGGGTTATCCGGGAGCCAGTCCTACGGAAGTAGAAAACCGGGTGGCGAAACCTTTGGAAAAAATTATTTCTAACATCAAAGGCGTGGAGCACGTGCACACGATGGCGATGAACGGTCACGCAATGTTGATTGTCCAGTTTTATGTGGGACAAGATGTAGAGCGTTCTTACGTGAAATTGTATGACGAATTGGCGAAACACGAAGATATGTTTCCGAACGGCGTTTACAAACCAATGGTAAAAACCCGTTCGATTGACGATGTACCGATGTTGGGATTGACGCTTTGGAGCGAAACCCAAGACGATTTCCAATTGCGCCAAATTGCCGAGGAAGTGACTTCGGAGATTGAAAAAGTGAAAGATGTGGCGATTACCAAAGAAATTGGAGGCAGCAATCGTGAACTGAAAGTGATTTTAGACAAAGATAAAATGGCTGAAAACGGCGTGGATGCTTTGGGAATTATGCAAATGATTCAAGCCAATAACGGCAGTTCACAATCGGGTAGTTTTGTACAAAATGATCAAGAAAATTTGATTACTACAGGTCAATTTTTATCAAATGCTGAAGATGTAGAAAACTTGGTTGTTGGCGTGAACAAAAATATGCCAGTGTATTTAAAACAAGTGGCAACAGTTCAAGATGGGCCATCAACAGCCAGCAGTTATGTATCTTTTGGCTATGGCAAAGCCAATGAAAAATTCAAAACTGCCAAATCTGAATATCCAGCGGTTACGATTTCAATTGGAAAAGTGAAAGGGGCGGATGCGATGAAAATTTCGGCTAAAATTATTGATAAAGTTGAGCATTTAAAGAAAACTTTAATTCCTAATGATGTTCATGTTGAAGTGACTCGAAATTATGGTGAAACGGCTTCGCACAAAGTGGGAGAGTTGTTGCTCCACTTAGGTATTGCGATTATTGCTGTAACGATTTTGGTGATTTTGGCAATGGGTTGGAGAGGTGGTTTAGTTGTGTTCTTCTCCGTTCCGTTAACTTTTGCCTTGACCTTGTTTGCTTATTATTTATTGGGTTATACGTTGAACAGAATCACGCTTTTTGCATTGGTTTTTGTGGTTGGAATCGTTGTCGATGACAGTATCATCATCGCCGAAAATATGCACCGCCATTTCAAGATGAAGCGATTGCCCTTTAAACAAGCGGCGATTTATGCAATAAACGAAGTGGGAAATCCAACAATTTTGGCAACGTTTACCGTTATTGCGGCTATTCTGCCAATGGCATTTGTGTCGGGAATGATGGGGCCTTATATGAGTCCAATGCCGATTGGCGCATCGATTGCGATGTTGTTGTCTTTGTTCGTTGCCTTGACCGTGACGCCTTATTTGGGGTATCATTTGTTGCAGGAAAAAGAGGAACAAGACTTGAAACACGAAGATAGTATGGAAACCAGTTGGATTTATAAAATCTACAACAAATTGGAACGTCCATTATTGGAAATTAACTCTAAAAGAAGAATACTTTTGGCAGTTACCCTAGTGTTATTATTTGGTTCGGTTTTAATGTTTTTTACCAAATCGGTAGTAGTGAAAATGCTTCCTTTTGACAACAAAAACGAGTTTCAAGTGGTGATTGATATGCCAGAAGGAACCACATTGGAACGCACAACCGCCGTGACCAAAGAAATTGCTCAATATCTTTCGACCAAACCCGAAGTGGTGAATTATCAAAATTACATTGGCACTTCAGCTCCGATTACTTTTAACGGATTGGTTCGTCACTACGATATGCGTGGTGGCAGCAATATGGCAGATATTCAGGTGAATTTGTTGCACAAAGAAGAACGTGATCTGCAAAGTCACGACATCGCAAAAGCTATACGTCCCGATATCCAGAAGATTGCCAAGAAATATGGTGCGAATGTAAAAATCATTGAAGTTCCGCCAGGTCCACCAGTTTTATCAACTTTGGTTGCCGAGATCTATGGGCCTGATTATAAAGAACAAATCAAAGTAGCCAATCAGGTAAAAACGATTTTGGAAAATACAACAGATATTGTGGATATCGATTGGATGGTAGAGGACAACCAAACGGAATACAAACTAGAAGTAGATAAAGAAAAAGCAATGCTAAACGGAATTGCACCACAACAAGTAGTCGGGAATTTGACGTATTTATTGAAAGAATATCCCGTATCGAATTTGTATGACGAAAATTCCAATAACAATGTGAGCATCGTGCTTTCGCTGGACGACAAAGATAAAACTAGTTTACAGGACATTCAAAACCTCAAAATTAAAGGCAGTCAGGCGAATATGATTCCGGTGAGTGATTTGGTGAAAGTAGTTAAAGATACTTTGCAGAAAACCATTTTCAGAAAAGACCAAAAACGCGTGGTTTATGTAACAGCTGATATGGCTGGAGCCTTAGAAAGTCCAGTGTATGCTATTTTGGGAATGAACGAAAAATTAGCAAAAATGGAGGTGCCCAAAGGCTATAAAGTCAACGAATTGTATATTGAACAACCTACGGACGAAAGCGATTTCACCGTAAAATGGGATGGAGAATGGCAAATTACCTTGGAGGTTTTTCGTGATTTGGGAGTGGCATTTTTGGTGGTAATCGTGATTATTTATATGCTGATTGTAGGTTGGTTTCAAAACTTCAAAACGCCAATGGTGATGATGTTGGCGATTCCCCTTTCATTAATAGGTATTGTGTTTGGACACTGGTTGTTGAGTGCTTATTTTACGGCGACTTCTTTCATTGGAATGATTGCTTTAGCAGGAGTTATGGTTCGAAATTCGGTTTTGCTGATTGACTTTATCGAAATCCGACTCAACGAAGGAGTGCTTTTAAAACAAGCCATTATCGAAGCTGGTGCGGTAAGAACAACGCCTATTTTATTAACGACAGGAGCGGTGGTTATTGGGGCTTCTATTATTTTATTTGATCCAATTTTTCAAGGATTGGCTATTTCATTGGTGTTTGGAGCTGTAGTTTCGACTGTTTTGACCTTGTTGGTTGTGCCAATCATTTATTACATAACGGAAAGGAAAAAATGGGAAACCACGATTGATTCCTCCGATGATGAAAAAAATATTTAAAACTCATAATTATGAAATTACTATTAATAACCGCAGTTAGAGAATTTGAAAAAGAAATCAAATTGATTCTTAAAAAGGCTCAAGTAAAATCCTTTTCATACAATGATGTAAAAGGTTTTAACGACAATTCCGAAGACGATTTGGAAGCCAATTGGTTTGCTAGCAACAGGCAAGAAACAGAATCGATTTTGTTCTTTGCTTTTGTAAAAGAGGAAAAAATCGATGGGCTTTTTGATATGGTGAAAGAATTTAATATTGATCAAGTTTCAAAATCGAATTTACATGTTGCAGTGCTGAACATCGAAAGTTGTAGTAACTTAAACAATAATTAATCTAAAAATTTGAAATATGAAAAACAGAATTGTAAGAGCTGTTGCAGGTACGTTTATCCTGACAAGCTTGCTTTTAGCTATTTATGTCAACCAAAACTGGTTGTGGTTTACAGCTTTTGTTGGAGCCAATTTGTTGCAATCTTCTATTACCAAATGGTGTTTGATGGAGGATATTTTGACTAAATTAGGTGTGAAAGATTAATTAGTTGTTCTAACTTTGTTAACAAGAAGAGGATGCTTTAAACGGCATCCTTTTTTTTTAATTTAAACTATTTCAAGAAAGTTTTTTTGGATTTTGAAATATATAAATCTAAAATAACATTTTGGTTAATGGAGAAGTCGAAGAGCCCAATTTTGCCATAATTCCCAAAAGAGAAGCATACTGAGTGGCATTCAATATTCCTTTCATTTTTGAAGGAAATTAATTTATAAGTCCTGTCATATGAAGCATATCTGGCTTTATCAGTTGCTGCCAATGGCTAAATATTTTTTTTTGTTCAGTAATTCGTTTATCAATGAATTTACGGCTGGTTTTTCTGCATCAGTAATTTTTAGTTTAGGAGAAAATTATCCCATAACTTGCTTAGAAAAGCCAGCAACATCAAAAGAATTTTCGGCAGCAGTAGTAGCTTGTTTGGTGGCAGTTTTCCCTGCAACTTTGGTAATATCTCCGATACTTTGAGCATTAAAAAAAAGTCGTGTTTTCATAAATATTTTTCTAATACAAATAAATTAACAATACGTTTTAAGAATGTTATTTTTTTATACTTTTGGTTGACTTAAAAAAAAATCAATGACTTTCGACAGCAAAGATCTTAGCAACGAACAATTAATAGATTTATATAAAAGATTGGTTTTACCAAGACTAATCGAAGAAAAAATGTTGATTCTGATTCGGCAAGGAAAGGTTTCCAAATGGTTTTCCGGAATTGGTCAGGAAGCTATTGCTGTGGGCGTTACAGCAGTTCTAGATGCTGATGATTACATCCTACCGATGCACCGCAACCTGGGTGTTTTCACAGGTAGAAATATTCCATTACACCGACTTTTTTCACAATGGCAGGGTAAGGCTAATGGTTTTACCAAAGGGCGTGACCGCAGTTTTCACTTTGGTACACAAGAATACAAGATTATTGGCATGATTTCGCATTTGGGACCTCAATTGGGTATTGCAGATGGGATAGCTTTGGCGAATAAACTAAAGCAAAACGGGAAGATTACCACTGTATTTACTGGCGAAGGAGCCACAAGCGAAGGTGATTTTCACGAAGCTTTGAATATTGCCGCCGTTTGGGAATTACCCGTTTTATTTATTGTCGAGAATAATGGTTATGGTTTATCAACCCCAACAGATGAGCAGTTTCGGTGCGAGCATATTGCCGATAAGGGAATCGGTTACGGAATGGAAAGCCATATTCTGGACGGAAATAATATTCTGGAAGTCTACACTAAATTATCCGAATTGAAAGCTTCGATGGTGGTGAATCCTCGTCCTGTTTTATTGGAATTTAAGACTTTTAGAATGCGGGGTCATGAAGAGGCGAGTGGTACTAAATATGTTCCTTCGGCCTTGATGGAAGAGTGGGCTGTCAAAGATCCAGTTGAAAATTACAGGAATTATTTAAAAGAAAAAAACATACTTTCAGAGGAATTCGATTCCAATTTAAGAAGTGCATTCAAGAATAAAATTGACGAAAATTGGGCTCTTGCCAACGCTGAACCTGAGATTGAAGCTAGTTATGAAGAAGAATTAAATGATGTTTATAAAACATATAACTATCAAGAAGTTACACCTTCAACTGAAACAAAAAATATTCGTTTTATTGATGCTATTTCCAGTAGTTTGCGACAGTCTATGGAGCAACATAAAAACTTGGTTATAATGGGGCAGGATATTGCTGAATATGGAGGTGCTTTTAAGATTACTGAGGGATTTGTCGAGCAGTTTGGAAATGAACGAGTACGTAATACACCCATTTGCGAAAGCGCAGTTGTTGCGGCTGGAATGGGATTGTCTATCAATGGATACAAAGCGATTGTCGAGATGCAGTTTGCCGATTTTGTCTCTACAGGTTTCAATCCGATTGTGAATTTATTGGCAAAAACACATTACCGTTGGCAGGAAAAAGCCGATGTTGTCGTTAGAATGCCTTGTGGTGCAGGAACTCAAGCTGGGCCTTTTCATTCTCAGACCAACGAAGCCTGGTTTACTAAAACACCCGGTTTGAAAGTAGTTTATCCCGCCTTTCCGTATGATGCCAAAGGATTGTTGAATGAATCTATTAACGACCCGAATCCGGTGTTGTTTTTTGAACACAAACAATTGTATCGCAGTGTTCACCAAGAGGTTCCTACTGATTATTACACGATTCCGATAGGGAAAGCGGCTTTGTTGAAAGAAGGAAGTCAAGTTACTATTATTGCTTATGGGGCAGCAGTACATTGGACATTAGAAACTTTGTATAAAAATCCAAACATATCCGCAGATGTATTGGATTTGAGAACCTTGCAACCTTTGGATACGGATGCTATTTATACATCAGTTAGGAAAACCGGAAGAGCCATTGTTTACCAAGAAGATTCTCTTTTTGGTGGCATTGCCAGCGATATTTCGGCCTTGATTATGGAAAATTGTTTCCATTATCTTGATGCTCCGGTACAACGTGTGGCGAGTTTAGACAGCCCGATTCCGTTTACTAAAGCTTTGGAAGACCAGTATTTGCCGAAGGGAAGATTTGAAAAAGTGTTGTTGGAGTTGTTAGAATTTTAGTTTTTAAACCATAATTTACTCCACTAATATTTTTTTGACCACTCTAAATCTTCACTTTGTAGGTAAATAAAATAGACTCCTCTTGTTAAGTAGGATATATCTAAAGTGTTTATATTGGAACTTTTAGTAAACTTTGTTGCCTCTTTGCAACTCGCTCCAGTAATTTTAGTTATTAATTTCATCTATTACTCAACTTCGCTTTCTCCTTAATTATATCACTGATTTTTCGGTTTCCAATTTTGCTTTCCAGCCAAGAAATAATATCTAGATAAAGGAAAGCTCTTTTCTCATAGGTATTTTTTTCTAGTTCAACGAATCGTTCTTTTACTTTGATGAATTCTTTTTTGATATCGCTTGGATAAATAGTACTCAGTTTTTTCAAAAAGCGTATAATTTCCTTTTGTACTTCGTGCAAATCGTTCATTTTAAGTAAAAATTTATAGGTACTCACCAACTGACTTTCTAGATTAACATCTTTACCGGACTCATAATGTGCAATCAAGCACAATAAGCGCGCAAAACAGGCCAAATCTTCTCGAACATAAAGATTTTTGTTGTTAATGATTTTTTCGAGGTAAAATACAGATTCATTGTACTTTTCGTTGCCAAAATAAATACAAGCAATTTTGTAGTAAAACAACATTTCGTGATGCTCATCCAGATGGTCTGAGTGCAGGTCTATTTTGTCTAATACTTCTGGGATCAGGTATTCACTTTCGGCAAAAGTACCTTCTAAAATGTGATAATTCAACTTGTTGTTGTACAAATACAAGAAGGACAAAGAAGTAATATTATCATTAACCGGGAACTGGGGATCGTTGATGGTTTTTTCTAACAAACCTAAATATTTCTTGAAGTTGGTTTTGTATTTTAACATAAAAAGTGACTCCAAAAGATAATGATTCCCTTTCAGGAAAAACACAGGATTCAGATAAATCATATTCTGATTATCATAAAAAAGAGTGACCCATTTAAGCGAATATTTATAGCAAGCCAAAAAATCCTGAACTAAGAAACTTCTCCATAGATTGGCGTTGTAAAACCAATACCGCTCACGAAACCCAAACTTTTTTTCGTCTAATTTAGAGATGTGTTTCTTGAAATAATCGTCAATATATTGGTATTCTTCATCGCTTCTAACATAACCAGTTTTCAGCATAATACCATATAATTGTAGAGATAAATTCGATAATTTACTCGAAATCGTGTTTTTATAATTTAATTCTTTGGCTTGAATGACGAGTTCATCCGCGCGACCTTGAATACTTCTGGTTATGTATTGCGATTCGATTAGTTTTTCGAATTCCACAATTTCATAGGCCATATATTTTTCATCATTTTCTAAAGCAATTTGTTTGGTTTTATCCAAAATTTTCAAACTCTGCTTGTATAACCCTTTATTGTATAAAATGGTCGCAAAATCAATTTGTTCTCTCAATTGATACCGAATATTTTGGTTAGGAATATTCAATCGAATACTCACCAGTATTTGTTTGTATAAATACGATTTCAGATTGGATAATTGTGCTTTTTTGATAATCCCACTTTTCAAGATAATTTTCTCATCATAACTTTCAGATTTGTCTAAAATATTAAATAATTCGATAAATTTTGTGTTTGAACTCGTTTCGAGACGACTGGCAAAAATTTTAAATTGTCGTTTTTCAGACTTTGAAAGTGATTTAATTAATACGAATAAAGAATCTTTTTGATGGTTAGCCATTGTAAAATATAGTATAGTAACGTATTGTTTTTAAGTGTTTTACAAAGTTTTTATATCTCTTATAAACAGTATAATTCACAAAAACGAATTGTATAATAAAAGAATGAAATATATTTTTGTTCAAAGATGTGAAATTACATTAAATATTTTAATAATGAAATGAGCATGACCTAAAATTGGTCTCAAGCACCAATGTAAATATGCGAATTACATATGACCGATAATAAACAATAAAAATCTACATATGAATAGAGAGAAAGTCCAAATTTTTGATACCACTTTAAGAGATGGTGAACAGGTTCCAGGATGTAAATTAGATACCCAGCAAAAACTAGTCATCGCCAAACGACTAGACGAAATGGGAGTTGATATTATCGAAGCTGGTTTTCCCGTATCGAGTCCAGGAGATTTTTTATCCGTTTCTGAAATAAGCAAGATTATAAAAAATGCCACTGTTTGTGGACTTACCCGAGCGGTCAAAAATGATATTGACGTGGCTGCGGCAGCTTTAAAGCACGCCAAAAAACCCCGTATTCATACTGGAATTGGAACATCCAATTCACACATTGTACACAAATTAAACACCACAAGAGAAGATATTATTGCCCGAGCAAAATATGCTGTTTCTTATGCTAAATCCTATGTTGAAGATGTAGAATTTTATGCCGAAGATGCCGGTAGAACCGAAAATGATTTCTTGGCTCGAGTCTGTGAAGAAGTTATTAAATCAGGAGCAACGGTATTAAATATTCCTGATACAACTGGATATTGTTTGCCTGAAGAATACGGTGCTAAAATTAAATACCTGAAAGAAAACGTAAAAGGCATCGAAAACGTCATTATTTCTTGCCATTGTCATAATGATTTAGGAATGGCCACAGCCAATTCGATTGCAGGTGTTATCAATGGAGCTAGACAAATAGAATGTACCATTAATGGAATAGGGGAGAGAGCAGGAAACACAGCCCTTGAAGAAGTAGTGATGGTCTTAAAGCAACATCCCTATTTGAATTTAGACACCAACATCAACACCCGACAATTGAACGAAATGAGCCGATTGGTTTCTGACAGTATGGGAATGATGGTGCAACCTAATAAAGCTATTGTTGGTGCCAACGCTTTTTCACACAGTTCAGGAATTCATCAGGATGGTGTGATTAAAAACAGAGAGACCTACGAAATTATGGATCCTTTAGAAGTTGGTGTCAACGAATCTTCAATTATTCTTACTGCCAGAAGTGGTAGAGCTGCCTTAGCTTACAGAGCCAAAAAAGTGGGTTACGAATTGACAAAAGTACAATTGGACATTGTATATGAAGAATTTTTGAAATTTGCAGACATCAAAAAAGAAGTATTAGATACCGATATTCATCAAATTATCGAAGCTTGTAAAATTGAAAGTGAATTAATAAGAAGCTAACTAATACAATAAATCAGAAAGAAAAACATAAAATGGAATTAAATAAATATAGTAAAACTATCACCCAAGACATAACACAACCTGCAGCGCAAGCGATGTTGTACGGAATTGGTTTGACTGAAGAAGATTTGAAAAAAGCACAAGTGGGTATTGTGAGTATGGGTTATGAAGGCAATACCTGTAATATGCACCTGAACGACCTAGCAAAAGACGTAAAAAAAGGAGTTTGGGATGCCGATTTAGTGGGATTAATTTTCAACACAATAGGAGTAAGCGATGGAATTTCAAATGGCACCGATGGTATGCGTTTCTCCTTAGTTTCTCGTGATGTAATTGCCGATTCTATTGAAACGGTAATGGGAGCACAATGGTATGATGGTTTGATTGCCATTCCAGGTTGCGATAAAAATATGCCCGGAGCTTTAATCGCAATGGGAAGGGTTAATCGCCCAGCATTGATGGTTTACGGTGGCACAATTAATTCTGGAAGATGGAAAGGCGAACACCTTAATATTGTTTCTGCTTTTGAAGCCTTGGGAAAAAAATTAAAAAATGCCATTTCCGATGAAGATTTCAAAGGAGTTATTCAAAATTCTTGTCCAGGTCCAGGTGCTTGTGGCGGAATGTACACCGCAAATACTATGGCATCGGCTATCGAAGCTTTGGGAATGAGTTTACCTTACAGTTCTTCAAATCCTGCTTTGAGCGAAGATAAAAGAGTAGAATGTGTCGATGCTGGACTTGCTATCCGACGATTATTGGAAAAAGACATTAAGCCAAGAGACATTATGACTCGCAAGGCTTTTGAGAATGCCATTACAATTGTTGCCGTTTTAGGCGGTTCAACCAATGCGGTAATGCACTTGATTGCTATGGCTCACTCTGTTGATATTGAAATTACTTTAGACGATTTCCAAACCATAAGTGATAAAACTCCAGTTTTAGCCGATTTGAAACCGAGTGGTAAATTTATGATGGAAGATTTACACGCAGTAGGAGGTGTTCCAGCGGTAATGAAATATTTATTAAAAGAAGGATACATCCACGGAGAATGTCTGACCGTTACAGGAAAAACAGTAGCCGAAAATTTAGAAAATGTTCCTGATTTAAAACAAGGACAACAAATAGTACAAGAAATAAAAAACGCATTAAAATCTACAGGAAACATCCAAATTCTATACGGAAACCTTGCTTCTGAAGGTTGTGTAGCCAAAATAAGCGGAAAAGAAGGCGAATATTTTGAAGGCACAGCAGTAGTTTTTGAAAGTGAATTTGATGTTATCCCTGGACTTGAAAAAGGAATGATCAAACCAGGAAACGTAGTCGTCATAAGATATTGCGGCCCAAAAGGTGGACCAGGAATGCCAGAAATGCTAAAACCAACTTCAGCCATTATGGGTGCTGGCTTAGGCGATAAAGTGGCTTTGATTACCGATGGTCGTTTTTCAGGTGGCTCACACGGTTTTGTGGTGGGTCACATCACACCAGAAGCTTACGATGGTGGTGGAATTGCCTTAATCGAAAATGGCGATATTATTACCATTGATGCCTTAAAAAACACCATCAACCTAAAAATCCCCGATGCAGAATATGCTGAGAGATTGGCCAATTGGGTGCAGCCCGATTTGAAAGCAACAAAAGGAGTTTTATTGAAATATGCGAGATCGGTTTCGAGTGCTTCTACGGGGTGTGTAACGGATAAATAGGGTGGCACTATTGGCTTTCGCAATTAGTTACAAACAATTTAAAACCAAACTTTACGCAATGAAAAAACTGAATATATTAATTGGAATTTTAATTGGGATTTCCATTTTGTCCTGCTCATCGGATAATAATACACCTAATTTAAAAATATCGAAATGGATAAGTAAAAATTACAATTACTTTGATAATAGAAAACAAATTTTCTAATAACTCTAAAGATTTCAAAATACACCGTTTAGGTTAAAAAAAATAAAGGAATAATTTTTAAATGAGAAATAAAAAAATAAAAAATGAAATCCAACTTATCCTTCGAGGAGAGAGCCAAAATAGCCACAGCACTCCTATCCAAGCAATTGCCAGTTACCTTAGAGAAAGCCATAGAACAAGTAAATTGGCTAAAGAAGACAAGCAGTTCAAAGCAGAAGAAACAGAGAAATTAATTGAATATATTAACAAACACCAACTATGGAATTGTAATATCAATTTTAATGCTTTTATATCCGAAGGGGCTGAACAACGAGTCTATATACTTGATAATTCAACGGTGCTGAAATTGAATGACGGAATATATTATCAATCGTGGTTAGATTATTTCAATAATTTATTGCTCAACAATTATTTTTTTCCAGATACAGCATATAAATTAATGGGTTTCTACAAATCAGACAACAATGTTATTTATGCTTTAGTATCTCAAAATTATGTAGAAGCCACAGAGCCAACAGATTTAAAAAAGGTAAAATCATTTCTTGAAAAGAATGGTTTTCAAAACACAAAAAACAATGATTATTATAACCCCGAATTAGAAATAGTATTAGAAGATTTACACGATGAAAATGTATTGACAAAAGACGGAATACTCTATTTTATCGATACTGTCTTTTTTATACATTTAGATTTAAAAAACAAACTGAAATGAACACAACATTAAAAATAGATATAACATTTGATACCATTTGTGATGGTTTCATTTGCAATCAACTAAAAGCCTAAAGCCAAAAAGCCTAAAGCTAAAAAAACTATATAAAAAAACAAAGTTAAAGGCTAAAAGCCAATAGCTAAAAGCCAAATATTATGAAAATATCAGGAGCAGAAGCAGTTATAAGATGCTTATTAGAAGAAGGAGTAAACTTGGTTTACGGTTATCCAGGAGGTGCCATAATGCCAGTTTATGACGAATTGTATAAATTTAAAGACGAATTACACCACGTTTTGGTTCGACACGAACAAGGTGCAACCCACGCAGCCCAAGGATATGCAAGAGCCACAGGAAAAGTAGGAGTTGCCATAGCCACTTCGGGTCCTGGAGCAACCAATTTAGTAACCGGAATTGCCGATGCCCAAATCGATTCTACTCCAATGGTTTGTATTACAGGTCAAGTGGGCAAACATTTATTGGGTTCCGATGCTTTTCAGGAAACGGATATTATCGGAATTTCGACTCCAGTAACCAAATGGAATTATCAAATTACCGAAGCTTCCGAAATTCCAGAAATCATCGCCAAAGCGTTTTATATTGCAAGATCAGGTCGTCCAGGACCGGTTTTGATTGACATTACAAAGAATGCTCAGTTCAACGAAATGGAATTTAGCTATAAAAAATGTACAGGAATTAGAAGTTATACTCCAAAACCCACTTTAAATTTGGAAAAAGTGGCAGAAGCGGCATCATTAATCAATAATGCAAAAAAACCATACATCATTTTTGGTCAAGGAATTATTTTGGGCGAAGCTGAAGCGGAACTAAAAGCCTTAATCGAAAAATCAGGAATTCCTGCTGCTTGGACGATTTTGGGACTTTCGGCTCTGCCAACAGATCATCCTTTGAATGTGGGAATGTTGGGAATGCACGGCAATTATGGTCCCAATTTATTGACCAACGAATGTGATGTTTTGATTGCGCTCGGAATGCGTTTTGACGACCGTGTTACTGGAAATTTGGCCACTTATGCCAAACAAGCCAAAGTAATACACTTTGAAATAGATCCTGCTGAAATTGATAAAAACGTAAAAACAGAAATAGCTGTTTTAGCCGATGTAAAAGAATCTTTACAAGCATTGATTCCTTTAATTGAAAGCAAAACACATGATGCTTGGCACAACGAATTCAAAGAAAAATATAAAATAGAATTAGAAGCTGTCATAGACGAAGAATTAGCACCGACAAATGATAAAGGAATTTCGATGGGTGAAGCTATCAAAATGATTAATAAACACTCCAAAGGAGACGCTATAATTGTAACCGATGTAGGGCAACACCAAATGATTGCTTGTCGTTATGCCAAATTCAATTCGACCAAAAGCAACATTACTTCGGGAGGTTTAGGAACTATGGGATTTTGCTTGCCCGCTGCTATTGGAGCAAAAATGGGAAGACCCGATCGTGAAGTGGTTGCTATTATTGGTGATGGCGGTTTTCAAATGACCATTCAAGAATTAGGAACTATTTTTCAAACTAAAGTGCATGTAAAAATTGTGGTACTTAACAATGAGTTTTTAGGAATGGTTCGCCAATGGCAGGAATTGTTCTTCGATAGTAGATATGCTTCTACTGTAATGACAAATCCAAATTTTATTGCCATAGCCGAAGGGTATCATATTAAAGCTAGAAAAGTAACCCAAAGAGAAGATTTAGATGCTGCTGTTGCCGAAATGTTGGCTTCAAAAGAATCCTATTTCCTTGAAGTATTGGTAGAAAAAGAAAACAATGTATTTCCAATGATTCCAACAGGAGCATCAGTTGCGGATATGCGATTATCATAAGAAAGTTTAAAAGTTTATGGTTTAAATTGTTCAAAAAGTCAACGAACTAGATAAAACAATTTTAAACTTTTAACCTTTTAAACAACTTTAAACAATTAAAATTATGGAAGAAAATAAAATATTCACTATTTCTGTTTATTCAGAAAATAACGTTGGCTTGTTGAATCGAATTTCAGGAATATTCCTGAAACGCCATATCAATATATTGAGTCTAAATGTATCTGAATCGGAAATAGAAAACGTCTCTCGATTCATTATCGTAGTAAAAACTACTGAAAAATGGGTTCAAAATATTGTAGGTCAAATCGAAAAACAAATCGAAGTCATCAAAGCTTTTTATCATATTGATGAAGAAACCATTTTCTTAGAAAGTGCTATTTTCAAAATAGAATCCAGCTTATTATTCGACGAAAGACAAATTCAAAACATCATAAAAGAAAGTCATTCGGAAATTGTGACTGTTTCGAGAGACTTTTTTGTAATTTCAAAATCAGGAAAACGTGCTGAAATCAATGATTTGTATAACAAATTAATACCCTTTGGAATTATGCAGTTTGCTCGTTCGGGAAGAATATCGGTTTCTAAAGAAAAAATGGAGGTTACGACTTTATTAGAAGAATTAAAATAGACTAAGTTTTCAAAATCAATATTAAATCACACAATTATTAAATAAAAAAAAATGGCAAATTATTTCAATTCATTACCACTCAGATTACAATTAGAACAATTAGGCGTTTGCGAATTTATGGATCAGTCCGAATTTGCAGATGGAATTGGCGCCCTAAAAGGCAAAAAAATTGTTATCGTAGGTTGCGGTGCTCAAGGCTTAAACCAAGGTTTAAATATGAGAGATTCTGGTTTAGATATTTCTTATGCTTTGCGTGCCGAGGCCATTGCTCAAAAAAGAGCCTCCTTTATGAACGCGGCTGATAATGGTTTCAAAGTGGGAACTTACGAAGAGTTAATCCCTACAGCTGATTTAGTTTGTAATCTTACACCAGACAAACAACATACCGCTGTAGTAGGTGCTATCATGCCTTTAATGAAAAAAGGAGCTTCATTAGCCTATTCTCACGGTTTCAATATTGTGGAAGAAGGAATGCAAATTCGTAAAGACATTACTGTAATTATGTGTGCTCCAAAATGCCCAGGTTCTGAGGTTCGTGAAGAATACAAAAGAGGTTTTGGTGTGCCAACACTTATAGCTGTTCATCCAGAAAATGACCCGAATGGAGTTGGTTTAGCACAAGCAAAAGCCTATGCTGTGGCAACTGGAGGTCATAGAGCTGGTGTATTGCGTTCGTCTTTTGTAGCAGAAGTGAAATCAGATTTAATGGGAGAACAAACCATTCTTTGTGGTTTGTTGCAAACAGGTTCTATCTTATGTTTTGACAAAATGGTAGCCGAAGGTGTTGATGCAGGTTATGCTTCAAAACTAATTCAGTTCGGATGGGAAACTATTACCGAAGCCTTGAAACACGGTGGCATCACCAATATGATGGATAGATTATCAAATCCTGCTAAAATTACTGCTTTCAAGGTTTCGGAAGAATTGAAAGACATTATGCGTCCATTATTTCAAAAACACATGGATGATATTATTTCGGGTGAATTCTCAAAAACGATGATGGAAGATTGGGCAAATGATGATCTGAACTTGTTGACTTGGAGAGCAGCCACTGGAGAAACAAATTTCGAAAAAACTCCAGCTGGGAATGTTGAAATTTCTGAACAAGAATATTTTGATAATGGTGTATTGATGGTTGCCATGGTAAAAGCTGGTGTCGAATTGGCTTTCGAAGCTATGACCGATTCTGGCATTATCGAAGAATCAGCATACTACGAATCATTGCACGAAACACCATTAATTGCTAATACCATTGCAAGAAAAAAATTATTTGAAATGAACAGAGTAATTTCTGATACTGCTGAGTATGGATGTTATTTATTTGACCATGCTTGTAAGCCATTAATAGCTGAATATGTGAAAAATGCGCCAAGTAATCTAGTAGGTCGCCCATTTAGCGATGGAAATAATGGTGTAGATAACAAAGAATTGATCGAAGTGAATTATATCATTAGAAATCATCCTGTTGAAGAAGTAGGTGCTTGGTTAAGAGAATCAATGACAGCTATGAAAAAAATTGGATAATAATTATTAATAGAAAAAATTTCCTTTTGAGGAACTAAAGTTTTCATAAAATTAGACAAAAACGAGATAGAAATTCTATCTCGTTTTTTTTATAATAATCAGGTCGAATGTCATAATTTAATCATTAAATTAGCTGAGCTATGGAAATAAAACCAGATGTTGTAGTTATTGAAGGAGGGTTGGCAGGGCTTACTGCTACAATTCATTTGTCAAAATTTGGTTTAAAAGTAACTTTAATTGAAAAAAATGAATTTCCAAAACACAACGTTTGTGGCGAATACATTTCGAATGAAGTTCTGTCTTATTTGCAAGAACTAGACTTGATGTTATCTCTATTTAATTCAATCCTAATCTTGATTTTAGTTTCAAGAAGATTAAGGCAATTTTATAAGCATCTTCAGAAGAAGAATTACGATCACTTACTGGTATTTTGTAGATACTACACAATTCATCGAGTGAAAACTGCTTGTTATTGATATCTAAAAGTTTACGATGCATAACATCAATATCTAAAGCTTCATTTTTTAGTCTTCCACAATCCATTTTTTCCAAAGCAACATTAATCATTTCGACATCAAAATCGATATGATGTCCTACCAATACAGCGTTTCCAATAAAATGCAGCAATGCTTGAATTGCTTCAGGTTCGACCATTTTTTTCATTTTAGTTTCGATAGTAAATTCATTCGAAATTCCATTTTCGTGGAAGAATTTGTATTGTGCTATAACAGTTTCAAAACTATCGCCAATAAGAATACTGTTGTCAACAATTGAAAATGCCCCAAAAGATAAAATGACATCTCTTTCGAGACTCAAACCTGTAGTTTCAGTTGATAATACAACGTAACGACTTGATTTTTTCTCAAATCTAGAAAGATATAATTTCCAAAATTCAGGATATTCCTTATTTATTTTTTTTAACCAGTCTAACATTGTTATGAAAATTGGGTAAGTTGAAACTTATTTTTAATTAAGTCTTCTAATTCTTCCATGGGTTCAAATGCATTTTTTAAAACTTCTTTATCTGCTTTAGAAAGTTCTTGCAAATTGATATATTGACCTGAATTATCATTTTTCAATCCCTCAATAGTTCTAAATTTTGATAAGGTTAAAAAAGCCTTTGCGCAATTGAGATAAATTTCGGAATTTCGAGGATCGGTTATTGCTAATTGTTTGAAACGCAAATAAGTATTATTAATTCCACGCAATTTATAACTTAAACTAAATAATCGAGCACTATCGATAAGAGGCATCAAAGCACGGGTTTTTATATCGAATTTATCTTTATTAGGGCCTTTTTCTTCAATATTAAATTTCTTAAAAAAGGTCAACGGAGCATTTTTTCGTAAGGCTTCATTTCCCAGAAAATCAAAGAACAATGTATTGTTTTTTATATTATTGAAAATAACATTTTCTAAGGCTTCTTCAATTTTTTTCTCTCCAATAACAATCTCAAAATCAAAGAAAATACTGCTCAATTCATTGCTGTTTTCACCTGGAGTGTTCATCCAACTATTGTATTGATTCGTCCAGTCTGTCAATGACTTACACCATAGCATGTTACTTCCCATGTGTCCGTAGGGACAATAAGGGTATCCCACTTTTTCAAGAATTGCAGTAGTTCTTTTTCCTAACTTTAAGAAATAATCTTTAACATCCCTATATTTTTCTGCAGTAACATCTTCAAAAACCAGAATGCTATCTTGATCCGTCGTTAATAATTGCTCTTTTCGACCTTGACTACCAATGCTCAACCAAGCATATCGAGCAGGAGGGGAGCCTAAATCCAAAATAGATAATTCAACGGAACGTTTAATGATGGCAAGATTAATTTCGCTAGCGAGATTGTTCACATCTGGAAGAGGAATGTTTTTGTGAATTGATTTTTGAATAAGTTCGGTTAACCGTTCTCTTATTGATTTTAAATCTTTAGGTGTTTGAGATTTTTTTATTTCTTTTATCAAAACACCTGGATTACTCGCTTGAGCTACGATTAAGTCATGTTCTGAAATTACTCCTTTAATTGCAGATTTATCTGTACCGTCTTGAGTTACACACAAATGGGTAACATTGTATTTTAACATCAGCAATTGAGCCTCAGCCAATGAAACATTTTCAACAACTGTAACCACAGGAGAAGACATAATTTTATCTACTGTTATTGAAATGGGAAAACGTCCCGTTGCAATTTTAGAACACATATCTGTATTGGTCACAATTCCTACAGCTAAGTTGTTTTCAGATACAATAGCACCCGTAGAAAGAGAGTTGGTCATCAATTGAGCAACTTCCGATACAGAACTGGATAGATTTACGGTTATGGGTGAAATATTATACGTTAACGATCGAAAATATTGAATCTCTGATTGTTGACCAGAAAAATATACATTGTCAGAAATTAATTTACCACCGATATTTTCTTTATCATTTGGGTTGCTGGTATTGGAAGCAAAACTGTGTAAAAGAAAGTCTAAAACTTCTGAATTATTGGCTACAAATGGGCGGAAAACAGCTATCGGAATGGCATAAATAATACTTTCTTCACGAGCTTTTGCCGTCATCATATAATTGTTTTTGGCAAAAAATGGGCGCAAACCAAAAATGTCTCCTTCTTGACATTTATTTAACAAAGTTTCCTCTGCATCAGCAATAACAGATAGATTGACCACTCCGGATGCTACAACATAAAAACTATCGTGTAATACATCATTTATTTGAAATAAAACTTTGTTTTTTTCAAGATTAATTACCCGAATACTTGTTGCAATTTGTGATAATTCTTGAAAGGTAAGATTGTCAAATGGAGGATATTTTTTAAGAAAATCTGCAATGTGTTCAGCAATTGTATTCATAGATTCTATAATTGTTCATTGTAAAAATAATAAATTAATTTTTTGAATTCCCTTTTTGTTCAGAAGAAACTATTAATTTATAAATCTCCTATTTTTTTCTTAAAGTTATTATTAAAAATCATTGTTTTCCGATAAAAAAGAAGCCAAATTAATGGCTTCTTTCAGAGAATCGTATTTTTGTATTTCAAAATATAAATTACGATGCATAAAAATAACTATTTTTCGACAAAATCTGTTTTCG